>Ga0164315_10002997_pt1 | contig 13030 bp, 10 predicted proteins | sample GuaBasSedimGuay6_FD_113737 | JGI IMG/M metagenome (GOLD analysis project Ga0164315, IMG submission 113737) | Subseafloor sediment microbial communities from Guaymas Basin, Gulf of California, Mexico - Guay6, Core 4569-2, 0-3 cm | ecosystem: Environmental > Aquatic > Marine > Hydrothermal vents... | reverse complement strand
TGATCAGGCCGGTGATAATAGATCAGGCAGCCGGCAAGTCCGAACTGTTTGTTACCTATTTTTACTACGTTGTTCCACTGATTTTTTTCACACTTCTGTTCAACGTTTTCGATACTTATTACCGGGTACTTTATAATGCCGTGAAGGGTATTATTGTCAAAGAAGTTATTCAGCGTTTAAGCATTCTCGCAGTTATACTCTTGTATTTTTTTGAATTCATCACCTTTCATCAAACAGTTATTCTTTACACCCTGGCTTTAATTACTCCGTCTATTCTCCTCTTTGCATCGCTGGTCAAAAATAAGCGGCTTGCTTTGAAACCTGACTTTTCTTTTATTGACAAACCACTAAGAAAAGAAATGCTGAGTGTTGGATTTTACGGCATGGTTGCAAGTTATTCGGGCGTGTTGGTAATGAATATTGATGTATTGATGGTCAATGATATACTTGGTTTGAGCGCGGCAGGAATTTATACCGTAACTTTCTTTTTCGGTATGTTAATATTGGTTCCATTGCGTACGATGGGAAAGATAAGTTCGGTAGTGATTGCAGATGCCTGGAAACGCAACGACCTGGAAACAATTCGCAGCATCTACAAAAAAAGCAGTCTGAGCCTGAGCGTATTTGGAATTTTGCTTTTTATCGGGATTTGGGCTAATATCGACAATGTTTTCATCATCATTAAAGATGATTACTTGCCGGGAAAAATGGTTATTTTTTATATCGGACTGGCCAGCCTTCTTGATGTTGCACTCGGTATAAGTCCACATATTATTGTCAATTCAAAACACTACCGTTACCTTTCATTTTTCTTAATTGGTTTTGCTGTTTTACTAATTTCAACTAACCTTCTTTTCATCCCAAAATACGGCATTGTTGGTGCAGCACTGGCCTCATTGCTTTCTAAATTTGTATTCAATTTTGTTAAATATATTTTTCTTTACAAAAAGTTTGGTTTACAACCATTTGAATTGAAACATTTATACCTGTTGCTAATAGGTTTTGCTACTTATTTTATTTCGACACTGATACCTGTCCTTCCCCATTTTATGCTTGACATTTTTGTTCGGAGTACTGTCATTTTGTTCGCCTTTGGGCTTCCCGTTTATTATTTCAACATTTCGGAAGACATTAACGAAAGAGTGAACAGTTTCTTTTTCAGTCTGAAAAAGCACAACTAAACCAGCTAAATATTATGATAATATGCTGGAAATGAAATAAAAGCTACATTTAACAGAGGCATAAAAAATAACCTCTCAAAAAAATAAGGTAATAAGGTTGATTAAAATTTCATGTCAATTTTTACTAAGGTTAAAAACTTTAAGCATAATATTTTTTACTGGTCTGTTCTCTTCTGGCAATTAAACTGAAAGGGTAATTTGTGATTGGTTCAGGCATTCAAAACCTTAATTTTCAAACCATATTAGCAGAAACATCACCCACCAGATTTAACCTTATTACCTTATGTTTTTGGTCATAAAAAGAGTTACTGATTCCAACACATTAAAATAGTATTTACCCTCTAAACTACACGCAAATTTGAATTCCAATTATTTTGCTACTTTTACTCTCTTTTAAAAAACATTACCATGGACAATCCCCTGAATATCTGCTTTGTAGGCAGCGGAGCAATTTCTACTGCTATCGGAAATGTATTAAGCAATAAGGAGAAATACAAGGTCGTCATGTTGTCGGTAGAACAAGAAGTCGTCGATTCCATCAGCAACGAACGCATCAATAAAAAGTACTTTCCCAATGTTTTATTACATCCCGATTTCAAAGCTACCTTCGATAAAAATGTACTAAAAAAAGCTGATATTATTTTTATGGGAATCCCTTCCACTGTTACTGTCAGTTACATTGACGAACACAAACACCTGATCAATCCGAATGCGTTTATTATTAACCTTGCAAAAGGATTTAGCAGTGAACGGAAAACCATTCCGCAGAGTTTGTATAAGATTATTCCCAACGAGATTTACAGCATGAAGGGGCCATCGTTTGCCCGTGAGATTATCAACAATATGCCCACTGCGCTGACTGTTGCATCAAAAAAAGAAAAGGGGTTTCCAATAATTAAAGAGCTATTTAAAGGCACTCCCATTTACCTTGACTATACAACTGATGTGACGGGTGTAGAGTTGGCAAGTATTTTGAAAAATATTTATGCCATTATTGTTGGAATAGTGGATGCCAGTTTCGATTCGCCCAATCTCAGGTCCTTGGTTTTGACCAATGCCATCAACGAAATGCGCTGTGTAATTTCAAAGTTTGGCGGCAAAGAAGAAACCATGTTCAACTACTGTGGTTTCGGCGATTTTAGCCTGACTGCCCTTAACGACATGAGCCGCAACCGTACACTTGGACTCCTGATTGGCAAAGGTTTCTTTACAGATTACATTTCTGAGAAAGTAGTTCTGGAAGGAAAAATAGCCGTCAATATTTTTGTGGAAGAAATTGCGAAGAAAAAGAATATCAAAACCAAGAAATTAATGATCAGGGAATTGTACCATGTTTTTAATGATGAGAAATACGACATGGCGAATTTTGTGAGTAATATACTTGGAAAGAGTTAGTGCAATTACGGTGCTTTTCAAGATTTTATTTTTATACCGTTTTAATATCAAAGTGCGCTTAATAATCTATTATCTGATTTCAAAACCCACCCCTGCCCCTCCCGGGAGGGGATTTCGAGAAAGCAACAAAGATGCTGAGGTAAATAGCGTATTTCAATTTACAATTGGTATTATTTCCCAGATAGGCGCTGGTTTTTGGTCGTCAATCACTAAACAATTGAATCAAGCATTCCACCCATTTTTTTCGTCAGGTTTTTACGATCGAACTGTGCTACATTTTTACAATCGCCAACCAGCTTCCCTTTTTTGAACAGCTTATAATATCCCATCAAATCTGCTTTCAGTTTGTTCACCTCTTCAAAGTCATAAACCCTACCGCAGCCCGATTCACGAATCACTGTAGCAGCATCACCATCAACAGGCCCAATACAAATAATTGGCCGCTTGGAAGCAAGGTACTCAAAAATCTTTCCTGTCAGAATGAGCTTTGCGTTGGGTGTATTATTAATTAAAAGCAACAATAAAGAAGCCTCGTGTTGTGCAAAAATAACTTCATTATGGGGCAGGTAATCCGTGAGTTTTAAATAGCCTTCGAGTCCATATTTCTTAATTGACTCTGCCGCGCTAAAGTCCATTTTTCCAATGTTGCGTATCTCCAGATCAGCAGCAAAGGCAGTATTTTCTGCAAGCAGTTGTTTTAGGGCTTCCCAAAGATTATTCGGGTTTCGTGTTTTGGTGAGCGATCCAATGTGAGCGAGACTGAATTTTTTAGCTATCGATTTTTCATGAGAAAGATTAGGCAAGTCATCACTATCAAAACCATTGGGGATTGTTGAATAATCCCTAGCAACGATCGAGCCAAATTCCTTCTCCATTCCCGGACTAATAACAGCAACGGCATCAGCCTTTTCGAGCACCCGCTTTTCTAATTGATGGTGTTTACGGTCAGCTCGATTTCCCAAATTCAAATCTTCATAATAATCAATATTGGTCCAGGGGTCGCGAAAATCGGCAAGCCACGGAATTCCTGTATTGATTTTTAATCCCAGGCCAATCAGATGCGCACTATGTGGCGGGCCGGTTGTTACAATCGCATCAACTTTATTATTTTTCAAATACCTGGAAAGTAATTTTACAGAAGGCTTGATCCAAAACCGGCGGGCATCGGGGATAAAAAGGTTTCCCCTTATCCAAATGGAGAGCTTCTCAAACATACCCTGACTGCTTTTCTTCTCGCTTAGAAAAGCTGTTTGAATCTTCTCCTCCTTATTTTTACCAGTAAACTTTTTATAAAAAGAATAGGGCTCCCAAATTCTGTTTGTTATCACTTCAACACCAATGGGCACTTCACTTAATAAAGAAATATCCTCTGCCGGACTTTCTGGATTTTCAGGTGTAAAAACGATTGGCTCCCATCCAAATTGCCTAAAATACTTCACAAACTTCAACCAGCGCTGCACACCCCCTCCCCCGCTGGGCGGCCAGTAATAAGTTATGATGAGCACTTTTTTCATGTGTTTAGATTTCCTAATACCTTGATTTTGACCCCTTGTATGTTTTGTCATGATTTTTTCTTGCTCCGCGAAAAAAATCCCGCCAAAACGATTTGTTCTTTTTCTTGTACCCCGCCCTAATCCCGATAGCTATCGGGAGGGCTATTCATATTTTGCCCCTAATGGGGCAATATTCGTTTAGCGAAATTGCAGTTCGTTAATCATCCCCTTGTGTGTTTAATATCAATCATGGATGTTTCATCTGTTAATAATTTGGATTCAAAATGCAAGAATCAGAATGCAGGATTCAGGATGCAGGATTAAAGATCAGTACTGTTTCATAATTTGTTACGACAGCGCCTTCTTGTTTTTCAACACAGTTTTTATTTCCCAAACAAGCCCTCCAAGAAGCAGCAATATCAACAACAAAGAAGCAATAAATGAAATCGTTTCGCCTACTGCCCAAACCCGCGGCTCGAATTTAAATTCGATATTGTGTTTACCTCCCGGAACGATCAGGGCACGTAAAACGTAATTCGTCCTAAAATAGGGAACTTCTTCACCGTCAATAAATGCCTTCCAACCTTTGTTATAATATATTTCTGAAAAAACCACCAATTGTTCTGCATGCGAATCAAACTGATAAACCAGGTGATTGGGCGCATAAGACCTTAATGAAATAGTAGCAGCACGATCACTTTTAAATTCTTTTCCTTCCAGTTGTTCTGAAAAACGTTCATCGACAATTGCTGTTTGTGTCAAATCATTTTTTCCGAGCGCTGCAATTTCCTCATCGGCATTTTTCACCAATTTGTAATTGCTCACCATCCATGCATTACCAAATGCAGAAGTATTGAACAAAGGTTGTGCATCGGGGTTGACAATAATGTAGCGTGTATTGAGCATCCCCAATATCTGCAACTCTTTAAACATGTCGAGTATTTTCTCGAAAGTTATTCCCTTTCCCGAAAAAGTATTGGTGATAACGCCAATTTCCGGCTGGATATAATTTTCAATTAAATCCTGGTACCGTTGCAATTTAGCGCCATGGTAACCACCAATTGATTTGTGGAAATAGGAACAACTGGCATCATTAAATGTACTTTTTGTTAAATCCAGCACCCTGAAATCAGGATCTTTATCTTGTATAATTTGACGGTCAGCCGGCATCGGACTGAAGGGAACATCAACTTGTCGCGACTTCACAAAATTGCTATTGTTCAGATAACGCCAATCCACCATTGCCAAATCGGCAATCAGCAGTACGACAATTCCTGTGATGAGCCAGGCCTTTTTAATTTTACCAAACGAAAAGGCGAAAATCAGCAAAGCAGCTACCAAAACGAAAAAGAAACTACGCAGTGCATCAGCTTTAAATATAGCTATTCGAACATCTTCAAGACTTGACATAAACAGTGCCATCTGCCCGGCATTCTCTCCTTGCATCAGGCTGCGAAAATAGGTGTCTTCCTGTTCGCTTAAAAAGCTGAAAAACGTGGAGGGAGTAACATAAAATAACAAAATGATACCGGCAGTTAATCCCACCGAAATATAGAAAACATTCAGAGAGAAAGAGAATATCTTGATTTTTGTACGGATTAATTCTGGATTTTTGATAATCCTGTCTAATGCCAAAAATGCCAGCAACGGTATCGTTAACTCAGCAATAACCAATATCATGGAGACTGCCCGGAATTTATTGTAGCCCGGAAAGTAATCGATAAAAAAGTCTGTTAATGGCATGAAATTCTTACCCCAGGCCAGCATTATGGAAAGGATAGTTGCAGCCAGCAAAGCCCAGCGCAGTTTTGTATTTACGATGAACAAACCCAGGATAAACAAAAACAAGACGATTACCCCAACATAAACCGGTCCCGATGTTCCGGGCTGGTCTCCCCAATAAGCACTTTGTTGTGCAATGTTACTGCGGTAATTGCGATCTGCTTTATCCAGCGCTTTTTGCTTTCCAATCTGCCCTGAGGCACCACCTTTGGCGTTTGGAATCATCAACGACCAGGTTTCACCGATTCCGTAACTCCAGGCTGTGATATAATCTTTGTCTAAACCAGTTGATTTATTTGACTGATTATTGGTCAATTCTGGTGCTCCCCGCATGGTGTCCTTACCATAATCGTAGGTTGCCCACAGGTTGGTTGAATGTGTAAGAACAGCAAGTAAAGCGGCTACCAACAGAAAACCCATCGCTTTTAAAAAGCCCGGTAATTGCTTTTGTTGAATGGCTTCAAACAGTTTGAAAATGCCATAAATAATGACAAGAATTAATAGGTAGTAAGTAATTTGAAGGTGCCCGGCTTTGATTTCAAGTGCAAGTGCCACCGCCGTAAGCAATGCCCCCTGCCAGTATTTTCCCCTGAAAGCCAGGATTATTCCTGCCAGTACCGGCGCCATATAGCCGATGGCATGGGCTTTGGAAGTATGCCCTGCCCCAAGAATAATGAAAAAATAGGAGGACAAGGCAAAAGCGATAGCTCCGGCCAGACTCACCCAGGGATTTACTCGCAACACCAATAACAGTACAAAGAATCCCAAAAAATATAAGAATACATAATTGGCAGGATAAGGCAAACCAAGTGTAATTACCTGATCAACATAGCGCATCAGGTTTGCATTATACTGTACCGAAATCTGCCAGGCCGGCATGCCACCGAACATGGAGTTGGTCCATAAAGCTTCTTCGCCGGTGCTCTCCCTGAAATCTGCAATTTCTTTCGACATGCCTTTCCACATGGCGATGTCGTGTTGTTTCAGCTTTTTACCCTCGAGCAAAGGCGAAAAGTATACAAAAGTTATGGCCAGAAAACCAACAATGGCGACAAGAAATGGCGTTAACTTTTTTAATAAACTCTTATCCATGTGTTCTAAAAATTTGGGTTTCTAAAAATCTCAAGGCTTCGGCTTAGGGGTTTCAGATTGCAGGTTACGGCTTGTGGGTTGCAGGTTTTGAGTTTTGGGTTTCTTAATCTTCTACATCTTCTTCAAAGTCAACATATTCACCAAATCCATCATCTTTTTTCGCTTCTGTTTTTGGAGGAACATTTATTTCTACTTCCCCTTCTTTTTTACCCTGTCCGAAATCTTGTTGTTGATTGTAAGCCTGTGTGAATTTATCCTGTTGATTTTTCATAAAGCGGCCTAAAAGCCAGGGCATTCCATATCGCAGGAACAGCCTGAATCCATATGCCAACAAAAAAAATACGAAAATAACCCAGAGAAAAAAATTCATTCAATCAGTTTTAAAAATGCAAATGCTAAAGTATTGCTTTTTGTGAAACCCCTTAAGGTACAAACTAAAAAAGGAGGTATGTCACCACACCTCCCCTGATTTTTATACAAAAGTAAAAATTAAGAAAAACCTATTTGCGTTCGTCAGAAACGGTCAGTCTTTTTCTTCCTTTTGACCTTCTTCTCTTCAGCACTTTACGACCGTTCACAGTTGACATACGATCACGGAAACCGTGCTTATTTTTTCTCTTTCGTACCGATGGTTGAAATGTTCTCTTTGTCATCGCTTATAATTTTTTTTGGGAGTGCAAAAATAGACTTTTTTTTTAAAGCAAGTATACTTCTTAGAAATATTTTTCCTGAAAGATCAAAAAAGACCCTTCAGGAAAATGAATCTATTTCTTTGGAGCGTTTTTTAAAGTCTCAACAAGATAATCCCAAAACAACTCTACCGTATCAATTTTTACCATTTCATCGGGTGAGTGTGGGTTACGGATAGTCGGGCCGAAAGAAATCATATCCCAATTGGTATAAGTTGCACCGAGGATACCACATTCCAGTCCTGCATGTATAACTTTTACTGCCGGAACTTTTCCAAACTTATTGTTGTAAACTTCTTTCATTTCTTTCAAAATGGTCGAATTCGGATTAGGTTGCCATCCGGGATACTCTCCTGCACTAGCAGCTTTTCCGTTCGCGGCTTCAAAAGAGCCTCTTACATCAGCAGAAAGTTTATCACGCTCTGCATCAACAAGGCTGCGCTGAAGGCTTGCTATATCGATTTTCTTACCGTCTGACTTTACAATAGCAAGATTGGTTGATGTTTCGGTAACACCTTCAAAATCTTTGCTCATTGCAATTACGCCATTGGGGCATCCTGCAACTGCCTTAAAAAGATCAGTTTGTGTTTTTTCGTCAAAAAGATCTTTGGCTGCATCTGTAGTTTCAACAACGACCATTAAGCCGGGATCGGCTTTTGAAAATTCATCTTTTGCAATTTCTTCAAATTCAGTAACAAATTGTTCGAAATCTGCTTTTTTGTCTTCAGGAAGAACAGCAATCACAAATGACTCGCGAGGGATGGCATTTCTTAGGCTTCCACCATTAATTTCAGCAACACGCAATCCATACTTTTCAGCAGCCTTCATCAAAAATACATTCATGATTTTATTGGCATTGCCACGTCCGAGGTTAATATCAAGACCAGAGTGACCACCTTTTAAACCTTTAACAGTAATTTGATAAGTTGTCATTCCTTCAGGAACTGCCTCTGCAGTATATTCCCAAACACCGGTTGAATCAACACCTCCAGCACAACCAATGTACAATTCGCCTTCGTCTTCCGAGTCCAGATTTAAAAGGATGTCACCATCAAGCACACCGGCTTTCAGGTTTTCGGCACCGGTCATTCCGGTTTCTTCATCCATGGTAATCAGCACTTCAACCGGACCATGAACAAGGTCAGTTGCCTCAAGTACTGCCATTCCGGCGGCAACACCCATTCCGTTATCAGCGCCAAGGGTAGTACCTTTTGCAGTTACCCAATCGCCATCGATATAAGCATCAATAGGATCTTTTTCAAAATCGTGCTCGACATCAGAATTTTTCTGCGGAACCATGTCCATATGTCCCTGGATGATGATACCTTTACGGTCTTCCATTCCTTCGGTAGCAGGCTTTTTGATAATTACATTGCCAATTTCATCGACGATAGTTTCCAGTTTCAGGTCTTCGCCAAATTTCTTCAGATATGCCCTTACTTTTTCTTCTTTTTTTGATGGGCGTGGGATTTGGGTCAACTCATAAAAGTTTTTCCAAATCGATTCGGGTTTTAATTTTAAGATGTCTTTACTCATAGTTTTACTTATTTAATTCCTTCAATTTTCGTTCGATAAACATTTGTTAATTTATTTTCTTTTGATGAATTGGATATCATCTTCCAATTATTATTTAAAAATTTATGCATTTCCTGAATTCTCATATTTCCAATCCTGACATGAATTACACGAGGTGGTGGCAAAACCGCTATTATTTTATTTGAGAAATCGGAGTCTTTCGAAACAATAGTTAATTCATTCTCTTTTGCATAATTCCAGATTTCCTCATCCGACCACGTATCATTCAAATCAAAAACATGAACAAACTCTTCAGAATTCCACAATTCGAAACGATATGGCAAGTTTGGATCAATTAAAAACTGTGGCATTATACAACAGGAAATAGGGTGTAACTGTTATTAAGGAATGTTGCTGCAAATTTCAGACATGCATCAATATCCTCCCTTTCTAAAGAGGGATACTGTCTCAGGATTTCATCACGTGAGTCGCCTGAACTCATAAATTCAAGGATCGTTTTAACAGTAATCCTTTTCCCTCTTATCGTTGGTTTACCATTGCAAATACCATCGTCAACGGTTATCCTTTCAGCCACAAAATTCATCTCAACAGTTTTTCACAAAGTTAAGGAAATAATCAATTATTAATCTTGAATATTCGGGAGTTCCAATCCGTATCCTTTTTTCTTGTCTTCGATTTTCAGCAAATAGGCCACAAATACGGCCAGAACGCCGAAGGTTGCGAATATCATCATTGGAATAGTATAATTATAGGAGACATCTTCGCCAGCAGCTTTTGCCGCAGCTACTCCGGGATTGGTCTCGTCAAGTACAATTCCAATAAGAAGCGGCACTCCCATTAATCCCCAGTTTTGTATCCAAAAAATCAGGGAAAATGCTGTGCCCAATTGTTTTTCGGGTATAATTTTGGCAACTGATGGCCACATAGCCGACGGAACAAGTGATAATGCAACACCGAGTAAAAGAACAAGAACAACAGCAACCAGCCAGAAATTAACAAACGGTAAAGAAAAGATGCCATGAATAACAACGAGCATAAACGAACCGATAATCATCATTGTTGCACCCTTGCCTTTTTTATCATAAATACTTCCAAATAATGGTGTCAGAAAAAGTGTACCCAGGGGAAGTAAACTCGGAATAAGTCCGGCCAGTTCCTGCGTAACATCGTACTTATTTACCATCAAGTCGGCAGCATATTTAAGGAAAGGAAAAACGGAGGAATAGAACAAAACACAAAGAAAAGCGATCAGCCAAAATCCTTTGTTTTTCATAATGAGGCCAATATCACTGAATTTAAATTCATCTTCTGAAGCAGCACTATTGTTTTTTGCCATAGATGCATCCAATTTTTTATCCATAAAGGTATAAAGAAAGAATGCTATAAAACCAATGACAAGCAGCACCAGCGTGAACGCGATAGGTGCTGAAATGGAATCATTAAAATAAGTTGCAATTGGTACCGGAGCCGCCATAGCAAGCAAAGTACCCATGCGTGCTACTGCCATTTGCATACCCATGGCAAGTGCCATTTCGTGCCCCTTAAACCATTTGACAATAATTTTTGAGACCGTAATACCTGCTATTTCAACACCTACTCCAAAAATGGCAAATCCGCCGGCAGCCATTGCTACCTGCATTCTTAAACCAAAAATCATTGCATCGGGAGCAAATGTTGTCGAAATTGCATAATACTTAATCCCAGCACCCAGCACCATAATCCCTGAAGCCATCAGACCGGTAAACCTGACCCCCATTTTATCAAGGATAATTCCACCAAAAATAAGCAAGAGGAAAAATACATTTAACCAACCATAGGCACTTGTGAAAATGCCATATTCAGTACTCGACCACCCAAATTCAGATTCGAGCATTGGCTTAAGTGGGGACATGATGTCAGTAAGCATATAACCGGCAAACATCGTAATGGAAATAATTCCCAAAGCACTCCACCTGGCTGCTTTTGAATCTCTTAAAGATTTTTGTATTGCTGCTGTCATTTAATTACTATTTTTTAATGAGGGGCGAAAGTAAAACAATTTATTGAGCTTTAATAAGGAACTTCTTATTAATAGAGATGCACTATTTTTTTTGTCTCAAAAAAGGTTTCACCAAAGTATTTGTCCAAAGAATAGATCTTCTTTTTCATTCTTTTTACTGATTGCAATTCGGTTTTTATATCGCCCCCTTTGAGGTATAAAATACCATTTGGGATACTATTAAACGATTTACGGTGAAACTTATATCCCACCCACCGGACAAAATCAGGCAATGAAGTTACAGCCCTACTGATAATAAAATCAAAAGTCCTGTCAACTTGCTCCATGCGTAGCTGTTCGGCTTCCACATTCTCAAGACCCAGACTGCCGGCTATTTCCTGTACCACTTTTATTTTTTTTCCAATGGAATCAACAAGATAAAAAGAGACTTCAGGAAATAAAATCGCCAAAGGAATACCCGGAAACCCTCCACCTGTTCCGGCATCTAGGATCTCTGTATAAGCTTTGAAGCGCACTATTTTGGCAATAGCCAGGCTGTGTAAAACATGATGCAAATAGAAATTGTCCATGTCCTTACGCGAAATCACATTGATTTGCGCATTCCAGTAGTTGTACAACTCGCCCAATTGAATAAATTGTGCTTTTTGTTTATCGGATAAATCAGGAAAGTAATTGAAGATGATTTCTGCGTTCATTTGAAATGTATTGAATCTCTTTTCTATTTAATTACAATAAGTTCGGGCAAAAGTACGGATAAGTTAAAAATCCGGGCTTGTTACAAAAGCAAAAAGATTGTTACGTAAACACCATAACCGCAGTGACTTACAAATTATTGGAAAAAAGATTGAATTTTTGCTTTTTAAAATAAATATAAAGTATATTTGCAGCCGCTTAAAAGCAGACACGTTCATAAATTTCCGGGCGATTAGCTCAGCTGGTTCAGAGCACCTCGTTTACACCGAGGGGGTCGGGAGTTCGAATCTCTCATCGCCCACAATTCAAAAAAGCCATCCACCTAAGGCGGATGGCTTTTTTTATTTCCCTATTAATCAAGTATCTGACTTTTTTCAAAAACAAAAACTAGTTATAAACAACTAATTTTTTATTTCCATGTTTATAACTAAAAATCGATAAACTATTTGCTTTTAGTTTGTGAGTGTAAAATTGTACAATTACAAAAGCCAAGCAATGGACTCACTTTTAACAAAAGTCAAACACGCAAAGATTACAAGCAGAGAGGTGCTGATCCATTTGCGAAAGAATGGCGAGATAAAAAGGAAATCCTATTTAAAATACTTAAAGATGCAATATCACCTTGCTGGTGATGCCTATTGCGTACTCCAATCTATATCAAATAATTTCGAAAACCCTCTAAAAAATACCAAGAGCCCCAATGGAAAGAAATCGGTCATGCCTATTCATCTGGCAAAAAGTGAAATGTCGACGCTGAGTCATTCATTTGAAGACACCACCTTTTTGACAGAGGCATGGCATTTCTTTCAAAAAAAGATGATGATTAATTTATCGGGGAAATCAGTTACTCATTCTGATTATAAATTGGACAAATCTTCAGCTTTTATATCGGCAAGCAATACAAAATATACCGAAGAATTAGTCTGGAACAACAATGAATCTCCAATATTCACGAATAAAAGCTCGCATAAAACTAAACCCCAAGTTCTAAAAATAAGACCCCCCGCAAGCAGTTTTGGTACACTAAGTCAACACTATAGGGACCCCCTAAAAAGCACACCTCTTTGCATTCAAGTTCTGAAATGGGCGCAAGAAGGAAAACTGAATTTAAACTAAAACCAAAGCTGCTTGTTTTTCAAAAGAATTTTCCCTGCCAGGTATTTTGCCTTT
>Ga0164315_10002995_pt1 | contig 13031 bp, 13 predicted proteins | sample GuaBasSedimGuay6_FD_113737 | JGI IMG/M metagenome (GOLD analysis project Ga0164315, IMG submission 113737) | Subseafloor sediment microbial communities from Guaymas Basin, Gulf of California, Mexico - Guay6, Core 4569-2, 0-3 cm | ecosystem: Environmental > Aquatic > Marine > Hydrothermal vents... | reverse complement strand
TTACCAAACAGGCAAGGCGCATTATTAATGAGATTTCTGACAAAAAATATTAATAATACACTGCAGATAAGACCACTAATGCTCGCATATAGTATTGAGCCATCCATATAAAATGAAAACGTCAAAAAACCTGTGATAACAATAAAGACAATGCACATATAAATATTCCTGAGTTATACAATTTTCATATTAGAATAATACAATTTAATCAACTACAATTATACTAGTAATAATCCATAAAAAGTAATGACAGCAAATTTGAAAACAGTCACAGATAAATTTGAGAAACATCTGAATATATCAAATGATAATCTGACAGCAATTGATATATTGTCAGAACATACCGGATTTTCCAGACAAAAAATCAAACAGATCATGCAAAAAGGGGCTGTCTGGCTGACTCAGGGTCAATCAACCCGACGTATTCGTCGAGCAAGCAAGAAACTCACAATAGGACAAACTCTGCATTTATATTATGATGCACACATTTTACAACAAACTGAGTATTCAGCCCGTCTTATTGCCGATGAAGGCGATTATAGTGTTTGGTTCAAACCTTCCGGCATGCTCTCCCAGGGTAGTAAATATGGTGATCACGGTGCCATTTATCGTTGGGCTGAAACTCATTTACAACCTCAACGTAATGCCTTTTTAGTCCATCGTCTTGATAAGGCAACCAGTGGTTTAATTATTATCGCACATAGTAAAAAAGCAGCTGCCGCTTTAGCAAAAATGTTTTCTGAACGCTCAATCGACAAGTATTACAAGGCACTTGTGCAGGGTATTCCACAAGTACCCATGAGTATTGATAAACCATTAGAAAATAAAAAAGCCATCACAAACATTTTATCTCTGGAGCAAATAAACAATTCAGACAATAGCCTGCTTGATATCCAGATTTTAACTGGTCGAAAGCACCAGATTCGACAACACCTGTCTTATATCAAACACCCAGTTATTGGTGACAGACTGTATGGCAAGGCTGAAAATGACAGCATTGATCTTTGTCTCACTGCTTATAAAATAATTTTTATTTCACCATTTGATAATCAGAAAAAACATTATGAATTAGGAAGTGAATTTTATCCTTCCTTGTATAATCCTAAATAGGCATTTAGAGTAGTAAACATGAAAAAAATCAATGAACGACTGACACCTGAAGGTAAAATGAATGTTTTATCAAAATGGGAAGTTAATATTCTGCTTAATGCCAGTAAAGAACAATTTGCTAATGAATTCAGGGCCTGCTCTTTAGCAGTATTAAATACCGGCAGCACTGAAGACAGCGCAAAGGCTGTTTTAGAGCAGTTTCCTGATTTTAAAATTGAAGTCATTCAGCAGGAAAGAGGCATAAAGCTTCAGGTTTCCAATGCTCCGGAACAAGCCTTTGTTGACGGAACAATGATAACAGGCATTAAGGAACACCTGTTTTGTGTTTTACGGGATATTGTCTTTGTCGGTAATGAGATTGATACCAATCCTCGTTTTGATTTAAGCAAAACTGAAGACATAACCAGTGCCATTTTTCATATTTTACGCAATGCCAAAGTATTACAGACTGAGGTGCTGCCCAATATTGCTGTTTGCTGGGGCGGGCATTCGATTAATCGCACAGAATATGATTACACTAAAGAGGTTGGTTATCAGCTGGGTTTAAGAGCACTCAATGTGTGTACCGGTTGCGGACCGGGAGCGATGAAAGGCCCGATGAAAGGTGCCAATATTGCTCATGCCAAACAACGTATCAATAATGGCCGCTATATCGGGCTGACTGAACCCGGTATTATTGCCGCCGAATCACCCAATCCAATAGTCAATGAACTGGTGATTTTACCCGATATTGAAAAACGGCTGGAAGCTTTTGTGCGCATGGGTCATGGTGTTATTATTTTTCCCGGAGGTCCCGGTACTGCCGAAGAAATACTGTATCTGCTGGGCATTTTATTACATCCAAAAAACAAAGAACTGCCCTTCCCCATGATTCTGACCGGGCCCAAAAACAGTGAAGAGTATTTTAAAAAGATTCATCATTTTATTGAAAAAACACTGGGCTTTGAAGCACAGCAAAAATACAAAATCATTATTGATGATCCTGCACTCGTTGCACGGGAAATGAAATCAATGATAGATGATGTATCAGACTTCAGACGCTCAACCAGTGATGCCTATTATTTCAACTGGATCATGCATATTGATAAAGAATTTCAACTCCCCTTTGAGCCAGACCATGAAAGCATGAAAAATCTGGAATTGCATAAGGATCAGGATATTCATCAATTAGCCGCTAATTTGCGCCGGGCTTTTTCTGGAATTGTAGCCGGCAATGTTAAGGAAGAAGGCATTCTCGCCATTGAAAAATATGGGAAATTTGAAATCAGCGGTGATGAAAAAATAATGTCACCGTTAGATGATCTACTGACCAGTTTTGTTGAGCAGCAGCGTATGAAGCTGCCCGGCAGCCAGTATATCCCCTGCTATGAAATCGTAAAATAGCCGAAATTTTTTCCTGGCGTACTATTGGCAAGGAATTCGGGTGGTTGTATTGTGCATCACGGCCAAAATTATCAGGTGGAACACCAGATTCCTTGTACCGCTTAAAATCATCTTTTAAGGCAGTTAAATTAATGCCTGGCTGTGAAAAGATTGTTTCGAGTGATTTGTGATGAAAAACTCTTACTTTCACTCAACAAAATCTCCTAATTCCTCTTTATTTGCTTTGACCAGGAATTCAGCCGATCCCTTTGTGACTGCTTTGAGATGAGTAACAGAAGGTTGGAATGTGGCAGTAAAAGACTCCTGTGGTTGCAGTTGTCTGATCAGGTCAACCATTGTTTCAAATAATTCCTTTCCTACCATATAACCAGCGGTCTGATTTTTGTTCAGTATAGCAATAGGATGATCCGTGAAAAAATCTGTTGGATGCTTTCTCATTTCTGTGACCGAAACGGTCTCTTCGGCCAATATTCGTTGAATAGCCATAATTAACTCCCTACTTTATAATGTACATTGTAGCGTACAAATAGAAGTACGTCCACTTAAATTGACTGTATATTAATAATATAGAGATGTTGTTACTATGGAGCATCTGGTAATATATTGAAAAAATTAAAATAATATTTTTTTTGCAGAGTAGATGATATTGAAATTGTAAATTTTAGGTCAAATCAGAACAACTTAAAGCAACTCTTTTATTTGCTCATCTGTAACAGGTAGGATGAGTGAGTGGTTTGAGCTCGAAAACTCATCATAGTGACTGGTTAGTTGATCAATATACTGATACTCTTTTTTACTCACTAAAAAAATAAATTTTGGTTTATAACCGGAATATTTTTGCAAGGTTATTATTAATGAATCAAGATTAGAAATGTGGTTGCTTGCATAATTTGTGGAAAATGAGAAAAAAAATTGAGCAACAATCACATCAGGCTTATATTTCTTTAATGCATTAATTGCCCTTCTAACAGAGGTAAATTCCATTTCATCATAGCCCTTTTCATCATATAGATTTGATAATTTAGGATGTCCAGGTGACTCAATTACAGAAAAAACAACGGGTTTTGACACACAAAAGTCCTTAAAGGTTAATTGAAAACCGGTATTCTCAAAATAGTATTTAATGTATTAATACTACTTTGAGAATACCAGTCCTTATTCAAGTTAACTTTCTCTGCTCTGCGTTTGGCCTTGTAAGTCTTGTCATGAACATGAGATTTACTCATTAAAGGATGATTAAACAAGGGATTACGCGGTGGTGACAGCGTTCCTTTAGAACGCATTTTACGTTTTCTTTTAGTCATGATGTTTCCTCTTTTGTTATTAATTGCCTTCTTATTAATTAAAGTGTTATTAATTCTAAAATGATTGCCTTTTGTTTAGACCGCTCTATTGTCATTTAATTTCATGTCTATTCGAGAGTAAGTTAATTACCACATTAAATCATCAGGAATTTCAAATTCAGCATAAAAGTCGTCGCTTTCTTCATCTTGCTGTGACGGATCATTACGTAAAATAATATACTTTTCATCGCGCAGTTTTATTTTATCGGCAACCGGTCCGGGCACAATTTCATATTGCCCTTCTAACTTCACTATAGCCAGTTTGCCAAGAGCAATGGCATCATGGCTATCCTGAGTCACATAAATACGTTTAATGTTTTTATTATCTTCAAAATTATAAGCCAGATCATCTCCATTTCCCTTGCTCATCTTATTCACATTAATCAATTGTTTAATTTGAGCAGTAATGGCTTTTTGTTGAGCTTTTTCATTAAGCTGTCGATTTAATTCACGATCACGCTGTGACTTTTCCTTTATAGCTTTTTCTGCCAGCTGCTTAGCTTCATCAACAACAGGCTGATTATTGCTGCGTTGCTGCTTCATTTTTTTATGTTTTGTACTTTTCGCACGATTTGCCTTATTTTTATCGACTAATCCAGCTTTAAGCAACTGATCCTGTAACGCATTTCCCACAATAATGTCCTTTATTATCTTTGCTTAAAATAAAGTATTTTATCACACTCTTATTTGAAAACATTCTTATTTGAGTGCATTGTTACAATAGCTCAAACTATGATGAATTTTGGATTAAATTTAAATAGAAACCTTCAGCAGGTCAGTGAAAGTTAATGCTGATTTTACCAGCAATTTCCAGACCCCGTCATTCCTTTAACTCCTGTACTGCTCAAGGTTAAACTGCCGCAAACATCTGAACTCTGAGCACCGTCTAAAATAGGTGCTGCAGTGAGTGTCACACTCGTCGCAATATTACCTGTAGGCCCATTTACTGCTGATACCGTATAATGCCCTTCTTTACCTACGGCACTCATATTCAAGCCATCTACACCAATAGTGGTGGTATATGTTCCATAGTTAGATTTAAAAACATCCTCCCGATTCATCACTTCCATTAACAATATTTTAGCATCAGAGCGTCTGGATTTTTCCATTTGACCTTGATACCCCGGGTAAGCGATAGTCACGAGGACAGCAATAATAGCTAAAACTACCATCAGCTCAATCAAAGTAAATCCCTTTAATTTCATCTGAGTGGGTTTCAACTGAGTGGATATCCTCTTTATATTAGTCATTTACAAATATCCTCAATCATAATTCTTTCCAATAAGATCGATTAACCTGAAGATCAATTTTGGGATCAACTTGTGTGATCCCGCCGCCGCTGCCTACCAGAATTTTAGGTCCGCTTTCAGTCATACGAACAACAGGTGATGACGGGATACCGGTTAAACTATGAGAATAAATCCTGTCAGCCCGAACAAAGGTGTCTGTGTCACCTGACCAATCAGGAAACACAGAGGCAGCATTTAAAATATTCATACCATAAATACGACCACTGCCTTCAATCGGGGCAGCACACAATTCATCTTCCACCACTTCACCGGAAGGCAGATAAGTAGTTAAAACTACTATACCATTTAGAATCACCGGTTCAGAGAGTCCTTTTTCACCAACCCAATCACTTGTACCTTCAACCAGACTAACATACCAGCCATCCTTTTGTTTCAGAATTGCCACCTCATCTAATGCATCATCAGAACGTGAAGAGCCGTCTTCATCCTGAATCAGATTTTCAGTCGCATCATACAAATCATCCTCAGTCAGGCTCACAGTAAAACGTCTCAGATCTGGTTCGCCGTTATCCGGTGCCGGTAATAATGTTTCATCGTATATTGTCCCTGAAATAACATAGTCCCGGAACATGTAAATTCTATCATGTACTGTTTTACTATTGGGTGATGAACGATCACCCGAAACCATAACTAACAAATCATAGGGTGCTGTGGCTGAAAACTCAAAATCTTTAACCATAGCGACATCCGGTGCATAAAAAAACTTACGTTGAGCTTCAGCAGCTATAACACCAAACGCATCAGGTTCTACTATATAAGCTAATCTTGCCCCGGTTCCTTTCATTCCTCCAGCTTTATTTTCAAAATCAATACGCCAGACCTGACCTCCCGTATCACCAACATACATTCGATTAACTGCACCATCAGCATTGGTATCCAATAAGGCCAAATCTGATGGAATCGGGTAGTCCATCTCAGAAAACTCAGCAACCGCTTCACTGCCGGTTACAATTCCTGTTTTATCACCGCGCCATAACAAGGCACCATCTAATGCATCAACAACATAAATGGCATTACCATAAGATGATGTTCCATAAGCGGTATCCTGTCCCGGATGATAGCCCCCGGCAAACATGACCACAGTCTTTTTTCTGCCGTTATACCAGATCTGCTCTACTTGAGGGGTTGACCAGGTTTGACCTAAATCATCAAAACCCGTATCAGTACCGCCATGGATTTTCCATAAAAGTGAAGGAGTTATGCCAGTTATTGCCGAAGCACTTATTAGAGTACTTGATGGAGTAACATCCAGAGCATAAACATAACGGCCGCCCCGTCTCATACCAAAGTAAATATAGACTTTATCTCTTTTACCATCCTCATTTTCCGGTTCAATAATACCATTGTTATTGGTATCAATAATTAAACTACGAATATTACCATCGATACCAGACAGATGATCTCCTGTAGCATTTGTCATCATTTGATTTTGGCTGTCCGCTATAAAACCCGGCATAAAGGCCCACTCTTCGGCACCGGTCTCTGCATTAATCATTCTTAACAGACCATCATTGGTGCCAATAAAAATTTTCTTAATCACATCACCGTCAGCTTCCCTGCCATAAGTGAGCACTAATGGCTGACTATGCAGCGCATCTGAAAAAGCCCAGCGATTATCTGTGCTGTCACTATCATCATCCTCATCAAGGATATCTTTGCCCAATATCCATTTAACCAGATCAAGATAGTCTGAATCTGATAATAAACCCGTATCCAGTAATGCGCGCAGCGTTGCATCATAATCTGTATCACCCATGGTGCCAATAGCTTCGCTAAGTACAACAAAGTCTAAACCATCTTCAATATGTACTTTTCTGGGATATGTTATTTTAGATCCTGCACCACCCTGCTGAACTTCTTTTCCATCAACACTGGTACTCCAGAAACTCTGAGCTGTATCTATAAACTGACCACTGCTATCTGTTACTGGTGTACGAGCGGCACCAATAATCTCACCTTCATCACAATCAGATTCACCATATTCACATACTTCATATTTCTTTATATTTCCTGCCCATCTTACTGTCGATGAAGGTAAAAATGTTGAAAAATACACATCATTATCATGAAACAATCTGTTAAAGGCATTCACAGAAACTGTAGGCGCAGAAAATGAACTGGTACTGGTTAATACTTCAGAAAGAATTGTCTGAAAGACATCAGCCAGCTCAGAAGCGGTATCTGCAGTATTAAAAGTACCGCCCCCGGCAGCAGCAATATCCTGTAAAAATCCCGGATCAGTTCCTGCCAGATTAAACCCAATTGTATAGGTTGCAATGGATTGGACTTCATCAAAAGCATCCGATTGATCAACCGTATGTAAAAAGCCTGAGAGTGCTTCTGCACAACTGTCATGACTTGAACAGTTTGGTGTATCTGTCATCATTGAATTAGTCAAAGCAACTGAATTCGTACCATAACCCTCACCATCAGAGAGTAAAATCTGATAGTTTGCCTGACAGGATTCTTCAATCGGACTAATATAAGTCGCCTCACCAGTAATATTTTCATCAATACAGTCAGTACTATTGGGATTATCTTCAGTACAGCCTGGCGGGCGCACGATTGAACCACTTCCCTCCCATGATAAAGGGGTACTGATACGAGTAAATTCACTCTTACTATCCCCGTAATCATCACCGAGAGAACCATCACCAATAACTGAGCCAAAGCCTCTGGTGCGACCATACAAAACGTCTTCACCACGATAGTATAGTGCTGCTTCATACATAACATCCAAAATTGGAGTACCACTTTTCCAGTTCAGATTATCAACTGTCTCAAGTAACTTATCCCGCACAGTCTGGACAGGAACCTCCACACTGCCATTTACCGTGACAACAAGGCGTGTTGCCAGAGAGGCATTCCCGTCAAAGGAGTTGGCCACACGTTTGCCGCTGCCGGATCCCGTAATAATAAAGCTCATGGCATTGCCCTGTTCCCAGCCGCCCCGATTGACAATGGTCTGCACAATACTGGTAATATCTGCACTTGAATACAGTTCACTGCTTGAGCCCCATGCAGATGGTGACCAGCTGATCCCGCTTGTTGTACTTCGAGTAGAAACATCATTCATCTCAGAAGTAAATGCCGCAGAATCATCAACATTTTCCCCTTTAATTGTCAATGCAATTGAGCCGTTTTCAGGTTCAGATGTGTCATTAGAAAAGATAAGTCTGGCACTGGCAATTGATATCCCCTGAGGTATCGCAATATGAGTAAAACGCAGGCCTATTGTCTGATCACTGCCGTCATGAACTAATTCCAGATCACTACTTGATGAACTCATTGAACCATCTGAAGCTTCTTCAACATCATTTGAACCATTACTGATTGAAGCCTGAATCACCTGATTAATACACGCTGCATCAGGAACAGTATCCGGATCATAAGAAACCCGCAGAATTGCTGCTGAAGATGAGCTGCCATCATAAGATTCAGCCATGCGTAATGAACCAGCCGTACCCGATATAATCACGGACAGAGACTGGCCTCCGCACCACCCGGGACGATTAACCTGCTCTTGTATAATGGTGCTGAGATCAGGACTCTGGTACCGTTCACCTGCAGACCATGCAGGTACATTACTCCATAAAACGGATGCGCCTGTCGACGTTCTTCCTGAAATATTATTTGCAGTTGATTCAAAAGCAGGAGAATCATCAATATCTTCACCATAAAGGGTCAGGCTGCCTGCACCCGACTGATCAGAAGCTGCTTCAAATTCAACTACAGCACTGGTAATCGAAGCACCCCGTGGAATCATGATCTCTTGAAAACGAAGTCCAATTTTTTGTTCATCTTCAACACCGCCTGTTGTATATGAGATATTCAATATTGGCGCTTTACTTCCATTTTCAGACTCAACAACTCTTTTACCGCCAGAACCGGCACTTTTTAATTCAAACAAAAAAGTCATTGAATTTCCGGCAGACCAGCCTGCCTGATTAACAATTTCCTGAGCAATCGTAGATAAATCACTGGTATCCAGTTTATCCCCCACAGATAACCCCGTTACCGGAGTCCAGGAAACAGAAGAACTGGTAGGATCAGCTGTTATACGATTACTGATATCATTTGACCCTGAAAAAACAGCTGAGTCAGTTACTTTATGGCCTGATATTTCTATTTCTAAAGAGTCATTAATACCACCAGTCTCATCCATTTGAAATTCTATTGAGGCTGAAGTAATTGTTGCACCGGCTGGAATCGTAACACCCTGAAAACGAATACCAATTTTTTGTAATGTGGACTCATTCATTAATTCCAGATCTGAACTGCTTAAGTTTAAGCTCCCGCTACTGGACTCTTCAGCATCATCATTACCGTTACTTACGTTGATACTCAGATCAACTGATACTGCACCCACTGCAAACTTTGTCATCTCAAGTTCAGTACCCACTAAATCAACGACACCTGATGTCAGATATTGTTCAGCATCATCTGCTGAATTAGAAATCTGAATAATCAAATCAGATGCACTATCACCCACTTCTTCAACAGGTTCATTAATATTTTTCACAGGATATAAAACAGGACCACCTTCTTTATGAAAGCGCATGAGTCCCATATTGACATTATTTGACTGATTTATTATGACTCGTAAAGCTTCTTTCATTCGATCCAGGCGGGTGATCCCGGTATCATCCGTATTGGTCATACTCGAAGAGGTATCCAGCATAAAAAGCACATTCGGCCGAACACCATCACTATCTGTAGTCCCGTCACCCACATAGATTTCAGTATCATCAGCCAGACTAACATTCATAAAAGTCAGGACTATAACCAAACAGAGCAAGAATACTGCCATCAGCTTATTGATTTTCATAATAATTCTCTTATGTTGTCATTATTTTGGGGCATACAGATAAACACCTTCTTCGAGCTTAACCGTTGCCAGTTTTTCACCTGAATTATCATCTGTTTCTACTTTTGCCATACCATCAACAGTGTTTTTAAAATTTGCTCTGTGCATTTTTTTTACACTCCATGCTTTGCGGCTGACACGACCTAATCCGGAAAATCCAACAAGATAACTTTTAGATGTATAGTCTATATTTTTGGAGTCACCGTCATAAAAATCACTGCTTACATTACTGTTCTCAGCCATACTCCCCCAGTCATTGTTTTTTATAGTATTGGTTAAACCGGTTTCAGCAGCCTGAAAAGCAATATTACTCCATTGAAGATTTCCTGATATCATTTGTTCCAGTCTCGAACTCTGCATACTTGAAAGACCGATCACTGTTAAAATTAACAAAAATACCAAAATCGAAAATAGCGCCAGACCATTCTGACTTGCGGGAGTAGAAGCAGTTATAAAACAGTGATTATGTTTCATTGCCAATTCCTGATAGATACTTCAGTAGTAAACTCTTTACGTCGTCTTCTATCACTGTCTACAGTAATATCCTGACCCAGTAATGAATAAGATGTCGGCCCGACATCCATACCAAACTCTTCAGAAGAACGAGCTATCAGTCCGACCTTAATTGAGACAACTGAATCCCAGTTATTCGCCATTGCAGAAGCCGCAAGGTATTCATCAGGGCCGGGACTGCCATCAGTATCAATGCCATATAATACCTGCATATTTTCTACATCAGGAAGGATTTCTTCAGTTGAATCTAATGATGTCCTCATTAGTGAGTTGCCAGATATAAAATAACGATTTTGATAAAAACTGAATAAATGAGTCCGGTATTTATCTTTATCCGGATCAATTATTGTTGTATCCATACTGGCAAGTAATGCTTCTTTTTCTGCAATATCTGCATTTAATTCGGATTTCAGTTCTACAATAAGATCATCTGGTTCCATATCAGTTTTTACTTCAAAAATAACACTCAGACTGCAGTCTGTAATCGCCAAAAACTGATCTGCTTTAAATTCCGGCTGATTTTCCAGTTTTAATCTGATGGCTTTAATACTAATGCCATCAGTAACAGTAGATTCATCATCATCAACACCAATTGAATCCCCTTCTATTTTAAATCCACGCATTGTGAATGAGTCTGAAGCACCGGAAGCACCTTCTTCACCTTCTACTCGTGGACCGCGAAAAATTTCATCAAAATCATCATCAGAATAGCTTGTGTTATCAAAAAGCTTGTCTTTTTCTACAGAATTTGCACAGCCCATAAAACCGGCTTGTCGCATTTCCTGCTGAAAAAGTGAAATTGAAAAACGTCCTGTTTCCTGAATTTCAGACAGATCAGCTTGCACTCCATAACTTACCTTACTGCTTACCCAGATAGCACTCGCACCTGCAACCACAAGCAAACCAATGGTAAGACCAACCATTAATTCAACTATAGAAAAACCTTTCTGCAGCTTTAACGAATGCATTTATTATTACCTTTACCCATTACGTACATTAAAGACAAAAGTCTGACAACTTGTTTCAGCTGCAACAGCCCCCTGCCCAATCCAGTTATCAGACCAGGACACCTCAATACCAAGCTCATCAATATCAAGTTCGTTAGTAGTTGGACAAAGATGGGGGTAATTACTATCACCCGGAGCGGAGATAGCAATAGAGCCTGTTGGTATTTGATCTCGCAAAAAAATCTGCCAGCATTCCAGTAGATTTTCAGGATCACTGTCTGAATCATCACACGCTGCAAAAGTATCAGCCTTAGTCACTGTTCCTTGATAGGGATTACTGCCTGCAGCCTTTAATGAATTGCTCGAATCCAGTCGCATTTTTTCTGCAATATCATAAGCTAATGCCGTCACCTGGGTTCTCTGATAAGCATCGTAATTCATTCTTAAACCAAGAAGCTGCATACCGGCAATACCTAGCAGACCAACTGAAAGGATCATTAAAGCAATCATTGCTTCTATCAGCATAAAGCCTTTTTGTTTGACTAAATAGTTGTGCGATAATTTCATGGACAGTTCCTCCTAATCTTTTTTATTTTACCAAGAGCTAAAATACTGATTGTAGAACTCCTGTTTTGTTCACCTGTCGGACAGTCATCTGGTGTAAAAGTAATAGCATAATTATCTGCTGCAGTACCTTTTGCATCAAATGTTATCGTTGCAGTACTAACAATTGCTGCATTATAGGCAGCACTGCCCACTTTCAAAATACAGTCTTCACCATCTTCACAAAGATTTAAATCACCATTATCATTAACGACGCCATTATTATTTTGATCGGTAAAAATAATCCATCCAGCAGCCCAGTCAGTACTTCCCGAACATGTTAATTTATCTGATGAAGCACATGTAGAAACACTGACATGCTGTTTAATTGCTTCCGTCCGGGCCCAGCGCAAATTTCCCTGTAAACTGTTAACTTGTGCAACATCCCTGTTTAGCTGAATCATACCCACAAAAGAGGGAACAGCAATTCCAAAGAGAATAGCAATTAATGCAATCGTTATTATTAACTCAATTAATGTAAAGCCATTTAATTCTTTCATACCTTACTTATAATCCTATCAATTAAATTGTCCATTCAATTTTTGACAAATGTATAACAATGACGGATAAACGGTAATGCACATTCAAATTTTGTGACTTGCCTATCAATTTCATCCTGTAAAGAAAATCAACATAAATAACCAGGCACTGAAATCAACTATTAACCGGCATAATAATTTAATTAATTTATTAAGAGATGGCATAAATGGGGATTTCGTGAGAGTGAGCTGTGTAAGTAATTCACCACATTACTTACAAAATAAACTCATGTTATACATGGTAAAATGTTATATTATGAAAAATTTTTACAGGAGGTTCTTCTATGGACAAAAACAAAATTGATGCTGAATTTAATCTGTCTGAAGAAATTACAAATGACAGTCTGAAAAACATTGCTATGCTGGTTTATGGACTGCAGGCTTTATCATTTCTAATGGGTTTTACATTTTTAGCA
>Ga0164315_10002994_pt1 | contig 13032 bp, 9 predicted proteins | sample GuaBasSedimGuay6_FD_113737 | JGI IMG/M metagenome (GOLD analysis project Ga0164315, IMG submission 113737) | Subseafloor sediment microbial communities from Guaymas Basin, Gulf of California, Mexico - Guay6, Core 4569-2, 0-3 cm | ecosystem: Environmental > Aquatic > Marine > Hydrothermal vents >... | reverse complement strand
GCAAGATATTACGGTTCAGTATTAAAATGTCATACTGGTAAAATCTTAGACTTATAATAAAACATAAGATTAGCTTCAAAATCTATAGTGTATTATACTAAAAGTCACAAGTCGTTTTTGTGATCTAGGGAGCTTACTCCTTAAACATAACTAATTCTACTCGTTATTTGGTGGTTTTGGCGTTTTAAAGTAAGAGTAGGTAGTCAAGTGGTCTAAGACACCATAAATTTCCGTTGCTGATAACTTGCCTAGTCATGGGCTGATAGTAATGGTTATCGCCTTAAAAGCCGGTATACGTGGGTTCGAATCCCACCCTACTGCGTTTTTTTTTTAACTTGTCTAAATGCTCCCTCCCCACTTTATAGTTAGCATCGTCATAAGTTGCGCTTATTTGATAGCCAATAGCCTACAGCCTACAGCCTACAGCCTACCCAACAGCCAACAGCTTTTCACGCCAAAGATTTTGCGCGCAAAATCTTTGGCGTGAACCGGAGGTCAGCGAAGCTAAAGCAGTTGTCTAAAAGCTTAAGTCACCTAAAGGTGACTAACCCAACAAGACAACCAACTGCCTTTTGTAAAAATCCCCGTTTAGGAAGAGATCAACGGAGGTAGCTGAGCTTGTGGGCGCATTCACAAAAAAAGGGTCATTATCAATCTCAATCACACCTTCGCGAAAATAAATTTTTCACTCCAAGCGATAGCAAAATAAATTTTGCACTCCAATCAATCGCAGCGAAGCAAAATAAATTTTGCACTCCAAGCGAAAGCAAAATAAATTTTGCACTCCAATCAATCGCAGCGAAGCAAAATAAATTTTGCACTCCAAGCGAAAGCAAAATAAATTTTGCACTACAAGCGAAAGCAAAATAAATTTTGTACTCCAAGCTTCATTCCTAATCCCCATTCATTCCCTTTTCCCCAAATCGTTATGAGCAAAAAATACAGCCAATATTTTAACACCAGACAAATCCCACAAAATCAACCCATTCCCGGCCGTGACATGGTACCCAATAGTGCTGGCGGTTATACTTTTGCCGTCGATGATTGGATACGGCTGGATAGATTCTTGATTTTAGGCAGTGAAGCTTCCTCTTATTATGCCAGCGCACAAAAACTCACGATCCAAAATGCGGAAGCTGTGGTGCGTTGCATTGAAGAAAACGGTGTGCGTGTTGTTAAACGCATCACCGAAATCTCACAAGCTGGACGTGCCCCTAAAAATGATCCCGCTTTATTTGTACTGGCATTGTGTTCCAAGTTTGGTGATTTAGCAACCAAACACGCCGCTTTTGACGCTTTTGGTCAAATCGTTCGCATTGGTACCCATTTATTCAAGTTCAATGAAGAAGTCAAAGCTTTTCGAGGCAGAGGCCGTTGGTTAAGACGAGTTAATACGGCCTGGTATAACACCATGCCTCCCGATAAATTGGCCTATCAAGCCATTAAATATCAACAACGCGAAGGTTGGTCGCATCGCGATGTCTTGCGTTTAACCAAGCCCGTGCCACCTGATACAAAACATCAGGCCATTTACCGTTGGATAACCAAAGGCGAATTGATTGATAATGCCCCGAAGATTCTGGAAGGTACGGATAAAATCCGTCATCTGACAACTGAAAAGCGGGAAGCAGCCCAGCTTATCCAAGAATACAAGCTACCGCGTGAAGTTGTACCCACCGAATTGCTCAATTATCCTGAAGTGTGGGAAGCTTTGCTTGTCGATATGCCCATGACAGCGATGATACGCAATTTGGCCACCATGACGCGAGTCGGTTTGATTAAACCCCTGTCTGATGCTGCCCGATTGATTCAAGATCGAATCACCAATCAGAAAGCATTAACGCGAGCGCGTATTCATCCCATCGCCGTCTTGTCAGCCTTAAAGACTTATGCACAAGGGCGAGGAGAGCGTGGCAAACACCAATGGCAGCCGGTGCAAAGCATTGTTGAAGCATTAGATGACGCCTTTTATCTCGCCTTTAAAAATGTTGAACCAACAAATAAACGCTGGATATTAGCGGTTGATGTATCCGGTTCTATGGATTGGGCCATGATTTCAAGCGTTCCCGGTTTAACGCCAAGAGTAGCCGCAGGGGCTATGGCGATGATTACCGCGAAAACCGAACAGCAACATGTCATCACCGCCTTTTCGGGTCAGATGCGCCAAGTCAACCTGTCAGCTAAAAAACGGCTTGATGATGTTCTAAAAACGTTCGAGCAAATACCGATGGGCCGTACAGACTGCGCCTTGCCTATGATATGGGCATTAAAAGAGAGGAGCAAAGCCGATGTGTTTGTGATCTACACTGACAACGAAACGTGGTGTGGCAACATTCATCCCATACAAGCTTTAGAAAACTATCGTCGCGAAATGGGCATCAATGCGAAGCTGATTGTTGTCGGTATGATCAGCAATCAATTCACAATTGCAGATCCTAATGACGCAGGTACACTCGATGTCGTTGGCTTTGACACCGCAACCCCCGCCTTGATGGCTGATTTTGTGTCTCAATGATCACTGTTCACATCTTTGGCACTGTGTCGCTTTTTTCAAAATCAGGAAAGGTTAGATAAAATTGCAGGAAATTTTTGAAATTGGCAACCGAAAAATCCTTGCCAAACATAAACGCCTTCTCGTTTTAAAAGTTTTGCAAGAGGCTTTAATGTTGAAATGATTTCAAGTCAAAATTCAATCAGCGTTTCACATTTAGCGTAGCCTCTCTTCGGTTCACGCAAAAATTTTAGCGTGCAAAAACGATTGCGTGGCATCATAATAATCGTCTATCACGTTTGAAATCTTAGCTTTATCTAATTTGGGCTGACACACTTGATATCATGATTTGATATCCCAATCAAATAATTTTATTAGCACTCTTACCTAAAGAGTGCTAATATTAGAATTATATTATATACTATAAGAAAGTTTGTGACTTTAAAGACTCGCGATTTGAGTTGACGAACTGATTTCTTTGCCCCAGTTTTTGCGCGCCAAAGGCAAAGAACTGATAATTGATAATTGATTTCCACGCTCAAGTTTTTGCGCGCAAAAACTTGAGCGTGGAATTGATAATTGACTAATTTGATATGGGGGAATAAAAACAAATGTCAAACGCATTAGCCTCAACCTTCAATACGCAACTTGCCGTCTCTGAACAAAGTATTGATACTTACATACAAGCCGTCAAAGCGATTCCGGTACTCAGCGTTGAAGAGGAACAAAAACTGGCCCGCCGTCTTTTTGAAGAGGATGATCTCCAAGCCGCTCGACAACTGGTGATCTCACACTTGCGGTTTGTTCTATATATTGCTCACAGTTATCGGGGTTATGGTTTACCATTAGCCGATTTAATTCAAGAAGGCAATATCGGTTTAATGAAGGCCGTTAAACGGTTTGACCCTAACGTCGGTGTGCGTTTAGTGTCATTCGCTGTGCATTGGATACGCGCTGAAATTCACGAGTTTATTTTACGCAATTGGCGCATCGTCAAAGTCGTGACAACCAAAGCGCAACGCAAATTGTTTTTCAACTTACGCAGTATGAAAAAACGCTTAGGTTGGTTATCGCTAGCGGAAGTTGAAAATGTGGCCAAAGATTTAGGGGTCAGTAGCAAAGACGTTTTGGAAATGGAAAAACGGATGTCGATGCAAGATGTCCCTTTTGATGGCCCAGTTGATAGTGATGATGAGGATGACGTGTTTGCACCTGCGGCGTATTTGGAAGATAGCCGTTATGATCCTGCGTTACTGGTGGAACAGAATGACTGGGAAGAGCATGGCCACCAACAGTTGCAACAGGCCTTTGAGAAATTGGATGCACGTAGTCAAGACATTTTGCAAAAACGGTGGTTGAGTGAAGAAAAATCCACATTACAAGAATTGGCCAATCACTACAAAGTGTCAGCTGAGCGGATACGTCAAATCGAAAATAATGCGATCAAAAAGCTTCGTAAAAACATGGTATTAACCGCGTAATTGTTCGTTTGATTCTAATTAAAATGTAGGGTGGGTAGAGCTTCGCGAGCCGAAGGCCAGCGAAGCGTTGGCCCACCCTACAAATCAAAAACGCTGGGGGCAGAAAATGGGCGCATTCCCAAAAAAAGGGGCATCGCAAAATATAATTACGGCAAAATAAATTTTGCACGAAAAAAGCACTGCAAAATAAAGTTATTTTATTTTGCGATGAGCAAAATTGATAATGACCCTTTTTTTGGGAATGCGCCCCAGAAAATGGTGGGCCAACGCTTCGCTGGCCTTCGGCTCGCGAAGCTCTACCCACCCTACAGACAATTTAATTTAGTTTTTTTATATGCATAAATCGCTTACTGATTCTGCAACTGAACAAACGAACATTAGGACAAATTTGTTGTTGTTCAAAACACATCTTCCCTCCCTTCCGCCTACCTACTGGTTTTTCCAAAGCTTGACTGAACCGCAATTTGATAAGCTCCTCAAAGACTTAGAACAAGAGCAGCACAAAGACGAGAAACAAAAAATCCGTTGTAAAGTTTGTGGACATCCAATCACGTCAACCCAGTACAAGATTGAAGTCAATGAGCAACACCACCATTTCTTTAGCAATCCAATTGGTATGCTTTATGAAATGGGTTGTTTTTCGGCTGCCAATGGCTGTATTAATAAAGGCACCCCAACCTTAGAACATACTTGGTTTACAGCATATGCTTGGCGTTTTGCATTTTGCTCAAATTGTTTTATGCATTTAGGTTGGTTTTATCAATCAGAGCATAACCATTTTTACGGCTTAATTCTGGAAAATTTGGATGAAGTGGTTTAATTCAGGTGGGCAACAGCCCACCCGACGGGCATGAATGTGGGAACGTGATATAAAATCGACTCCCTTTTCCTAGCTCACTGTCAACCCATATCTTGCCCCCATGTTTTTCGACAAATTCTTGGCATAAAATTAAACCTAAGCCTGTGCCTTTTTCTTGGCCAGTGCCTTGTGTGCTATAACTGATATCCATTCTAAACAGCTTTTTGATATCTTGTGAGTTGATGCCAACCCCAGTGTCTTTAATGGCTATTTCAACATGCGCCTCTTTTTCACAACACCCAATCTCTATCGAGCCCTTTTCAGGCGTAAATTTGATCGCGTTTGAGAGTAAGTTTCTGATGATAGTATTAAGCATATTTTCATCAGCAAAAACGCCAGTTGTCTCCAAAATATCAGAAAAAATCTGGATATCTTTTGCTACTGCATTACTGTTTAATAAGGCAATATTGGCATCCACAAGCTCTTTCAAATTGATTTCTTCTGGATGAAAAACCATACGCCCAGTTTGGAATCTTGACCATTCTAATAGATTTTTTAACAAGTTATACCCTGTTTTTGAAGTTTGTAGAATGATTTTAAGCAGTTTTTCTCTTTTAGCAGCCTCAATATCTTTCTCTATCAACAACAGTTCTGATAAACCCAATAAGGCATTGAATGGCGACATTAAATCATGCGCGATGATGGAAAAAATTTGTCTTTTGTGGCATTGGCTTGTTTGAGTTCTTCAACTTTTTCGATCAGGGCTTCTTTTGCCGCTTTCAGTTCAAGATGCGTATTCACTCGCGTGATTAATTCTTGGTTGTTAAAAGGTTTCGTGACGTAATCAACCGCGCCTTGTTCCAAACCTTTGATAACCTCTTTTTTTTCCGTTTTAGCCGTCAAAAAAATAACCGGAATCTCTGACAATTCTGCATCTTGCTTTAATTTTCGACACACTTCAAAACCGTTCATATCAGGCATCATAATATCTAACAAAATGAGATCGGGGCGTTTCTTTTTAACAAAATCTAAGGCTTCTGCACCATTTTGGGCCAGTGCTTGTCTATAAGGCTTTTCCTTCAGTATATTGCCCAACATTTTCAGGTTTTGCGGATTGTCATCCACGATCAAAACCAGCGGTTTTGTTTGATTATTCATTGAGCGTCCCTTTTCTGATTTTTTCTAGTAAAGAAGGCAATTCGTTTAAGGCATTTTTAATGTGATGAATATCAAAATTTTGGGTATATTCATACAAATTTTCAGCGTAATGGATTAAGATTGAAATATCATACGCTTTTCCCAATTTTACTAACCTTTCTGCAAAATTTTCTAGCGCATCCATTTCCAAGGCACCGTTTATTTCTTGCCATTCTGACATGATCTCATTTTCAAATGTGTTAATCAAGTCTGGCAGTCGGCTTAGATTTTCAGGATAGGGCTTTTTTAAGGTTTCAACTGCCGTTGTTGTGATAGATTTGGCCTGATATTTTAAATAGGGATACAATTCATCAAAAAGATCACGCATAGTCACCGGTTTGAACAAATACCCATTAAAACCGGATGCCTTTATTTTTGAAAGATCACCCCCTTTTATAGAAGCTGTTAAAGCAATCACTGGGATATCCAAAGTCTTTGGATTATTTTTCAATCGTGTTGTTGCTTCATAGCCATCCATCACAGGCATTCTGATATCCATAAAAATAACACTAGGCTGATATTCTACTGCAAAAAATAGGGCTTTTTGCCCATTTTCGGCTTCTAGAACCTCCAAATTCACTTGAGATAACCATTCTTTGATGAGATCGCGATTGGATTTGATATCATCAACAACCAGTATCTTAGCCTTTTCAAAAGCAATCTCATTCAGATTAAAGACTTCAGTCTGTATCACAGCAGGCACGCTGGAAGAAATGTCTACATCCTGTAAAATGATTTCAAAAACACTACCTTGACCCACTTTGCTCTTAACGGAAATATGACCCTTCATCATTTCGACTAATCGTTTGCTAATAGCGAGTCCCAATCCCGTGCCACCATATTGTCGAGTACTTTGGCCATTTTGTTGCTGAAAAGATTTAAAAATAATATCCAGTTGGTTTTCCGGTATGCCTATACCGCTATCTTCTACCGAGATGATTAAATCAATTTTATCATCATTATGAACGTGATCGCCTTTTTTGGCGATCAGTTTGATATAACCCTTTTCCGTAAACTTGAAAGCATTACCAATCATATTCAGCAACACTTGCCGCAACCGTACTTCATCAATGAGCAATGCTGGTGGCAAATGGTTATCAATATCAACAATCAAGTTCAATTTTTTCTCGGCGATATTCATTGCAAATATCTGTTTTAATTCATTGAAAAAACAATCCGTATTCATTGTTTCATACCGAATATCTAACTTTCCTGCTTCAATTTTGGACAAATCAAGAATATCATCAATCAAAGTCAGCAAATTTTTACCGGCTGTTTTGATAGCCTCCAGATAGCTTTTTTGTTTTTGAACCGTGATTTGTGTTGATAACAATTCACTGAAACCCATGATAGCATTCATGGGAGTGCGTATCTCATGACTCATATTCGCCAGAAATTCACTTTTTGCGCGATTAGCCGATTCGGCTTGTTCTTTTGCTTTGATAAGCGCGTCTTGCATTTGCTTGCGTTCTTCCAACAGCTTCACCCTTTGAAATGTGCGTGCATTATAAATGGCTAAACCACAAACGCTAACAATCGTCAAAGCAAGATTTAAGTAACGTTCCTTATATTCAGGAAAAGCGATCTGTTCCACCTCCAAAATACCCAGCGTTTTATTTCTGTGCCTAATTTGCAAACGAAAACCGTTACCCGATTCTGTCCAATCATGCACTTTATCGAAACGGGCGAAACGATTTAGGATAGCTAGACTATCAATAGCATCAGATGATAACACTTGTTGATGAAGTTGCCCCGCTTTCTCATCCTTTAAAGGTAAATAAAATAAGGCCTGAGGCGCAAAAAGCATACTGAAGATATCAATAATATTTTGAATGACTTCTGATTCAGTCATCGTGCGTGCCAGATTGTTCAGCAAATCTATTGCCATCGCATATTCTGACACCTGCTGTTGGGCATGATTTAAGGCAATCGTTGACTCCTTTTTTTGCTGTTCCAACCGCCATGCCATCACTATTTTGGTCAACAAGAGTCGAAAATACCCTAAACCAACCGGCACAATTTGAGAGGGCATTTTGACAAATTCCGCAAAATCACGCAAGTGATCAGCACTATTAGCGTCAATGCCCGTATCTAGCAACAACAAGCGACTGGCTGATTCTCTGAAAAAAGCTTGCGCCAATTCCTGTTTAAAACCCCAATTTTTTAAATGCTGCTGCCACTTCACCAGCCAACCTGGCGTTATCAGGTAAGCCCCCTCTTTAAGATAGCTATCAATCACGTTTTGGTCAGCAAACAAGTGGAAGCATTGTTCTAGTTTATGAAGATGACAATAGGCCAGTTCTTTAGGCTGTGTTGTCAGTTTCGCAATGCAAGAACGACCTAAAACATCACACCGGCTACAATCGTCATTACTGTGGATAGCCCTTTCTAAATGATGCCATTCTATCGGTGGGCGACCACAGGTAGCCGGAAAAATCGCACTCTCAACATCAGCAAATTCTTCTTCTGCAATGACGGCCGCCAACTCTTTTTTAAAATTGCCACAAACAGAAATAATCAATTTATCTGCCATATTCTTCCAACCCATTTAAGGGATACTGTTTTCATTTGCGAACTGCTTCTGATATTGCCATTAACACGTTGTAAGGATATCATGTTTGACTCTCCATAAAGTGAGTGATGATATTGATAGCTTCAGAAGCATTTTTACCCATCGCATCAGCGCCAACCTCTTTCCAAAGATTGGCATCAAAACGAAAAGGGGCACCACCAACGATGAGTTTGACTGCTATACCCTGCTGATTTAACTTGGCTTTTAAATCCTTGATCCTCAGTGCTGATGGCAACATCAGTACAGAAATCAAGAGAATGTCAATCTGATCCGCCTTCACACGACTGACCACTTCATCTACAGTCACTCTACCGTAATCTAATAGCTCAAATCCGCTGGCCCTCAGCACAGAATAAACAACTCGTTTCCCAAGTAGATGATAGTCTTCAAGTACAGCAATAGCCATGTTGGGCTGATCTTTTCGCTTAAAATCTGCATGCGGCAAAATAGTCTTGACAAATTCTTCACATAATCGCCCACTCATGTAAACTTGAGATAAGGCGACTCTGCCCGCTTCCCATTCAAAACCGATATGATTGAGTGCTGGCACAACGAGTTTTTCAATTAATTCAATTGGCGATTCAGAACTGCTGAATTTCGTTAATAAATTCTTAACCGCTAATCGATCAAGAGATAACAGGGCTTGTTCAAATTCTTCTAATAAAGTTTCATCTACCATTTTTTCTGCTTCAAGCAAAGCAATAACGCCCATCCGATAAATAAAATATCGCCACAATTTCCAAAGAACCTACCGGAGGGGCGCATTTCTAATTTATTTTGCCTCTTTGCTCTTTTCGTTCCAAATTTTTTTTGCACTCCAATAGACGCAAAATAAATTTTGCACTCCAATAACCGCAAAATAAATTTTGCACTCCAATAGACGCAAAATAAATTTTGCACTCCAATAACCGCAAAATAAATTTTGCACTCCAATAGACGTAAATTTTGCTTCGGCCTGAGATTTTTGAATATTGTTCGGAAATGTTATTCACGAAAATTCGATTATGCTGACATCATCTATAGAATAGAAATTGAGGCTGTTTTTTTTAATCAGTCTTAATCAAGCCATCATCAGTTTAATCCTAGGGTGGTAACGAAGAGCTTTTTTTTACCGTCTATTTCATGCTAGTTTTAGGTTTCACGCAAAAACTTTTGCGTGAAACAGAATGCAACTGGTTTCGCTTTCGCGATTGAAATCGTTCTAAACGCTAAAGACGCTAAAGACGCTATCTCTCAATAGAAATTTTTAACCCCTTTAAACCTCATAAGTGCTAGACGACACTTTCCCACCATGCCCTGTCCAATCGGTATGGAAAAACGCCCCTTTTGGTTGATCGACTCGTTCATAAGTATGTGCCCCAAAATAGTCTCGTTGCGCCTGTAACAAGTTCGCAGGGAGACGTGTACTTCGATAACCATCATAGAAGGCTAAGGCTGAAGAAAACGCAGGGGTAGGTATGCCTAATTCAATACCCAAAATCACCGCTTTACGCCAACCCGCTTCGGCCCGTTTAATTTCGCGGGCAAAAAAGTCATCTAACAACACGTTTTCAAGATCAGGGTTTTTATCAAAAGCTTGTTTGATATTACCCAAAAATTGACTGCGAATAATACAGCCGCCTCGCCACATCAAAGCAATGTCGCCATAACTCAATTGCCAACCGTATTCCTGAGCCGCTTCACGCATTAACATATAACCTTGTGCGTAAGAAATGATCTTGGAAGCGTAAAGGGCATCGTGAATTGCCGCTATCGCGGCTTCTGCGTCACCGGCAAAAGCCGCTTGATCACGGGTTAAAATCTGCGCCGCTTTCAAGCGTTCTGTTTTACGAGCCGATAAACAACGGGCAAAAACAGCTTCGCTAATCAATGTCAACGGCACCCCTAAATCAAGGGCATCAATACCCGTCCATTTACCCGTCCCTTTTTGCCCAGCGGTATCTAGGATTTTATCCAGCAAGGGGCTGCCATCCGCATCGGAGACTTTTAAAATATGGCCAGTGATTTCAATCAGATAAGAATCCAATACGCCTTGATTCCACTGTTCAAAAACAGACTGCAGTTTATCAACTGGTAATCCCAAACCGGCACGCATCAGGTGATAAGCTTCCGAGATTAATTGCATATCCCCATATTCAATCCCGTTATGCACCATTTTCACATAGTGCCCTGCCCCCTTTTCCCCCACCCATTGACAACACGTTTCTCCCTCTACTTTAGCCGCGATAGCTTGCAAAATCGGTTTAACCACCGGCCAAGCTTCAGGATTACCGCCAGGCATTACCGAAGGCCCGTGACGCGCCCCTTCTTCACCACCAGAAATGCCCGTACCTAAAAAGCGAAGGCCTTGTTTAGCCAGTGCTTCAGTGCGGCGATTCGTATCAGTATAATTAGAATTACCGCCGTCGATGATGATATCGCCCGATTCCAAATGGGGAAGGAGTTGTTCAATAAACTGGTCAACCACCAGCCCTGCTTTCACCATCAACATCACCGCCCGCGGTGTTTTAAGTTGACTGACTAATTCCTCAATAGAATAAGCACCCATAATGGCCGTATTCTGAGCAGGGCCGCTTAAAAAATCATCGGTTTTAGAAGCAGTGCGATTATAAACCGCGACTTTAAAACCGTGATCATTCATATTGAGAACTAAATTTTGACCCATAACGGCTAAACCAATGAGCCCTATGTCTGCTTGTGCCATAATTAATTTAATGTTTCATGGTTAATGGTTATCATGAAAGAGGAGGGCGAACACGTAGGTTCGCCCCTACAGAGGCAATGTAGGGGCGAACCTTTGTTATCGCCCTTTTCAAATTGTCTGAAAAAGGTATAAATAAAAAAACCAATCATTGTTGAAAACGTCTAATATAAAACTTCTGGCCCTCATATTCTGTTTCCGTAATTTTACCCTCATTAACCAGATTTTCAACAATATGCCAATCGGCCTGATTTTTGGCGAATAATTCGCGCACGGCCTCAAAACGCATCGGATGTACGGCAGTGATACTCAATAAATCTTCAGCAGCATTGCCGCTAGAAGCAAAGGCATTGCCTTCATAACCGGTTAGATATTCAATGTGAGCCACTTTACGACTAACAATTTGATAAAAACGATTGAGTTCAGCTTCACTCGGTGGGCGAATAGAAGAAATAGCGGGTGGACGAGTCGGAATCAAAAAATAAGCCTTTTTAGGGTTAAGCCGCTGGAGAAAATCAGCAATGCCTTCTGCGGATGCCTCACTCACATTACGATCTTTTACCAGCATGGTTTCTGTCACGAGCGTACCCGTATAGGCCGCTGCAAACGTCATCATACCTTCCAAAATAGTCTCTAGTTTCAAAGCTTTATCAGGTATATTAAGACGTTGCCAACTTTTTTCATCAACACTGTCTACCTTAAGAGACACCCAATCCGCTTTATTAAGCGTTTCACGCACCGCTTCATCCCAAATCAGTGAACCATTCGTAATAATCGCAATCTTAATGCCCAAAGGGCGCAATTTATCAATCGTTTCACCCAAATCCAGATCAAGTGTCGGTTCACCATCGGGTACAAAAGAAAGATGATCAATAGTTTCGCCGCCTTCTCGAAGCTGCGCGACACGCGCATTCACCTGTTCAACGAGATAATCTGCACCATAAAAATGGCGACGTACCATTTCAGTTTTTTCAGTTGGGCCGACTTGACAATAAGTACAATAATAAGAACACGATTTTGGCGGAATATTATTAATACCCAAACTGCGTCCAAGTCGTCTTGAAGGAATAGGACCGAAAATTTCCATAAACTTTTCAGTTATCAGTTATCAGTTCCACGCAAAAGTTTTGCGCGCAAAACTGTATTTCACGCAAAAGTACAGCGAAGCGAAACTTTTGCGTGAAATGTGAAAATCAGTTATCAACGCCTTGATATCCCCTATTGGAAAGGCCAAAATATTCATATGACAAACTATACAAGGATTGTTTATAAAAAAGGATTAAACATTGAGATAGAATAAAATATGAGACTTTCAATGTTCAAGTTTTTGCAGACAATAATTTGAATCTTGGAAACCTTATCTTACTACCACGATATACAATTCTTATGGATGGATTTTACAATGTCGGCAAGCATCTCAGCTTCACATAGTCCAACAAGTGATCTAAATCGGCGTGGGTTGACCAAAAAATGCCCTGTTCCTCCATAAACTCTTCGGCTTCATTTGTAAAACCATCATAGCTGAAAAACCAGACACGCACAAAATCCGTTTCGCGATTTCTGATCACCATTGAAGCTTTGTCAAGCAATTTTTGGATTTCAGACAGGCCCGCTTTACTGCCCTGCTGCCATTTACTTTCAGCTACCCATTGTTCAATCCCAGCAGCTGCATGAACATCAATTTCAGCGCCCTTGCCAGGGCCTAAGCGTTCTCTCAATCTGACATAATTAAAATCCGGAATAAAAACATCATTGTCGGTATGCAAATATTGACCCGGCAAGTTTTGCCGT
>Ga0164315_10002993_pt1 | contig 13033 bp, 10 predicted proteins | sample GuaBasSedimGuay6_FD_113737 | JGI IMG/M metagenome (GOLD analysis project Ga0164315, IMG submission 113737) | Subseafloor sediment microbial communities from Guaymas Basin, Gulf of California, Mexico - Guay6, Core 4569-2, 0-3 cm | ecosystem: Environmental > Aquatic > Marine > Hydrothermal vents... | reverse complement strand
GAGCCGAACGAGCCAAATGAGCCAAACGAGCCGAACGAGCCGGTGGAGTAGTCCAGCCACGGCTCTCGTTCAGACATGCTCGTGGCGATGTGCGGAGAGCGATATGCGATGTGCACAATGCGATGTGCAGAGTTAGTGGGCTGGAGTAAGAGTCGGCCCGGTCAGGCAGCCTTCCGACGACTCCGCTTCTTCAACATGGGCGCAAGAAATTGCCCGGTAAAGGATTTTTTGTTTTTGGCCACGGCCTCTGGTGTGCCGGTGGCGATAATATGCCCGCCACCACTGCCGCCTTCCGGGCCGAGGTCTATCACCCAGTCCGCGGTTTTAATCACGTCCAGATTGTGCTCGATGATCACCACAGTATTGCCGTGATCTCGCAGGCGGTGCACTACCGCCAGTAGCTGCTTGATATCCTCAAAGTGCAATCCCGTGGTGGGCTCGTCGAGGATATACAGGGTTTTGCCAGTATCGCGTTTGGACAATTCCCGGGACAGCTTGACCCGCTGCGCCTCGCCACCGGAGAGAGTGGTTGCTGCCTGGCCCAGGTGGATGTAGGACAGGCCCACGTCCATGAGAGTCTGCAGCTTGCGGGCAATTGAAGGTACCGGCTCAAAGAAGGCCAGGGCGTCCTCCACCGTCATTTCCAGTACCTCGTGAATATTTTTACCCTTGTAACGTATTTCCAGGGTTTCCCGATTGTAGCGCTTACTCTTGCAAATATCGCAGGGCACGTAGATATCGGGCAGAAAGTGCATCTCCACTTTAGTGACACCGTCTCCCTGGCAGGCTTCGCAGCGGCCTCCCTTGACGTTAAAGCTGAAGCGTCCGGGTTTATAGCCCCGGGAGCGGGCTTCCTGGGTGCCGGCGAATAACTCGCGCACCGGGGTAAAAATACCGGTGTAGGTCGCCGGGTTGGAGCGTGGAGTGCGGCCTATGGGGCTCTGGTCGATGTCTATGCACTTGTCGATCTGGTCCATGCCGGTGATTGACTCAAAGGGCGCCGGGGTGAGGGTGGTCGCACCATTTAATTCGGTGGCGGCGATGGGGTACAGGGTACTGTTGATCAGGGTGGATTTACCGGAGCCGGAAACACCGGTGACGCAGGTGAGCAAGCCCAGTGGCACTTCCAGCCTTACGGCTTGCAGGTTATTTCCTGTTGCCCCATCCAGTACCAGGGTCCGTTTTGGATTGCGGGGAGTGCGCTGCCCGGGGATGTCTATCTTTCTCTTGCCGGACAGGTAAGCGCCGGTAAGGGATTGCACGCTGCCCAGAATGTCTTCGAGCGTGCCCTGGGCGACAATCTCCCCGCCGCGTACGCCGGCACCGGGGCCGATATCGATGATGTGGTCGGCGCTACGGATGGCCTCCTCGTCATGTTCCACAACCAGCACCGTATTACCGAGGTCGCGCAGGTGGTTGAGGGTTTTGAGCAGGCGCTCATTGTCCCGCTGGTGCAGGCCGATCGAGGGCTCGTCGAGGATATACATGACGCCCACCAGCCCCGCGCCAATTTGTGAAGCCAGGCGGATGCGCTGGGCCTCGCCGCCGGACAGGGTTTCGGCGCTGCGGTTGAGGGTCAGGTAGTTGAGCCCCACATCCACCAGGAAGCGGTAGCGCGCCCGTAACTCCTTGAGAATCTTGTCGGCGATCTCGCCCCGGCGCCCCTGTAGTTGCAGTTGCTCAAAATAGACCTCAGCCTCACCTACCGCCATTTCTGTAATGCTGGGCAGGGTTCGTTCATCCACAAATACGTGTCGGGCATCCCGCCGCAGGCGGGTGCCGCTGCAATCAGGGCAGGGCTGGGAGGCCAGAAATTTGGCCAGGTCTTCGCGCACTGACTGGGAGTCGGTGTCCCGGTAGCGGCGCTCCATATTGGGTATGATGCCCTCGAACGGGTGGCTGCGCTTGAATACGTCACCACGGTCATTAATGTAGGAAAAAATGATTTCCTGTTTGCCACTGCCGTGCAGGATGGTCTGGCGGTGTTTTTTATTCAATTCCTCGAAAGGGGCATCGATATCAAAACCGTAATGTTCGGCCAGGGAAGTCAGCATGTGGAAGTAGTAGACGTTGCGGCGGTCCCAGCCGCGGATGGCGCCCTGGGCCAGGCTGGTCTCTGGGAACAGGACAATACGGTCCGTATCGAAATACTGTTTCACGCCCAGTCCGTCACAGCCACTGCAGGCGCCCGCCGGGTTATTGAAGGAGAACAGGCGCGGTTCCAGTTCGTCGATACTGTGGCCACACTGGGGGCAGGCGAAGCGGGCGGAAAAACTGATGTCTTCGCCGTCATCGTCCATGTAGCTGATTGATGCCAGGCCGTCGGTCAGGCCCAGGGCGGTTTCAAAAGATTCCGCCAGGCGGATGCCCAGGTCATCCCGTACCTTGAAGCGATCCACCACCACCTCTATGCGGTGTTTCTTTTTCTTCTCCAGTTCCGGTACGTCATCCAGGTCGGTGGCGATGCCGTCGATACGGGCGCGTACAAAGCCGCTGGCGCGCAATTCTTCGAACACATGCAGGTGTTCACCCTTGCGGTCGCGCACGACTGGCGCCAGCAACATCAGTTTCGTGCCTTCAGGTAAGGCCAGTACCGTATCCACCATCTGGCTTACGGTCTGCGCCTGCAGGTTGAGGCCGTGGTCCGGGCAGCGCGGCTCCCCGACGCGGGCGAACAACAGGCGCAGGTAGTCGTAGATCTCCGTGATAGTACCGACGGTGGAGCGGGGGTTATGGGATGTGGATTTCTGCTCTATGGATATTGCCGGTGACAGGCCCTCTATGTGATCCATATCCGGCTTTTCCATCATTGACAGGAATTGCCTGGCATAGGTGGACAGGGACTCAACGTAGCGGCGCTGTCCCTCGGCGTAGAGGGTGTCGAAGGCCAGTGAAGACTTGCCGGAGCCAGACAGGCCGGTAATGACCACCAACTTGTCCCTGGGAATATCCAGGTCGATATTCTTGAGGTTGTGGGTGCGTGCGCCGCGCACTTGTATGGTGTCCATATGGCCTCTACAGAATCGAAACGAGACAGTATATCGCCAGCCTTGTCTGCCTGGCAAAAACATCCTGCTTTTTATGTCGCCGTCGTGCTCGCGAATAGGCTGTCGAGCCGGAAACTGGTATCATGATTCCGCATTTTAAGCGAAACACTCCCTTGATTACTAAAGACCCCATGACAGCGCTGGAAAAGCGCACGGTAGGTTCCCTTGCGCTGCTTTACAGCTTCCGTATGTTGGGCCTGTTTATGGTGCTGCCGCTGTTGGCCCTTTATGCGGGTGATTTGCCGGGAGCGACCCCGTCGCTGATCGGGCTGGCTCTGGGTATTTATGGACTGACCCAGGCCCTGTTGCAGATCCCCTTCGGTTGGCTGTCGGACCAGATTGGACGTAAGCCGGTGATCATCGGGGGCCTGGTGCTGTTCGCCCTGGGCAGTGTTGTTGCCGCGATGGCAGACACTGTTTACGGTATTGTCCTGGGGCGCACGCTACAGGGTGCCGGCGCCATTGCCAGTACGGTTATGGCGCTGGTAGCGGATCTGACCCGCGAGGAGCAGCGCACCAAGGCGATGGCGGTGGTAGGGATTAGTATTGGTCTGTCATTTGCGGTGGCGCTTGTGCTCGGTCCGCTGGTGGCCGCCGCAGGTGGTCTTGCCGCGGTGTTTTGGTTCACCGCGCTGCTTGCCGTTGCCGGTGTGGCGATCGTGGTTCTGCTGGTGCCGACGCCGCCGAAAATCGGCACAGCGCATGATGAAGTGGGTGCCAGGGCGGGCTTGATTGGCCGCAGTGTACTGGACCCGGCGTTGGCGCGGCTCAATTTTGGGGTATTTGTCCTGCACTTTATTCTGATGGCGTCCTTCCTTGTCGTGCCGGGCTTTCTGGAGCAGTCTGCGGGTATTGGCCGCAGCCAACACTGGTTGGTGTATTTGCCGGCTCTGCTGCTCTCCATCGCCGGCATGGTGCCCCTTATGATCCTGGCCGAACGCTGGGGTCGGCTGCACCAGGTTTTCCTGTTTGCTATCGCGCTGGTGTTTGCTGCTGTTGCCATGCTGGGCTTTACCTCCAGCACCACGGTTTTCTACCTTGGCCTGTGGGTGTTTTTCGTGGGCTTCAACTACCTGGAGGCAACTCTGCCGTCCCTGGTCAGCAAGACGGTATTTGCCGGTGGCAAGGGTACTGCCATGGGGGTGTACTCCACCTGCCAGTTTCTTGGCACCTTTGCCGGTGGCGCAGCAGGGGGCTGGATCCTACAGCACATGAGCATGGCCACCCTGATCAGTATGTGCCTGATATTGGCCGGTGTGTGGTGGTTGTTTGTTCTGCCCGCGGGCCAACCCTCTGCTCTGCAGCAGGATCAGCTGCGCGATACCTGAGCGGGAAATAACAGTGGGATGTGCACACTGATTTGATCGATTTTGGCTGGCAATGCTGTCGCAATTCGGTGGTGGGGTTGTTATAGTTCGTTGCTCAATCCTGTATCGATTTATTTGAAAAATGAGGAATTTCTATGGCTTCACGGGGCGTTAATAAAGTTATCCTGGTGGGCAACCTGGGTAATGACCCTGAAACCCGTTTTTTCCCCGACGGTGGTGCGGTGACTAACGCCAGCATCGCTACCAGTGAGTCATGGAAGGACAAACAGACGGGGCAGATGCAGGAGCGTACCGAATGGCACCGGGTGGTTTTTCGTGATCGTGGTAACTATCGGCTTGGCCAAATAGCCGGGGAGTACCTTCATAAGGGCTCCAAGGTCTATGTGGAAGGCTCCCTGCGCACGCGCAAGTGGCAGGATAAGTCTGGCCAGGACCGTTACACAACAGAAATTGTCGCTAATGAAATGCAGATGCTGGATAGTCGCGGGACCACACAGGACGGCGCTTACCAGGCGCCTAACGACTATAGCCAGAGTGCACCCCGGGCCGCCCCGGCTGTGGCGCCGGGAGCCCCCGCTGGTGGGGCGCCTGCCGCAGGCTCCTCCGGGGGAGACCTTGGCAGCTTTGACGATGATATACCCTTCTAAATGCCGCGGCGCTTAATGGCCCGGCAGTAGGGCGAGACCACTGCGTTGCGGGTACTTATACTGGGATCGGACACCCCGCTGGGACGGGCATCGGCTGCAGTGCAGGAGCAGTGGGGGCGCCATGACATGGTACTTTTGTCCCGCGCCGCCTGTCGTTGGAAGAGCGAACGTCAAGCCAAGAAAGCCGTGGTGCGCACCAAATGTGATATCGTGGTCGATGTTCGCATAGAGGCGGCGGGCGATGGTGGCGACCAGATCCAGGAGTTGGATCTGAATCGTTGTCGTTGGGTAGCGAAGGCCTGCCAGCGTACCGAAATTGTTTATTTGTACGTATCCAGCTCCCGGGTATTCTCGGGCCAGTTTAATCGCGCTTACACAGAAGAGGATTATCCGGATAACGAGGAAACCGTTGGTGTGCTTCTTGCCAGTGCCGAGCAATTGGTCCGGGACATCTGTGAACGTCATCTCATTCTGCGTATGGGGCCGATTTTTTCCCATGAGGGAACCAATCTGATTACCCAGATGCTCGGCCCGATGGGACGCGGTAGTAGCCTGATGCTGGATAATAATCTGCGTGGTGGCCCGGTGGCGGCAGACGATGCGGCCAGGGTAATATTTGCACTGCTTGATCAACTGAGCACCGGCGTGGAGCCCTGGGGTATCTATAACTACTGTAGCTCCGATACCGCCACGTATTACGAGTTTGCCGAGGCGCTGCTCGCTAGTGCCTCCCAGTTTTCCGAGTTCAGCCCCGCGGCGGTGCAACTGGAGCGTGAGCCGGACGGCCTGGTGCCACTCAACAGGGCGCTGAACTGCAGCAAGATACGCAATACCTTCGCTATCAAGCAGGTTTCCTGGCGCAGCACAATTGCCGATATCGTTAAACAATATTATGAACGTCACTAGGAGATAGCAAACATGGCCAAGGCCACCGACGATACTCCGCAACCTCTGGCTGTAGCTGTACTCACCGTTTCAGACACCCGCACGGACGAAAACGACACATCCGGTCATTATCTGGTTGAGGAGTTGGAGGCTGCGGGACACCGTATTGCGGCCAAAACCATAGTCATTGACGACATCTACGGCATAAGAGCCGTACTGTCTGCCTGGATTGCCGATGAGATTATCGATGCGGTGCTGATTACCGGGGGTACCGGCTTTTCCAGCCGGGACTCTACTCCCGAGGCGGTGCGCCCCCTGTTCGACAAGGACATCGACGGATTTGGCGAGCTGTTCCGGGCCCTGTCCTACCAGGAAATCGGCTCTTCCACCGTGCAGTCACGTGCCCTGGCCGGCTTCGCCAATGATACTGTCATTTTCTGTATGCCGGGGTCCACCGGGGCCTGCAAGACCGCCTGGACCGGTCTTATCCGCGAGCAACTGGACAGCAGCCATGGCCCTTGTAATTTCGTGGGCGTACTGAACGTGCGGGAGCGCAACGCTTGAGTGCATTGCTGCCGGTAGAACAGGCACTGGCGCAGGTTCTGGCCAGTGCCAGGCCGGTGCGGGACGTTGTCGAATTACCTTTGCTGGATGCCCCGGGCCATGTATTGGCGCAAGACGTAGTGTCTACTATTGACGTGCCGGGAGACGATAACAGCGCCATGGACGGCTACGCCCTGCGGGCATCCGAGGCTGGACAGGCACTGCCTGTGAGCCAGCGCATACCCGCTGGTGCGGTTGGTTCTGTTCTCACCCCGGGTACAGCTGCGCGGATCTTTACCGGTGCGCCAGTGCCACCCGGTGCCGATGCCGTGGTCATGCAGGAAAATTGCACCGAGCGCGACGGGGTGGTCAGCGTTGGGGGCCCCGTGTGCGTGGGGCAGAATGTCCGACCCCGCGGGCAGGATATCACAGGGGGCGCCACCGTTCTGGAAAAGGGCCGGATATTACGCCCCCAGGATGTTGGGCTGTTGGCCTCCATTGGTCGTGGGACAGTCAGTGTTTATCGGCCACTGCGTGTCGCGGTATTGTCCACCGGCGACGAGTTAGTGGAGCCCGGTAGCGGCGAGTTGCGTAGCGGACAACTCTACAATTCCAATCGTTATACCCTGGCCAGTCTGTTGCGCAGCATCAATCTGGAGTTTATCGATGGTGGTATTGTAGCGGATGACGCCGATATCACCGCCCGGGCCCTGCGCGATGCCGCTTCGGACGCTGATTGCGTCATTACCTCAGGCGGCGTATCCGTAGGCGACGAAGACCATGTCAAGAACCAGGTAGAGCGCCTCGGCCAACTGGACTTGTGGAAGCTGGCCATCAAGCCCGGCAAACCCCTGGCTTTTGGCCGCATCGGTGACACGCCCTTTATCGGCCTGCCCGGCAATCCCACCTCGGTGTTTGTCACTTTTTGCCTGATCGCCCGACCGTTCCTGTTAAAAATGCAGGGTGTAACTGAACCAGAGCCTCCGCGCCTGCAGGCAAGGGCCAACTTCACCGTGGACAAACCTGGCGGCCGACAGGATTACATGCGTGTGACACTCGTAAATGCCAACCAGGGCCTGGAGGCAACGAAATTCTCCAACCAGAGTTCAGGCGTACTCAGCTCAGTCAGCCACTCGAACGCGTTTGCGGTAATCCCGCCTGGGGCTACAGTGTCGGAAGGTGATTTTGTAGAGGTAATTCTATTGGATTCGCTGGCGAGATAGTCCCGCTGCTTCCGGGAAAGGATTAATCCAGGTACTTCTGAAAAACCAGAGAAGCGTTAGTCCCGCCAAAACCAAAGCTGTTGGACATCACCCGCTGCAAGTCGACATTATCGTGCCGGGTGATCGCGATAGGTAAACCCTCCGCTATCGGGTCCAACTCTTCAATATTGGCCGAGGCCGCAATAAACCCCTGCTGCTGCATAAGTAGCGAGTAGATAGCTTCCTGCACGCCCGCAGCGCCCAGAGAGTGCCCCGACAACGATTTGGTGGAGCTAATCACCGGTATGTGGTCCCGCTCAGCATAAGCCTTTCGCACCGCCTCCAATTCCTGCATATCCCCCGCCGGCGTGCTGGTGCCGTGAGCGTTGATATAGTCTACCGGTCCGTCCACAGTGGCCAGTGCCTGCTGCATACAACGCACTGCGCCCTCGCCCGAAGGTGAGACCATGTCGTAGCCATCGGATGTGGCGCCGTAACCGACCAACTCCGCGTAAATCTTTGCGCCCCTGGCTTTAGCGTGCTCCAGTTCCTCCACCACCACCATGCCGCCGCCGCCCGCGATGACGAAGCCGTCGCGGTTGAGGTCATAGGCGCGGGAGGCGCGTTCGGGTGTGTCGTTATATTTGGTGGACAGGGCGCCCATGGCGTCGAACATGCAGCTCAGGGTCCAGTGTAGTTCCTCACCGCCCCCGGCAAACACTACGTCCTGCTTGTCCAACTGGATTTGCTCCATGGCGTTGCCAATACAGTGGGCGCTGGTGGAACAGGCCGAAGAGATGGAATAGTTAACGCCCTTGATTTTAAAAGGGGTGGCCAGGCAGGCGGATACCGTACTGCCCATGGTCTGGGTGACACGGTAAGGGCCGACACGTCGCAGGCCGCGCTCGCGCATGATATCAGACGTCTCAGTCTGCTTGGAAGAGGACGCCCCGCCGGAGCCTGCTATGATGCCAGTGCGTGGATTGGACACGTTCGCCTCAGGCAGCCCGGAGTCGGCTATCGCCTGTTGCATTGCGATGTAGGCGTAGGCTGCGGCATCTCCCATAAACCGCAGTTGCTTGCGGTCGATGTGTTCGGCGATGTCTATGTTGGGGGCGCCGGCCACATGGGAGCGCATGCCAATGTCGATCTGTTCCTGGCGTATACTGATGCCGGAGTGGCCCTGGTACAGGGATTCGGTGACTGATTCAGCGCCATTGCCCAGACAGGAAACGATGCCCAGCCCGGTGATTACTACTCTTTTGTCCATAGGTTTAAAAGGACTCCTTTGAGGTGAACAGGCCAACGCGCAGGTCTTTCGCTGTGTAGATCTCTTCGCCATCTACTGCGAGGCTGCCCTCGGCGATACCCATGACCAGCTTGCGCTCGATTACTCGCCTCATATTAATGTTATAGACTACTTTGGATGCACTGGGCAGTATTTGCCCGCTAAACTTTACATCCCCACAGCCCAGGGCGCGTCCTCGCCCCGGATTGCCGCGCCATCCAAGGAAAAACCCTACCAGTTGCCACATGGCATCCAGTCCCAGGCAGCCGGGCATGACCGGGTCTCCGGGGAAGTGACAGGCAAAAAACCACAGGTCCGGGTGAATATCCAGTTCCGCCACGATCTCGCCTTTGCCGTAGGTGCCACCTTCTGAGCTTATATGTGCAATGCGATCTATCATCAACATATTGCCAGTGGGAAGCTGGGCGTTACCCGGGCCAAACAGTTCGCCATTGCCACATGCGATCAAATCGTCCTTGGAGTATGCATTTTTTCCAGTCATAGATTTTCCAATGTTGCCTCAAAGGGAGTAATGCTGTGCCCAAGATGAAACAGACGTGTCTCTCCCTATAATGCAGGATACGGTTAAACGTGACTATTCTAATAGCTGGGGGCCACAAGTCCAGTGCTTTGCTGGCCAAAAATAGTGCCTTCGGCTACCATGGGGGCCACTGGATGGCCAATGCGCAGGGCATTATTCACTATCAGCTAATTACCGCCATCGTGGTGGTGACAAAGGAATTAGATGTTAACACCTGTACTTCTTTGTGGCGGTGTCGGCAGCAGGCTGTGGCCAGTCTCCCGCGAAGCGCATCCCAAGCAGTTCCTGCCACTGGCGGGTGAACTGTCCATGTTGCAGGAGACCTTGCAGCGCACCTCGGGGCTGGAAGAAAGCGCCCCGATAGTCGTGTGCAATGAAGAGCACCGCTTTATGGTCGCGGAACAGCTGCGCCAGGTGAATCTTCAGGCAAGCGCGCTTATTCTGGAGCCCCAGGGACGCAACACGGCGCCGGCGGTTGCACTGGCTGCGTTGCAAGTCAGCACTGTAGACCCTGAGGCCCTGCTGTTGGTGCTGCCGGCAGACCACCTGATTCAGAATGTCGATGCATTTGTCGAGGCGGTGGCTAAGGCGACTCCTCTGGCCCGGCAGGGCCGGCTGATGACCTTTGGTGTGGTGCCTGCCAGTGCGGAAACCGGTTACGGTTATATCAAGTGTGGGGCCACTCTGGAGGCGGATTTGTTCGACCTGGAACGTTTTGTCGAAAAGCCGGATGCAGCCACGGCGCAAGCCTACCTGGACAGTGGTAACTACCTGTGGAACAGCGGCATGTTTCTATTGCGGGCGGCGACCTATCTTGAGCAGTTGGGGGAGCACGCGCCTGAGATTCTTGCCTGCTGCCAGCGGGCTATGGAGAGGGCCAGCACAGACCTGGATTTCGTGCGACCCGACCCACAGGCATTCGATGAGTGCCCCAGTGACAGTATCGATTATGCCGTCATGGAGAAGACCGATACTGGAGCCGTGGTGTCTCTGGATTGCGGCTGGAGCGACGTGGGCGCCTGGTCTGCCCTGTGGGATGTGGCGCAGGGCGACGCCAACGGCAATGTCTGCAAGGGCGATGTCATTGTGGACAACTGCACTGGCAGTTATTTTCGCAGTGAGTCGCGCCTGGTGGCCGCCACCGGCGTGAAAAACCTGGTGGTAGTGGAAACCGCCGATGCCATACTGGTTGCCGATCGCGCAAAAGTGCAGGATGTGAAGCGTATTGTCAATAGCCTGAAGGAGCAGCAGCGCCCTGAAGTGTCGCTGCACCGGCGGGTGTACCGCCCCTGGGGATCCTACGAGTCGCTGGTCGTGTCGGAGCGCTTCCAGGTCAAGCGTATTATGGTCAACCCGGGCCAGACACTGTCCCTGCAGATGCATCATCACCGGGCGGAGCACTGGATTGTGGTGCACGGTACCGCTGAGGTTACCTGTGAAGACAAGGTATTTATGCTGGGGGAGGACGAGTCCACCTATATTCCCCTGGGGCACAAACACCGGTTGACCAATCCCGGGCGCATCCCCCTGGAATTGATAGAAGTGCAGTCTGGCGCCTACCTGGGCGAGGACGACATCGTGCGATTTGAAGATGTTTACGGCCGGAGCGAGTGACGCCGGCGCTACATGGAGGTTTAGTGAATTGATTACAAAATGCCTGTTTCCAGTGGCGGGTTACGGCACCCGCTTTCTGCCCGCCACTAAAAGTATGCCCAAGGAAATGCTGCCGGTGGTCAACAAACCACTGGTGCAATACGGGGTCGAGGAAGCGATAGCGGCGGGTATGACAACCTGCGCCATGGTCACCGGCCGCGGCAAGCGGGCCATCGCCGATCACTTTGATATCAGCTACGAACTGGAGCACCAGATCTCCGGCAGCGGCAAGGAAGCCTACCTCAAAAGTATTCGCAACGTGCTGGACAAAGGCGTATTCACCATGGTGCGCCAGCGTGAGATGAAGGGCCTGGGCCACGCTATTCTTACCGGAGAGCCCCTGATCGGCAACGAGCCCTTTGGCGTGCTGCTGTCAGATGATTTGTGCCTGAATACGGGCCCTGGTGTACTGGCCCAGATGGCAGAGCTGTACAATCAGTTTCGCTGCTCCATCGTGGCCATACAGGAGGTGCCGAAAGACCAGACGCACAAGTATGGGGTAATCGCCGGTGAGAGCCTGAAGGAAGGCATCTACCGGGTCGATGAGATGGTGGAAAAGCCGGACCCCAAGGACGCGCCGTCAAACCTCGCTATTATTGGCCGCTACATTTTGACGCCGGACATCTTCGATATCATCAGGGAAACCGCGCCGGGGGCCAACGGGGAAATCCAGCTCACCGACGCGCTGCAGACCCAGGCCAGACGGGGTTGTGTCATGGCTTACAAATTCGAGGGCCGTCGCTTTGATTGCGGCAGTGTGCCGGGTTTTGTGGAAGCCACCAATTTTGTTTACGAAAACTACTACACAGAGGATTGACGGACAGTGCAAGAAATCACCTGTTTCAAGGCCTACGACGTTCGCGGCCGTGTACCGGATCAGTTAAACGAAGAGATCGCCCGCCGTATCGGTCGCGCCTACGCCGAGGTGGTCAAGCCACGGCAGGTGGTGGTGGGACATGATATCCGTCTCACCAGTGAAGCTATCAAAGCGGCCGTTATTCAGGGCCTGCAGCAGCAGGGGGTGGATGTATACGACCTCGGTCTGTGCGGCACCGAGGAGATATATTTCGCCACGTCTCACGCCGGCATGGACGGTGGCATCGCGATCACCGCCAGCCACAATCCCAAAGACTACAATGGCATGAAATTCGTGCGCGAGGAGTCGCGCCCGATTTCCGGCGACACGGGTTTGTTTGATATCAGGGAACTGGCGGAACTGGACCAGTTCACCCCCGCGCAACAGCCAGGACAACTGCATACACTGGATACCAGTGATGCCTATGTGCAGCATTTGTTGTCCTATGTGGACGTGGCAAGCCTCAAACCCCTTAAAATCGTGGTGGACGCGGGTAACGGCGGCGCCGGTCGGGTGATCGACCTGCTGGAGCCACACCTGCCCTTTGAGTTTATCAAGCTGCATCACGAAGCGGATGGCAATTTCCCCAACGGGGTGCCCAACCCGTTGCTGCCTGAAAACCGCGTGGCGGCGATAGCGGCTGTGCGTGAACACGGCGCCGATCTCGGGCTGGGCTGGGACGGGGATTTCGACCGCTGCTTTTTCTTTGACGAGGGTGGGGAGTTCATCGAAGGGTATTATGTGGTGGGCCTGTTGGCTGAGGCCTTTCTTATGCAGCAGGGGCCGTCGCGCATCGTGCACGACCCACGCCTGACCTGGAATACCGTCGATATCGTCGAGTCACAGGGCGGCGAGGCGGTGCAGAGTAAAACCGGGCACGCCTTTATCAAGGAGCGCATGCGGCTGGAAAACGCCGTTTATGGCGGGGAAATGAGCGCTCACCACTACTTCCGTGATTTCGCCTACTGCGACAGCGGCATGATTCCCTGGCTGCTGGTAACCGGTTTGATCAGCAGTGGCGGGCAGCCCCTTTCCGCCATGGT
>Ga0164315_10002992_pt1 | contig 13034 bp, 12 predicted proteins | sample GuaBasSedimGuay6_FD_113737 | JGI IMG/M metagenome (GOLD analysis project Ga0164315, IMG submission 113737) | Subseafloor sediment microbial communities from Guaymas Basin, Gulf of California, Mexico - Guay6, Core 4569-2, 0-3 cm | ecosystem: Environmental > Aquatic > Marine > Hydrothermal vents... | reverse complement strand
GCCCATTTGGGGTAAAGTCTGGCCCATTTAGGGTAAGGTCTGGCCCATTTAGGGAAAGTCTGGCCCAAAATTCACATTATTTTTAAACAATCGATCAAAATAAGTACATTACGTAAGATATTATATGATAAGAAATATGATATATAATTTGTCCCTGAGATTAGGTAGTTTGTCCCTGAGATTAGGTAGTTTGTCCCTGAGATTAGGTAGTTTGTCCCTGAGATTAGGTAGTTTGTCCCTAAGAAAAAAACGTTAAAAAGTCTAAAATATCTTTAAATAGGTAAATTATTAACTAAATAGAGCTTTAAACTATATATATATAACATTATTAATATATAGTATATATTTGTCCCTGAGAATTTATAAAAGTCTTGTTATTTTTGACCAGTTGTGTTGTACAACATTTTTTGTAATAAGTACAAGTAGTTCTGGCCTTCAATCTCAGGGACAAATTGTAATAAAAATGAAATTTTGCTTAAGACTCCATTTTAGAATCAAATAAGACGTTTTGGATAATGTTCTAAGAGATTTTTATTTTTTACCATGTTAATCTTAGGGACAAATGGTTAATTCTCAGGGACAAATGGTTAATTCTCAGGGACAAATTGTTAATTCTTAGGGACAAATCCAATTTCCAGGGACAAAATTGATATAACTTTTCTATAAATTCTTACTTTAAAAAGGTTGACCCAAAATTCACATTATAATACTTAAAATATTCCTGGTGTCGGATATCCGACGAACCAAAAAATAAAATATAATCCTATAGTATAATATATGGAGTATATAGTTGTTTGTGTTAAAAATGGAACAAGAACTGTAGTAGATATTGTTACTAATATAGATCAGGTTACAACTGTAATTGAAAACAATCATGTCGATGATATTACTTTCCTAGATGGAATTATAGAAGCGGAGTTTAAATATTACGTTGAAAATACCAATAAGTATGAAAAGGGGGTGTATATGATCGAAACTAGCGACAAAATCAAGGTATATGATGTATCAACTATTATCTCATTTGGGTATATATACAACTCGGTTAAGAGAAAAATTACCTTAGTTGGTGAATATGAAATCGTCCTTGGTGATTAATAGATGCTTATAGACTAGCAATAAGCATTTTAAACAGGGGAAAAACTATATTATACGCAATCTTTTCATTCAGGTCCTCCCAAAGCCCACTTCCGGTTTTTTCTGAAAAACTACCCCCACTCTTATCTTTTTTAACAGAGTTAATCATATCAATTAATTCACTTCTAGACTTTTTTAATACATTAAAACTTTTAGAATTACCAATATCATACTTTTTCATAATTTTAATAACAAATTTTAACTGAACATTTGTTAATTTATCAACTACGGATGAACTACCCCCTTCTAACTTATTAATCAATGCTTTGAACAATGGAAACGCTACATTATAAGCAAACATTGAGTTTAATTTCTCCCATAGTGTAGCTTCCCTCTTTTTACTTAACGAACCACCACTCAAACCAGTCGATAATTTTAAAATCATATTTCTTAATTCTGGTTTTTTCTTTCCAACAATAGGGTAATCCTTAGGACCTGCTTTATGGGCTTGCCTAAGTACCTTTAAAAGAGCTTTTAGGTCTTTAACAGGCATCTTTCCAATCAATTGTGGTATTCCCTTACCAATCAATTGATCGTCTGGTAATTCTTTTAAAACATCATCTCCCATATGGTTTTTTAAAGGGTTATAATGATCCGTTGTAACGATTATATCATTTTTTCCCTTCTGGAAGTTCTGTAAAGAAGCTATAGCATCTTTCGAATTTCTAACATCATATTGGTTAGGGTGTTTCTTTTTCCCTTTTAATGCATCCAAGGGTGTTGTAGGTTTGGAAATGGTTATTATCTCTTTTGAATTCGCGCCAAACTGCTCAGCGAGATATCCACCCAAGGACGACCCCACAGTTGTCACGTTCTTAGCGCCGTACTTTTTCTCGGCCTTCTTCTGGGTTTGTTCGGACACCTTGAACCGTTCATTGTTTTTCTGTTGAAATAATAATTTTGTATCCACCCAAGCATCCGACCCATCAGACGAGCCCCTATGAACCACTACACATTGTTTTTTACCTGCATTATAATAAACCTTAACCCACTTAGAAGATAAACTTTTATCAATCTTGTAATCTCCAACATCACTCATATCACTCTTATGTGATTCTTGTATAAATTGACGTAAATATTTATTCATCAAGGATCCCCCCTCCATACTATTTTTAGAGAAGAATTCCTTTGATTGGGCCTGGACTAACAAATGGTCTTGGAATCGTTTTAATGCTATAAAATGTCTATCTTTTGGGTATTTATTAGCAAGTTCCATATTCACTTTGAGTATTTGCTTTAACTTACCCATTAAAGATAGAATTTCTTTATCATTTTGAAAAAATGGATTCTGAACTAACATGTCGTAATAGGATTTAATCCCCTCTTCTAGTAAATTCTCATAAGCTAATTTATTATATTTAGCATCTACCAGATCAGCCTTATTTACTAAATCTGCCATCTTGGCTTTTGTATATTGGCTCTTTGATAATTTACGAATTTTCTCATTATTCATATCTATTTGGTCTAACAATTTTTTCATTTTGGAAATTTTACCTGGTAATTTTCCCTGATATGATGCGATATACTCATTATTAGTTTTAGATAATGGACTATCCAAATCCATTTTTTGTCTTTCAATATCCGATTTATTCGATATAATTGCACTATCAACCATATCTAATAATTCTAATTTTGTTTTTGGTACTGGAGTACTCTTTTGGTCTACTTCACCTTTTAATTCTGCGCTTAGAAGTTTAATTTTATCCATCATCTCATCCTTTTGTTTAATCATCACTTTTTTTTTGCCTTCTTTTTTTTCACCCAAAATATCCTTGTTTAATTTTCCAATTATTCCTTTCAATGTGGCATACTCTATAATCACATCATCACGGCTTCTATCTTTTGGTGAATTTTTGGCCGCGTTTACAATTCTTGTATCAGCTTTATATATCCCGTATCTTCTAACTTGCTTTTTTTTTGCACATTCTTCCATATTTCCATAACGCTCATCCTTTGATAATTTGTTAATCCCACAATAAATAGTTTTTTTTGGCATTCTATATATTATTAAATAGAAAATAATTATCTCAATATTAATTATATGGATAATTCTATTAAGTTATTGAAAATAAAAGATTCGATATTTATTGGGTCATATTCTGATACTAAAATTAAATATCCACTAGATGTTGATTTACAAGAAATAGCAATTGAAAAATATAACCCTAATCAATTATTAAATATTTTTCAAAATAAATACAAAATAGCTATTAAAAATGATACAATGTTTATCATAGACTTTAAGTGTGGTAAGTATAAGGGCCAACCAATTCGATGGAATAAGTACACGATTAAAGCCGGTTATCAACACATTGATGATGTTAAAATTAACTTTATTGATACTATTCGTCAAAATGAAATAATCAAGTTAGATTTAATAACATTAATTAATAAACAGTTTGTTGAATTTTCAATAAATTATTACTTTGAACCATTGCCCAATAAGGAAGACATCGAAAATATCTTTTTAAGAGAATTCCAATTTAAAATGAGTCATGGTGAGTATTTTAAAGCTCTTAAAAGACTTTATTCGTATGCAAAGATTACTAAAAATAAGGTATTAATCAATAATCTTATTAATTTTTTAAATGGCCCTACTGGTGCATTGAACTATCAAATCAATAGTTTAAATATTATATTATCTGTTTTATCTAATTCATTTAGAACACCTACAAAAGGTAGTATTTTATACAACTTAACTATAATTAGGGATAACCTTCCAACTAAATATTTAGTCCCATTAAATAAGATATTGTCAATAGGAAATATTCAGGATATGGTATACCCAATTGAACAATTAATTGAAGAATTAAATAAATCTGTAAATGATACTGTTCAATTGTTTATTAAGGGTCAAATAGATTTTCAAGAAGTTTTTTAATATCGTTATAAATATATAGCATGGATATGATATAGCCACAACTATTAAGAATGAAAAAAATAATCTTGAAAAAATTATAAGTTGTAATAATATACATTAGGATTATGAATTGTTTGAACTTTGAAGACTTCGGCGACCCTTTGGCGATAATTCAAAAAAATAATTCAACCAAATCGTTGAGGAATTCGAAAAATCACGTGTACAATGATCCCGAATCTTGCCAATATTGCTATAAGAAAATAGCAAAAGGTACCAAAGCGAGGCATCTTAAGATTTGTACAGTTAAAAAAGCCGGTGGTTCTGTAAAAATACTTAGTGTTTCATCTAACAAAAAGGCTAAAATCAAAAAATGTTTAACATCGTTCGAGTGTGCGCCACACGAACACTTACAAATTATACCAAATAGAGATAAAGAACGATCGGTTTGGTATATTTCCGGACAAAGCGGAAGTGGTAAATCCTACTACATGAATAAGTTGATACAAGAATATCATTCAATGTATCCGAAAAATTCAATTTATTTGTTTAGTTTGTTGAAAACCGATCCATCAATTACGTTGAAATCGATTAAAAGAGTTGAATTAAATGAAAAATTTGTACAAATGGATCTTACACTCGATGACTTTAAAGATAGTCTCGTAATTTATGATGATGTAGATACAATTACCCAAAGTATAATAAAGGCTAAATTAATGCGTATTCTTGATCAAATTCTACAATGTGGGAGACATAAAAGGATAAGTTTAATAAATATTAGCCATTTGGCTTGCAACAACAAAGACACTCGGTTAATTTTGAGTGAGGCCAATTATTTAACAATTTTTCCACGCTCTATGGGGTCACGCGCCATTCGTTATTTACTATCTGAATACTTTGGACTCTCAAAACAACAAGTAGCGAAAATTAAAAAGTTGGACTCCCGCTTTATAACGCTTTGTCGAACTTACCCAATGGTCATTTTGTATGATACCGGCGCTTATTTATTAAGCAATGATGATTAAATTATTTTAATAAAAATTATTTAATTCTATTTATTGAATGTTAATAAACTTTTGGTATCATATATTTAAGCCAAAAGTTATTTCAATTTTCATCTAGTTAGATTTTGAAAAATCCAATTTTTAAAGAACAACTTCCACCACTTCCCAAAGTGAATGGAATCAACTCCCCAGTCTGCTTGATTTTCCAGTAGACTTGTAAATCGACATGTCTAATAGGCATATCAGTCGTAAGAGATATCATTCGATACTGTGCCGTAGGTGTATATAACAAGCTACCCCTATATCCTTCATCATTGACCAAATCCGTAATAATTGTCGAAAAGTTATTTCCTGGGCGTGTTAACTGAACCACATTATTGTTGTATGTCAATTTAGGCTCACTAAGTTGATTTACAATAATTGGTAGGGTAGATGATGTAAAAATTATGCTAGATATTGGCGATAACTCGGATACTGTACTATATGCCATCTCGGTTTTAATATACCGTTCGTTAGTTTGGTTAAATAAGCCCTGGATAACATTTCCCCCGTGATTATTATCGATCATTATTTGATAATATGGAAATTTAAATGCCGGATATCCAGTGTCATCGAGTAATAACCGCTTATTTATAGGTAAAGCGTTGAATAGACTATATAGAGTAGGATTAAAATACAATTCTATTTGTGGATTTCCTAAACTTGGTGTGGGATTTGTTGTATTAAATATTAATCTGCTGTATAAAGTTGCTGTTCCTCGTTCACTTTCCCAATTAAAAAATGGGGCACTGTAACTTTGAAAATCTGGGGGATAAATTAACGGATTAAGTAGCGCATCGTCCTTTAATACTTGAAAAGCTCTTTCAAGACCTTCGTTAACAACTCTCATTAAATGAGGGTAATCATAAGCATAATAATATGGTAGTATTACTTGAAAACCACTCGATCTAGTGCTGGGTGCTGGTGGTTTAGGTTGGGTCTTATCTGCTGGTACCCACCTTAGCTTCTCTTCCTTTGAATGCCTATCATCTACTTGATTCGTTGAATATCTGTATATCATTGATATGTCGTGAATCATCTCATCTGGGTCATTTGACCCTGGTTGAATTTCCGCAAGATACACCGGAAGACTATATGTATCACATTGAAAGCGTATAACACTCATTTGATAGTCCGATGCTTTATCAACTATAGAACTAGTCCTTCTTTCGTCAAATAATAGCTGTTGTAGTGTATCCGACGACTGATCGTTCCCTAAATTCTTAATTTGGATATCGTAATAAATATCCATATCCTTTTTTTCGATTGAACTTCTAACATCCATTATTTATTCTCTATATATTATATATAGAATAAATTATTATGGAGAAAAAACTTATTTGTGATATTCAGTTAGAAGATACACCAACTGTACCCAAACAAAAATCTAATAAAAAGTACATTAAAAAGGTTAAAAATGAACCTAAACCGCTAATTAAAGATATTGTTTTTGGGAGTATTGTATTGTCGTTTGATTAGATAAAATTCTCAATCATTCTAATATTTTTCGATGTATTTATAATTACATTTTTCAAAATAATCTTAAAATCGTATTTTATCTTTTTAAGATCAATATTCATAATAATTCTATATAAAACATTCTTTGTAAATATCAAAATCTCTCTATTGTTATATAAATAAGATATTAAACCAAATGCTTGTAACAACGTCCCTATCATATAATTTACTAAAATAAAAAATATTACATAAATCTTATTGGCATACTTCGTCTACCGGCTATTAACTTATTGTCTTTAGATACGACGGATTCAATACCTATCACATTATCATGTTGTAATATAACATCGTCATTCATTTTTACAAGATTATCAATATCATCTATAGTGTTCTCGTAAATTTCCATAACGGTATCATAATGTCTCCCTAATGCGGCTGTAAAGCCTTTTTTGGTAATCTTTCCTTTTTTATCATTAGTTAAAGCATCGAACAATCCGTTAACTTCAACCTCATTAAAAAAATCTTCTTGATACTCAATTAGAGTTTTTTGATTTTTCTTAAATTTCCTTAAATACTCATCCGTCATATCATCCACGGATAACAACTTCTCACTTAAACCAAACAGTTGTTGTCCTTGTTGACTCGCCTTTGCCGATACATCAACTAACTTTAACATTAACGAATTGTCTAAAGGATTCTTCTTAGATTCTCTCATTATATTACTGATTTTATTAACCTGTGCATTATGCACATCCTGATCTAATTTTTTAGCGATATCATTTGTCCAATGATTCGATATATCAAGGTCTTCTAATTCTTCCGGTTCTTCGAAATGAAGATGTTTTGTATCTTCGACAAGATTATCCAAGCCCTTTTTCAAATCATCCGTAATAGTAGGTAATAGATCGAGTAGAATTTGAAGGTTAATATCATATTTATAAAACAATTCTAAATATTTATCTTGAAATTTTGAATCATCACTATTTCTATCAATTGGTTGTCTACTATCATCAACCCTATTATAAGTGTTAAGTCTGTAATAATCATTTATTCTTCTTTTTGCTATGTTTTCTAATTCATAATTTGATAAATCCGCATATGCTTTAGGTTCCATTCTGTATAACTATAGTAAATATTTTTTATTTCAGTTAAAGTTCCCTCCAGTGTAAATACCAACATCTTTACAACCATAACCACTCAACTCCTTTACTAATTCACGGGCAACCTTACCTACCATACGCCCAACTTCCTTATTCCCTCCCAATTGCTCGGCAACAATTCCACCAAGTGCGGGGGCTCCAATATCCAAACCCTTTGATATCGCCTTTTTCAAAATTGGAACAGATATTTTTTTAATAGTTGCATAATTGAACTTAGAAGACCCACCTTTCAAACTAGATTGTTTAATTTTCTTCGATAATTCACATCCACATTGATTTAAACCATAACCGGTCTGACTTTTAATCATTTCCCGGGCTACTTTACCAACCATAGCACCAATTGGAGCCATTTCTGGACCACCTAGAGCACTAGCTACAGCAGCACCTAAGGGGGCCGCCCCAATATCCAAACCAGCCGTTAATGCCTTCTTTAAAATAGGAGTAACCTTTTTTTTAACTTGTGCAAAAGTTAAACTAGATGAACCACCCTCTAACTTATCAACAAGGTCATTCACAAGGTCCCTTGACATATACCCACCAACTGATGGCTTAACTGGTGTTTTCGACTTCATCATTGCTTCTAACTTCGTATACTTACCAGTATCGTATAACATCTGACTCTTCATATCTAAAGTCAATTTATCAGCCTTCTTTCCACCTTTATTATAGTTTAAACTTCTACTTCCGCCCTTCATATCATCTAAATAGTTGTCATCATTGTCATAACTTTGTAGTTTGTTAACCAAGCGTCTAGTATAATCATAATCATATGTTAATGACATCTTATATATATTTATTAGAGATAAAAAATATATATTCTTTTTTGTAAATTTATATCAAAAGTGAATCTAGTTTATTTTGATATGAACTACCACCACCAGATCTAGCACCACCAGATCTAGCGGACCCTTCCTTACACATCTTACGAACCATAGGCAAATGTTTTAAAGCAGACGCGATTTGGTCAGAAATAGCCCCCCCTCTAAGCCTCGAGTAGACGTTAGAAGATAAGGCACTTTGACCTTGGCTTGTCGATGTATCAACGACTAAGGCTTGATTTAACAAACCAGTAGAAACTGAACTTGAACCGGAATCAGTAATGAAGATACCATCATTAAAGGTGATGACGGACATTTCGGGGGCATACTGTTGTGTGGATACGTTTCTAATGGTTAAATTAATCATTAGTTGATAATTTCCAAGAGATCCATTTGTGACGTATGCGGGAAGCCCAAAGTCCCGGCTTGGGTCGAGAACAAGGACGGAACCAGTAGTATATAAAATTCTATTTGAATAGGTTGGACCATTGGTTGCAACCTGTTTAATATTTACGGCACCACTGTATTCATACCAACTTTGTTTAGATCCATTAGCAACCGAAGTTCTCCATAAGTCTTGCATTGTAGCACCTGACATGATTCCCTGGTTGTTGGACCATCCAATTGAAACCTTTTGGATAACACAATAAGAGTTGGCATCGGTGATTCGTTGGGCACTCATAGCTTTTCTTGCAACAATAACAATTTTTCCTGGAACTTGATCGAGAGTGATATTATTTAAAGTGATATCTTGAACAGAACCGGGGGGCATTATTGGAGTATTTGCAGCAGCGGTTGACTGATTTACAATATTACAGTAAGGAATTACATTTCGAGGATTTAATAGATTAGTTCTTTGAGTTGTCAAAAAATTTAATAAAATCTCGGGATTACTAAAGGGTGTCGTTTGGTCCAAATCGGCCGATACGATCGCACCGTTTCCATATCCACAAGATAAGAATTTTTTTAATTGAGAATCGATAGTGAATACAAAATTCATTCGTGAGACTCCAAGAAGTGCGGCTTCATTGTATCGAGAATGGAATAAATAAGGACTACATAATAATGGTTCACAGAACGTTGCGGAAATATGAATTTCCCATGTATCCAATATATTGGTCGATATTGTTGAAGCATCCGGTACTCCAGCACTAGGAACATGATTAACCACTATACTATCCAATGGATGAGCTCCCCGAGGCATATTATGTTGGTCAAATGACGCATCCCCATATGAGGACATAGGGTTATTTAAATTACCCGGGGCATCGTTGAGATTTTGATACCTATCGATCATATAAGGGGTAGATCCTTTCCATTTCGCGAGTTCATCGGCATCCATCATATTCAATAATGGTGATAGAATGTCTGATGCATTCACTGACACAGCATTATCATTTATTGTAGCAGTAGAATTAACAAATATACTATTTAATGGGAATGCCTGAAAGGATAGCCGATCACCGTAAGGGAATGCATCATCCCCTAAAGGAATATTCGTAACTTTAAAAATAAAATTAACGGTAGATCTTATCATAACATTACGGTCAACAGCGGTAGATTGGCTAGGTGGTTGAATATTATAGGACATATTCGAAGTAGAAGATGAACTAGCAGCGAAGCGTTGAAAGGTTGATCTCTCAGCGCCTTGTGGGACGGCTACGTCAACTTGCGATGTAATATCATTTAATCTTGAGTCTCTTACTAATACTGGCTTGAAATCACTTGACATGCTATATATACTATAATATAGAAAATAAATTTTGAATAATTATTTATCAATTATTAAACTAACAACTTGATCTGGTGATAATTTAAAATGCTTTACTAATTCATCCATAAATTTTATATACTGATTCAAGCTATAATTAAATTTTTGATTCATAATAATAAATAGTAAGCAATGTTTACCACAAGTATTAATACCTGGTTTTAATTCTTGAAATTGTTTTTTGTTATATTGAATTTTAAATCCACTTTTTAATCCACCTTCTAATAATGTATTTAATTTTTTATTAGATTGTCCAAGCCGATCATTTTTACCACTTCCAATATAATCAAGTTCTATACTCGGAAAACCTCCATAAGAATTAAAATAACTAATCATATTATTCAATCGTGTAATCACGACCCAATGACCGCTATTAAAACTATCTTCTATAAGGATAATCTTATAACATTTTTTATTGGGTAATAGTTGATCCAATGAAGAATATTTATTTAACTCAGAATATTTAATAATATTACTACGAGTTGAATTACCTAGTATATCCGTTAAATCAGTATCAGTAAGAGCTTCACTTAGTTCTTTGTTCAATAATATCTTATTTGGTTTGTTCAATCTTTTTTTGTAACTAATGAGATTAAAGTGAATAGTCATATATTATTTACATAATATATTATTTTTAATCTGATTGGAGATTTAACAGAGTGTAGTAGTGATTAATATTTTCTTTTTTAGATGTGAAGAGAAGAAAATATTTAATTATTTTCTATATACATAGTATATAGTATAATGCCAGAAGTAATACCGTACTTTTTAAATAACATAGCCTACCCAGATACAACATATGAACCACCATTTGTGTTCTTTGGAGATGTAGGAGCTCTTAAGTTCACAATTTACTGTACACAAGATGCAGATTTTGGCTTTGAATGGGCCGTGGATACCCAATACGAAGTTATCACTATAGATACCTTTCAAGCATTAGCCGGTGTTGAAAATTCAATTACTGTCCCAGTCACCGCTAGATATGGCCGTGTATTCGTACGAAACATTAACGCTGTTCCTTCAAATTTAAAGGTTCAGATTTTTTTTTTGAATGATTTTTCAAGTGAAAGTGGAAGTGAAGATATTACTTTATCAAGTGCAGGTGGAATTAGCTTAATTGCAAATGACATACCACCTGATTATACGTTAAAAGGTCTAACTGAAGGGTCTAATATAACAATAATTGATAATGGAAATAATTTAGAAATATCCGCGGCTGGTGTTGCACCTTATAAACAAGTTGGATCTAATATATCCCCAATTTCTAATTCTACCAATGCGATTTCATCCGGTGTAAATAATGTTCTTAATAGTTGTATTACATCATTGATAGGTGGTAGTAGTAGTTGTACTTTGAACGGGTCACGCACTACTAATAGTGCTATAATAGGTGCTAGGAATAGTAAGATTGTATCCAGTAGTAGTAATGGTGACGGGAAACAATGCGTAATTATTGGGAGTTCTGATGGAAATATTGGTAATATTTCTGAAGCCGGCACTAATAATGGGATTTACTCAAGTTCTACGGGAAAGATAGCAAACCGTGGTACTAACTGTGTAATAATCGGTAGTAATAACTCTAAAATCCCCTCTCAAAGTATACAAACTGGTATTTATTCTTCAAGTAATTCTACTTTACTAGGAGAGAGAATAAATGAATCAATCATTATGTCTAGTTCACAATGTTTTGTACGTGCTGGTGGTGCATCTGATGGAGGATCATGTACAATAGTAGGTTCAAGTGCTTGTCAAATCGGTTTATCTGGTTCACAATCGGCAGGAAATTATTGTGGTATTTATTCATCATTAAATAGTGAGAATACAGGGCGTAATCAAACAAACGCGATAATAGCTGGTAATAATTCACGTATTATTGGTAATAATGCTGATAATTCAGTTGTAATGGGTTCAAATGGTAACATTTCGCACATTGGTAATTTTATGTTTTCAGATAGTGCAGGAGGTAATGCCCTTTCATCAAATGGAAATAATCGTTTTAATGTTCGTTCGGTGGGTGGTGCGCGATTTTTAACAAATACTAATAACACGGTTGGTGTAAGTCTTGCCTCTGGTGGTAATAGCTGGGCTTCGGTTTGTGATGTGAATACTAAAGAAAATTTACAAGTTATTAATAGTACTAATAATCAGATGATTGTTGATAATTTTTATAACCTACCTGTTTATAAATATAATTACATTGGAAATCCTGAAGAACAAATATGTTTTGGTCCAACCGCTCAAGATTGGAATATGTCATATGGTTGTGATAATATATCAATCCCTATTTGTACACTTGAACGAGATATTGATAATAATTTAGTAGAAGTGAATGTTTTAGATGACAATGGAGATTGTCAGTTTGAAACCAAACCCGCAAAGGATCCACTTAAAATAGAAATCATGGATATGATTGGTGTTATGATGATTTGTATCAATGACCTTCAATCAAGAATTAAATTATTGGAAAATCCAATAATTTAGATTTAATGATTCCCAATAAATCCACTTAATTTACATTTTACCCTTTATTATTCCAAGAATTTTTAAGCGACTTAGTATTCAAAATCGATTAGATCTAAACTTCCATCTGATTCAAAATAATAGTTGATTTTGCGATTCGTTCCGGTGGATCTAATATATTTATATCGAAATATCATACTTCTTATCATCTAATATCTTACGTAATGTACTTATTTTGATCGATTGTTTAAAAATAATGTGAATTTTGGGCCAGACTTTCCCTAAATGGGCCAGACCTTACCCTAAATGGGCCAGACTTTACCCCAAATGGGC
>Ga0164315_10002990_pt1 | contig 13040 bp, 11 predicted proteins | sample GuaBasSedimGuay6_FD_113737 | JGI IMG/M metagenome (GOLD analysis project Ga0164315, IMG submission 113737) | Subseafloor sediment microbial communities from Guaymas Basin, Gulf of California, Mexico - Guay6, Core 4569-2, 0-3 cm | ecosystem: Environmental > Aquatic > Marine > Hydrothermal vents... | reverse complement strand
GTATGGATTTATTGAAAGTTTTCAAGTAACTTCTTTTGAAGATATATATTGGCTGCGATAATTCCCTGTTCAGGAAAATTAGAATTGCCTTTAAAATCACAGATTGTTCCCCCTGCCTTTTGCACAATAAAAGCACCGGCTGCAATATCATATATGTTTAAATTCATCTCCCAAAAGCCGTCAAGTCTGCCACATGCTACATAACAAAGGTCAAGTGCTGCAGATCCATATCGTCGAATGTCTCTAAGTTTTGGAACAATTTTATTGAAATAAGGCAGGTTATTGTCAGGCAAATCAGCCCTTAGACAGGCAAATCCTGTGCCCATGACACAATTAATCAGTCGGTCTGCCCGTGAAACATCAATTGACTGGTCATTTAAAAAAGCGCCGCTGTCTTTGGCGGCGTAAAACAATTCATCCAGATTAGGCGCATAGACTGCACCGCAGATTGTTTGCCCGAGGTGTTGCACAGCGATACTGATGGAATAAAATGGCTGTTGATGAAAAAAAGAGGTGGTTCCATCTATGGGATCAATGATCCAAAGATAATCTGATGAAAAATGGGTCTTTCCGGTTTCTTCTCCAAAGATATCATGAGAAGGGTAGTTTTTCCGGATGGCTTTAATAATAAAACTTTCAACCTTTTTGTCAGTAATAGTAACAAGGTCTTTTTTATTTTTAAAACTTACGTCTGAAAGCTTTAAAAACTTTTGTTCTTTTTTGCAAATATTACCAGCCTGCCGGATCAACCCTTTTAGAAATGTTATCAATGTCACATCCAATTTGTTTTAATTTCAATTTTGTGAATTATGACATATCAGTTTGATTTTTTCAAAGGCAAACACCCATATGGGTAAAATTTTAAGATTATTGAACATTTACCACTACATTGACTTTGATATTAGATTCTGAGATGATCCGGTTAAACAAACTCTTTAAGATCCGGATGAATCAATGCAGCGTGATTTTTTATTCAAATTCCTTTTTATATTAATTGTCTTATTTCTTACTATTCCCTTGTCCAGTTTCAGTGCTGAAGCGTTCAATGAGCCAAATTCTCAATACAACATTCCTCCATTAATGGAAAGCATCCGGTTTAAAGATGATATTCAGTATTGTGGTATCAGGGTTCCTCTTCATCGTCAGGATGTTAAACAAAGATTGGAAAAAGAACTGCTGTTGGCTTTGTGGGATCGCCCACAGGTGATCCTTTGGATCAAACGGGCATCTAAATATTTTTTCCATGTGGAAACCATTTTAAAAAAACAGGGTTTACCATTGGATTTAAGATTTGTTCCAGTGGTTGAAAGTGCATTAAAACCCCATTCAAAGTCTTCAAAAAATGCAGTGGGGTACTGGCAGTTTTTAAAATCGACCGGGAAGCAATATGGTCTAAGGATCGATTCCAGGATTGATGAACGAAGAAATATCTTTAAATCAACCACTGCTGCCGGTAAATATTTAAAAGATCTGGAAAAAAAATTTGGCTCTTATCTGCTTGCCCTGGCTGCATATAATATGGGTGAATATGCGTTAAAAAAAGAAATTCAAGCCCAGAAAACCCACGACTTTTTTTCATTATATCTTCCATTACAAACTCAAGGGTATGTTTTTAAAGTGATTTGCACCAAATTAATTCTTGAAAACCAGGAATCCTATGGTTTTTCTTTGAAACCATCTGATTTATACCCTGTTTTTACTTTTGATAAAGTAAATTTAACATCTGATTTTCAAATACCCATTACCTTGATTGCCAAGGCTGCCAAAATACCCTTTAAAACAATAAAAGATTTTAATCCAGAATTACGGGGATATTACCTGGATAGCGGTGAGCATGCTATTTTGATACCCAAAGGTAAAGCAAAAGGATTTGAAAAACGTTTTACAAACGTAGTTAAAAAATGGGAAAAAACGGGTAAAAACAGGGTCCATATTGTTAAAAAAGGAGAGAGCCTGACAGGAATTTCCAAAAAATACAGAATTTCTCTTTCTTCATTATTGAAATTAAATAATCTGTCTTTAAAAGGAATGATTCACCCGGGTGACAGGCTTGTGATTAAATGAAACTTATGAAGGTGTGTCGTTTGAGTTTGAGTCTGAGGTCTCTTTTTTAGGTTTTTGTTGTTTTTTTAAACACGTTTTATCATCGCGTATAATGGCGCATAATTTTGGATTGTGTAATTCTCTGCAAGTCGCATGATTATAGAGCGGGCATTCTGGGTATTGTTTAGACATTTAAATTTCCTTTTTAATTGTATCCCCAAGAGAATGTGTTATGTATACCCTAATTTAAAGAAGCTTTCAATACATTTTCTTTGGCCGGTTTCTATTGTTTATTGCGTCAAAGACTCTTCCTTAATTTCAACTGATCCGGATGAATCAATATTGATCTGTGGTTTTGGTTTAATTTGAGTTGGCGTTATTTTGGATGATGAAGATTTTGAAAGCTGGTCAAGATTTTTTTGAAGCCGTGACATGTTTGCGGACAACTTTTTGTTTAAATTATTTACCTGTTGGTCAAGATTCTTCAACTGCTCAGTTAAATGAATTTCCAACAGGCCTGTTTTTTCTTCAAGGGTGGATTGGGTGACGGCATCCAGTTCAAGGTTCTTAATTTTTTTATCCAGAAGGCTGATGTTTTTTCTGAGTTCACCAATTTGCTGTTCATAGTCTGATAACTCAATCAATCTGGCATCAAATTCTTCTTTAAAAAGAGTTGTTTCATTTTTTATTTGTTGGGCAGTTTTATCAAATTGATCTTGGTTGTTTTTAATGGTTGAAAGGGTTTGTTTGTTTATTCTTTCAATTGTCTGAAGTGTTGTTTTATCCTGGTTTGTATTATTGGAAATACGCTTTTCAAGTTTGCTGAAGCGGCTTTTAATGGTTTTACTGTCTGCTTTTGTGCTGATTAATTTTGTGAGCTGGCCTTCAAGCGCAATGTTTTTTTTATCAAACTCGGGAAGTTTGGTATCAAACTCAAATTTATTTTTAGCAATTTTTACATCCAGAGCATTTAATTTTTCTTCCAGTTGTTGAGAAATTTTTTCAACCTGGGTCTGTTTGGTCAGATCAACATCAACGACCCGCTCCTTCATATCAAGGTAGGCAAAAATAAGAATGGCACCGATCAGGCAGGGAATAATAATAGAAATAATGGTGACTCTGTTGGAGAGCTTGTCAATTTTTAAGGTATTAATTTCTTCGTGATATGCCGATGCAGGAATTTCACCGCTATTGCTTTTAAGTGATGCTTCATCCGTGTCGAAATTCGGATTATCAGGCCTGAAATCTTTTAAATTCATTGAATCCATTTTTTTATCCTGTCGTTATAATTTTATTCCCACTCAATGGTTCCTGGCGGTTTGGAGGTGATATCAAAAACTACCCTGTTTATATTTTCGACTTCATTGATAATCCTGTTGGAAATTTTGCCCAGAATATCATGGGGCAGTTTTGCCCAGTCAGCTGTCATTGCATCATTGCTGGTAACAGCTCTTATGGCAATACAATTGGCAAAAGTTCTTTTGTCTCCCATTACCCCGACACTTTTTATGGGTAAAAGGACTGCAAAAGATTGCCATAACTTTCTGTAAAGTCCTGCCCTAGTGATTTCTTCAAGTAAAACAGCATCGGCTTCCCTTAGGACTTTAAGCCTTGAATGGGTTATTTTTCCCATAATCCTGATGGCAAGGCCAGGTCCTGGAAAGGGTTGACGCCATACAAGATCTTCTTTGATGCCCAGTTCAATTCCTAATTCTCTCACTTCATCTTTAAAAAGAAGTTGTAACGGTTCGATTAATTTAAGTTTCATTGTTTCCGGCAGTCCGCCGACATTATGATGCGATTTGATAATAGAAGTGGGCCCGCCAAAGGCTGATTTGGATTCAATAATATCAGGGTATAGAGTTCCCTGTCCGAGAAACTCTGCCCCTTCTATTTTGTTCGCCTCAGTTTCAAATACTTCGATAAAAAGGTTGCCGATAATTTTGCGTTTTTTTTCAGGATCTGTGACATCTTTTAAAGCGGTTAAAAATTTTTCTTGTGCATCAACAAATCTGATGTTTAAATCCAGTCCGGAGCCCAGGCTTTTTTCAAGTCCTTGTTTTTCATTTTTTCTTAAAAGTCCATTGTCGACAAAAATGCAAAACAAATTATTGCCAATGGCCTTATGAATAAGGGTGGCAGCTACCGATGAATCTACACCGCCTGAAAGTCCCATGATCACTTTTTTATCCCCAACAGCATCTTTGATTTGGGAAATGGCCCCGTCACAGAATGATTTCATTGTCCAGTTTTTCTGACAATTGCAGACATCAAATACAAAATGGCGGATCATCAAAGAACCATTTATAGAGTGTTCAACTTCCGGGTGAAGTTGAAGCCCATAGAATTTTTTTTCATGGTTTGCAATGGCTGCGATGGCGGTGTTTTCAGTGGAAGCTGTGACTACAAAATCTTTAGGCAGTTTGATTGCAGAGTCTCCATGGCTCATCCAGCATTGAAAACCTGAGTCCATATCTTTGAATAATGGACTGTTATTTTTAATATCAAGGTGGGCAAAGCCATATTCCCGTTTGGCGGCTTTTTTGATTTTTCCTCCCAGTATATCCACCATATAATGCATTCCGTAACAAATGCCCAGTACAGGAATACCAAGATCAAAGAGTGATTTGTCAATACGGGGACTGTTTTCTTCATATATGCTTGAAGGTCCTCCGGAAAGAATAATCCCCTGAGGATTAAGATCTTTTAATTTGTCTATGGAAATACCGGCAGGTTCTACCTGGCAGTAAACATCATTTTCTCTGACTCTTCTGGCAATAAGCTGGTTAAATTGTGACCCGAAATCAATAACAATAATCATAAAAACAATCCTGTAATTATAAGTTTTCTAAGCTGTATTATCTCCTATAATACTGACAAAAAAGCAAGTTGTTTTTGTGCCACACCTTTCATAGGCTTGCCAATTCAGCATGAATATGATTAAACAGGAACTATTGATAAAACAACTTGTTTGTTAAGATTAAATTGAGGAGTGTATATGTATTTAGCCAGTGACTTGAGAAAAGGTTTAAAGTTTGAAATTGATGACGAACCCCATGTGATTATTGAGTTTGAATTTAAAAAACCCGGAAAAGGACAATCTCTCTATAAATGTAAATTAAAAAATATGATCACTGGAGCCAAGTTTGAACGGACCTATCGTTCCGGAGACAAGTTTAAACGCGCTGACCTTGAAGAACAGGAAATGGAATATCTATATTCTGATAAGACAAGCTATTGTTTTATGAACACATCCAATTATGAACAATACTTTCTTACCAAAGATCAATTAGGAGATTCTGTTGACCTGTTAAAAGACAATATTCTCTGCACCATACTTTTATTTAATGGCCAGCCCATTGATATAACACTGCCTAATTTTATTAATTTAAAAGTGGTCAAATCAGACCCATGGGCAAAAGGAGATACGGCCACGGGCAGCACAAAACCTGCCATACTTGAAACGGGTTTTGAAGTTCAGGTCCCGCCGTTTATAGAAGAAGGACAGATGTTAAAAATTGATACCAGAACCCGCGAATATGTAGAAAGGGCTAATGAGTAATTAAATGAACGAGTTCCTGACCAACCCCATCAAAAGAGGTGTAGTCTTTAAAACTATATGCGCTCTTTAAAACTGCACTTTTTATTGGGACATTTTAAAAATTTACCATCTCTTTTCGTCTCTTTTTCAACAAGATAGGGAGAACCACAATCAGGGCAGGGTTTATCAACGGGTTTGTCCCAGGATGCAAACGTGCAGTCAGGGTAGTTTGAACATCCAAAAAATATTTTTCCTCTTCTTGATTTTTTTTCTACAATTGTCCCTGTGCAATTAACCTGGGGACACTTTACCCCAATATCCTTGTGGTTGTGTTCGCCATTAACAGATTCAGTATGCTTACACTCAGGGTACCCGGTGCAGGCAAGAAACAGGCCGAAGCGGCCTTCTTTTTGAACCATGGGTTTGCCACATTTTATACAATCTTTAACTTTTGTATTATCAACCTGTTTTTCAACAATTGAAATAATTCCTTTTTCATCTCTTAAATAATTGCTGGTAAAGGAACACTCAGGATACCCGGTGCAGGCAAGAAAATGTCCATTCCTTCCAATTTTAATATTCAATTGTTTCCCACAGGTCGGGCAGACCAAATCTGTTTTTACCCCAACGCCTTTTACACTGATCATATTTTCTGCGGCAGCATCCAGGCTCTTTTTAAACGATGCATAAAACTCGGTTAACAATTGAGTTTCTTTTAACCGGCCTCTTTCAACATCATCAAGATTGTTTTCCATCTGAGCTGTAAATGAAATGTTTAAAATATTAGGGAAATTTGACGCCAGTAAATCATTTACAATAAATCCTAACTCACTGGGGACAAAATACCGCTTTATAAGATCAACATATCCTTTGTCCTGGATAACCGTAAGGATTGTCGCATAGGTACTGGGTCGTCCGATTCCGTTTTTTTCCAGTTCCTTGACAAGAGATGCTTCTGAAAAACGGGGTGGCGGTTTCGTAAAATGCTGTTTGGGAATTATTTTCAAGGTTTTTAATATAGAGCCCTTATCTACATCCGGCAGGTCCTGAGCATCTTTTTTATTTAAATCTTCATGCTGAGGATAAAGAATCATGTATCCTGCAAACTTTACGGTTGAGCCACTGACTGAAAACAAATATTTCTTAGTCGCCTCAATCAAAATTGTTTTTTGATCAATAATTGCCTGGGCCATCTGTGATGCAACAAACCGTTTCCATATCAGGTCATAGAGTTTGAACTGATCCGGGGATAAAAACCGTTTGATTTTTTCAGGTGTGTGAAAAACAGAGGTAGGACGAATAGCCTCATGGGCATCCTGGACCTTTTTTTTGTTTGCAAAGAATCTGGGAGCTTTTAATGCATATTCAGTTCCAATGTTTTGGGAAATATAAGTCTGAGCCTCCAAAGCTGCATCTTGAGCAATTCTTGTCGAATCGGTTCGCATATAGGTGATCAGGCCTTCGGGGCCACCGGTATCAATCTCAATACCTTCATAAAGCCTTTGAGCAACCATCATGGTCTTTTTTGCAGAAAATCTAAGGCGGTTAATCGCATCCTGCTGTAATTTGCTTGTAATATAAGGAGGCTGGGGATTTCTTTTAATGGTTTTTGTTTTTATCTGCTGAACAATAAATGCTGCTTTTTCAAGATCATTTAAAATACTAAACGCTTGTTTTTCATTATCAATTTTTACTTTTTTATCATTGATTTTAATAAGAGCTGCATTAAATTCGGGAGGATTTTGATCAAGGAGATCAGCAGAAATTGTCCAGAATTCCTGGGAAACAAATTTCCGTATTTCCCTTTCACGGTTACAAATTATTTTAACGGCAACCGATTGAACCCTGCCGGCACTTAATCCTCTCTGAACTTTCTGCCACAGGAGCGGTGAAATTTGATACCCGACAAGTCTGTCAAGTTTTCTTCTTGCCTGTTGAGCATCATATTTGTCACCATCGGGTTTCAGAGGTTGTTGTAAAGCTTCCTGGATACCTTTTTGGGTTAACTCATGAATAAGGACCCGATGAAAAACCCGGTCTTTTTTCTTTAAAATATCCATGATATGGAATGCAATGGCCTCTCCCTCACGATCCGGGTCAGGTGCGAGATAAATTTCGTTGCTATCTTTGGCCTGTCTTTTTAAGGTAGCAATAACTTTAGCTTTGTCTTTAATATTAACATATTTGGCTTTAAAATTTTTTTCAATATCAATCCCCAGTGTTTTAATGGGAAGATCCCTGATATGCCCGGCACTTGCACCAATATTAAATTGTTTTCCCACATATTTTTTTAATGTTTTTATTTTGGTAGGAGATTCAACGATGATGAGAGGTTTTGTCAATGGTATTCCTCCGAAATAGAATAGTAATTACCCTGATGGCGTGTCACAATACCCTCTAATTCCAAATCAAGTAATAAGCAGGTAAGTTGCGAGCTGTTCATCTTAGCCTTTTCCATTATTACATCAATATGGGCAGGGTAGGGGTCTAATAATTGTATAATTTTCTGTCTGTCTAATTTGTCACTTGTATTATGTGTTGTTTTTTGCTTTTGTAAAGATAGCTGTTGAGGTTTTTCTTTTTTTTCGTGGATGAAATGATGAAGTTCATCAATGATATCCATTTCATTTTCAACAAGCCTGGCACCTTGCTTCAGCAGGGAATGAGTCCCCTCACTTTTTTTTGATTTTATACTGCCTGGAACAGCAAATACCTCCCGGTTATATTCACCGGCGAGGCGGGCAGTGATGAGCGACCCACTTCTTTTTGCGGCTTCAACAACAATACTGCCGCAGGACAGTCCTGCAATGATCCGGTTTCGAATAGGAAAATTTGACGGGAAGGGATCTGTATTTACTTTAAATTCTGAAAAAATTACCCCTTTTTGTGCGATGGTTTTAAATAAACCCGTGTTTTCTCTCGGGTATATTTTATTTAATCCTGAGCCCATCACCGCTATGGTTTTTCCGCCTGCTTTTAAAGCCCCTTTATGGGCCATGGCATCAATTCCTCTTGCCAGTCCGCTGACAACCTGGAATCCTCTTTTAGCCAGTTTGTATGAAAGATTCTGGGATGTAGTTAAACCATAAGATGTTGCATTCCTTGAACCGATAACAGAGATACACGGTGCAGAGTTATCAAGTTGGCCCAGATAGGTCAAAAAAGGGGGCGGATCATTGATCTTCTTTAATAAAGCAGGATAAAAAGAATCCGTCATTGTCACGATGTTATACTGCCGGTTAAAAATGAGTTTCAATTCTTTGATGGCCTGGTCTTGAAACGCTTTGTGATTTGTGATGCCGTTTATTATTTTTGTTGATATTTTATCTACCCTTCGAAGATTACTTTCAGAAGCGGTTAAAACATTTTCAGGCGATTGAAATTGATCGATCAATTTCTTATACATTGTATTTCCCAAAAACGGAACTTCCCTTAAAACAAACCAGGGTAAATATTTTTCTATAGAATACGGCATTTAAAATTTAAGGTTTATTCAAAACTCCTTAACTTTTCCTGAGCCTTTTCTGCTGCCGGTGAAAAAGGATATTTTCTTAATACTTTTTTCAAATAGTGATGTGCCCTGTTTGAATCATCTAAAGCCAGATAAGAAAATCCAAGTTTTAATATGGCATCCGGGACCTTCTCTGATCTAGGATATTTTTTTTCAAGGTCCTGGAATATACCGATTGCTTTTTTGTAATTTTCTAAGGAATAGTGACACTCGGCAAGCCAGTAAACGGCATTGTCAGTCAGGCTGTTTCTGGGGTGATTCTTAATAAATTGAGTGAACAATGCAGCAGAATTAGTATAATCTTCTTCCATTAAAAGATTTCTTGCTTTTTTATAGAGGACACTTGGTTCTGTATATTCAATTTTATACTGGATGGATTTTACAGTCGTTTTGTTTTTTTCAAGGATTAAAATTTTTTTATCTAAGTTTAAGACTCTATCCTTAAGTTCCAGTATATCATTTTCCTTGTTTTTCATCTGAAGCTCTAAATCAGCCTGGTCCGCCTTAATAGCGGAAAGTTCAGATTCCAGCTCTGATATCTTCATTTGATCGACCGGTGACTCTTCCAAGTTTTCTGCAGGCTTTTTAAAGTTGAAAGAACCGCAGGAAACAAAAGAAACCAATAAGACAACAAGAAAAAATTTTTTAAATAACTGATTTTTAAACCGGGACATTAAATTACCTTTTGCTGGCAGCAAGAACAATAGGGCTTGCTACAAATATGGAAGAATAGGTACCGATAAGAACTCCTATAATCATTGCAAATGCAAAGTTGTGGATAATCTCACCGCCAAGAAAATAGAGTGAAAAAAGCACGATTAAAGTTGTTACAGATGTTAAAATCGTTCTTGAAAGTGTTTCATTAATACTTTTGTTAAACAAAGCCGGCAATGTGTCGGAAGTTTTTTCTCCTTTTATATTCTCCCTGATTCGGTCAAAAACAATAATGGTATCATTTAATGAGTACCCGATAATTGTCAATAGTGCTGCAATAATCGGTAAAGAAAAATCAAGGTTTAAAATTGAAAAAATACCCACGGTTATCAACACATCATGTAACAGTGCTACAATGGCTCCCATGGCATATTTAAGATGTAAACTCCAAAACAAGACCAGTGTTACAACTAATGCACCGGTAATGAGTACGATCATGCTGACATTGAACACAGACAGAAAATAAACCGCTGTCATTAAAGACCCTGCTGTTATACCCGACAACACCCATTTCATCTCAAACCTGCCGGAGATATATATGGTAATAAATAATAAGGAATAAAAGATGGCTAAAAGGGCTTTTTTCCTTAAATCTTTACCTACCTGCGGTCCAACCATCTCCACCCTTCTGATTTCAGGGGTAAGGCCGGTGGATGCTTTAATAGCTTCGGATATTGATTGTGACAATCCCTTTGTTGTCATTTCCAGGTTGCTTGTTCGGATTAAAAATTCGTGGTCCTGGTCATGCCCGAAATTTTGTACTGAGGCATTATTAAACCCGATATTGGTTAATCCGGATCGAATTTTGCCGATAGGAACCTGATCTGAAAACTTGACTTGAATTAATGTTCCGCCAACAAAATCAATTCCATAGTTAGGACCCTTATGAATAACAAGAGATCCGATGCTCACTAAAATAAGAACAATTGATAAAACAAAACAAATATTGTGTTTACCAATAAAGTCTATGTTGATATTAGACTTGATAAGCTGCATTATATATTTCCTTTATATACTTAGTTTCGACATTTGTTTATTTTTAAGAATAAAAATAAAAATAGTTTTTGAAAGAATCAGGGCTGTAAAAAGGCTTGCTATAATACCAAGGCAGAGGGTAACAGCAAAGCCTTTAATCGGGCCTGTGCCAAACTGGTAAAGAACCAGGGCTGCAATAAAGGTGGTCACGTTGGCATCAAGAATTGTCAGGGTTGCTCTTTCAAAGCCCACAACAACTGCTGCAAGAGCAGTTCTCCCGGATCTAATCTCTTCTCTGATTCTTTCATAAATAATAACATTGGCATCAACCGCCATACCAATGGTAAGAATGATTCCGGCAATACCGGGCAGTGTCAGGGTCGCCTGGAAAGCTGCAAGGCCGCCTCCGATCAAAATAATATTAATGACAAGTGCCAGATCAGCAATCAAACCGGCTCCCTTGTAGTATATTACCATGAACAGGATAACAAAAAGTCCGCCGGCAAGCATTGAAATAAGGCCCATGCGTACGGAATCTGAACCAAGAGTGGGACCGACGGTTCGTTCTTCAATTATTTTTACAGGAGCCGGCAAAGAACCTGCTCTCAGCGCAATGGCAAGATCCTTGGCTTCATTTAAGGTAAAACTGCCGGTGATCCTGGCTTTTCCTCCGGCGATTCTGTCCTGAATGACCGGGGCTGAATAAACTGATTTGTCCAGTACAATGGCGAGACGTTTGTGGATATTTTCTCCGGTGACACGATCAAAAATCCTGGCCCCTTTTCTATTGAACTCAATACCAATCTGGGGTTGTTGAAACTGGTCAAACTCAACCCTGGCATCGGTTAAGAGACTGCCATCTAACAGCACTCTTTTTTTGATTAAAAAAGGTATTTTTATTGATGTGCCGGTAGTTGAATTGTATTTATTTTGATACAGTATCTCATCTCCCACAGGAGGGGTTCCATTTACAGCAGAATCGACATCAGCATCATCATCAACAATTTGAAACGTTAACTGGGCTGTTTTTCCGATAAGATCTTTTGCTCTTTCAGGGTCCTTAATGCCGGGAAGCTGCAACAGAATTCTGTTGCCGCCCTGTATCCTGATATCAGGCTCGCTAACTCCAAACTCATCAATCCTGTTGCGGATAGTTTCCAGAGCTTGATCAGTGGCCATCTTTTTTATGTTATCCGTCTCGGTTTCCGGCAGACTCAATTTATAGGAAATGATATTGCCGTCTACTTCCGGTCTTTGAGTGATAAGGTTTTCAAAATTTTTTGAAAGCATCGTCTCAAACCCGGATTTATTTTCATTGTTTTGAAATTTTGCAAGAATTGAGTTGTCGTTTAAACGGGCAATACCAAGGTGTTTAACACCATCTTTTCTCAATTGTTTCTTGATTTCCTGTATGGTCCGTTCCACTTCTGCTTCAACAGCTTTAATATTTTGTACTTCAAGGACAAGGTGCATCCCTCCTTGAAGATCTAATCCCATATTAATTTTTTTATGGGGCCAGCAGTTAAAAAAAGTAGGCAAAAGGTAGATAACAGCCGCTAAAACCACACAGATAGTTATAGAATTTTTAAAGGTAAACAGTTTCAATCTAATTACTCCTAATGGATTTATTTTTTCTTTTTATCTTCTTTTTTACCAGCATCAGCATCAGAAACAACAGCTGCCACATTACCACGGGAAATTTTTATTTTTACCTTTTCTGCTATTTCAAGGCCTATAGTTGTATCATCAATACTCTGAATAGTTCCATAAATACCCCCGGAAGTAACAATTCTAATCCCTTTTTTCAGGTTAGCTATCATTTCTCTATGTTCCTTGGCTTTTTTCTGCTGGGGTCTGATCAAAAGAAAATAAAATATTGCAAATAAAATAATAATGGGCAAAAAGCCTGCTATTCCGCCAGCTTGACCTGCTCCGCCTGTTCCCATTGCATATGCTGTGCTAATCAAAATAAATCCTCCTTAAAATAAATAAAATACAAATTTATAATTTTTTAGTCGGAATCCAGATGGTTTTTCCATCAAACTGGATTCTGTCTATATTTTCATAATTAATTTCCTGGAGAAGCGAAAAGACTTCATCCATATTGTAAACCACGATTTTACTTAACGGTTCCAGTAAATTTATGTCTGAAACCACTTCTTTCTTCACAAGATTAAATATAATTACCAGGGTTTCGGAAAATTTTAAAATTTTTCCAACCCCGGAACTTAAACCCTTATCTATCGGTTCATCTGC
>Ga0164315_10002989_pt1 | contig 13041 bp, 8 predicted proteins | sample GuaBasSedimGuay6_FD_113737 | JGI IMG/M metagenome (GOLD analysis project Ga0164315, IMG submission 113737) | Subseafloor sediment microbial communities from Guaymas Basin, Gulf of California, Mexico - Guay6, Core 4569-2, 0-3 cm | ecosystem: Environmental > Aquatic > Marine > Hydrothermal vents >... | reverse complement strand
GCCATAGCATCCCAGCCCCCCAGACCGCCGCAATTTCCACCGCTACCCTCATAATCTGTATCATAATAATCCGGCAGACCGCAAACATGTCCAAATTCATGACAAACAACACCCACAGACGTTCGCGTTGTTCCACTTGTTCCGTAAAATTCCATAGACGTGGAATAGTCGTAAAATTTTTTATCATCTAACACAGGATGATATTGGTAAAGAGCAGAACGATGCGGCCATATTGTGTTGGGATCGGCACCCGAAAAGCACTCACCATAACCTGCATAAATAATATAAATATTATCAACGTAGCCATCATTATCGTTATCATAATCGGCATAATTTACCAGTGTATCAGCTAATGTAACCGCTTCTTTGACAAAGAACTGCGTATCGCCGCTTGTATTATTACCGTAAAATTCCATATTTTGTGATAATTTTACAGGTCCTACAACATCGAATTGTGGATCAAAACGATCAAATGATGTTGCCTTATAAAATGCATTTACAGAACCAACCGCATTGTTGTACGTATAATTTTTTGCGTTCATCAAACTATCAAAATCAGTTGGAGTATGGGTAAAAGAATTATCGGCAAATTCTGCAAGAATAAGCAGAAATTTTTTGCTGCCCAGAGTTGGGAAATCCGTATGGTCAAAAGGATCACCTGAGGGACCGGGAGCAGAAACACTGTTAAGCTGAATATTGGGCTGTGCAATAGTTATTGGATATTTATCATAATCGACAATTGAGGTTATAAAATTAATTTCTTCATCACTCCTCAAATATTGATCGTGGGCAACACCACCGGATTTTGTGCTTTTCCCCAATACCAGGGGCATGGTATATTCAAAAACATCTTGATCATTTCTTTCAACACGAAGTCCGTCTTTTGTTTCATACCATGAGCAACTTTCATCACCATGCAGGTAAACCGTTAATGTGCGACCATCTTCATAGTTAATTACAGCAGGTTCCGGACTAGCTGGAACAGCTAACATTATACTTGAAATAACAAGCAATAAAAATATTATCAAGGCTTTTCTCATTTAGTTGTCTCCTGTTAAACAATTATATATAATACGAAAGCATTTTGATAGTAGAAAATATTTTAATAACTTTTTATCTGTTCTTAAAGAAGAGGATAAGACCAGTATGGAAAGAAAATTATTGATCGAGCGTTCAGCCGAAGGTAAACAGAGCCTTGTACTCCCGTCATGTGATGTACCTGAGCATCCCATAGAAAATTACATTCCCAAAAACCTGCTGCGTTCCCAAGAATGTGGATTACCTGAGATTAGCGAACCGGAAGTTGTTCGCCATTATGTAAATCTTTCGGCATTGAATCATCATGTCGATAAGGATTTCTATCCGCTGGGATCGTGCACGATGAAATATAATCCCAAGATCAATGAAGCCGTAGCGGGAGATCCATGCCTCTCTGAGATCCATCCGTTTCAGGAAGAAAGTACCATACAGTCCGCATTAAAGATCTATTACGATGTTGAGCAATATCTCTGTGCCATTACCGGCATGAAACGATTCACGCTTCAACCGGCAGCCGGCTCTCACGGTGAGCTCACAGGTGTGATGATCATGCGTGCCTACCACAAAGCCAAAGGCAATCATAAGACCACCATCCTTATTCCGGATTCTGCCCATGGTACAAATCCCTCTTCCGTTCACCTAGGGGGATATAACCCTGTGACCGTAAAATCGACAAAAGACGGTTTGGTTGATCTTGATGATCTTAAAGCAAAGCTAAGCGATGAGGTCGCGGGATTTATGCTAACCAACCCCAATACCTTGGGTGTATTTGAAAAGAATGTTCTTGAAATATCTAAATTGGTACACAATGTGGACGGTCTTATGTACATGGACGGTGCAAACATGAACGCCCTCTTGGGTATTGTTAAAACCGAAACCATGCATTTTGATATTACTCATATCAATTTACATAAGACTTTTTCCACTCCTCATGGCGGCGGCGGACCCGGTGCCGGTCCCATAGGCGTGGTTAAAAAATTAGTGTCCTTTTTACCGATCCCGCGGATCGATAAAAAAAACGACTTTTATTCCTTTGAGTGGAATGAGCCGCAAAGCATTGGAAAAGTTCTCGGATTTTGGGGCAATTACAGCGTAATCGTCCGGGCCTGGGTCTATATCCGCATGTTGGGCGAAAAAGGTCTGAAAGACGTTTCAAAACATGCCATTATCAATGCGAATTATATTAGAGTATCACTGGAAGACTTATACGAACTTCCCTTCCAATCACCAACCATGCACGAATGTGTGTTTTCGGGTGATCGGCAAAAAGCACAGGGAGTAAAAACCCTGGATATTGCAAAACGTATGCTGGACTACGGTGTTCATGCTCCCACCATTTATTTCCCATTGATCGTTCATGAAGCATTGATGATAGAGCCCACTGAAACTGAAAATAAAGAATCTTTGGATCACTTTATTGATATTATGCGCGCGATCGCCAAAGAAAGTAAAAATGATCCCGGTCTCGTAATATCGGCTCCGCAAGAAACTCCCGTTAAACGGCTGGATGAAGTGAAAGCAAATCGTGAATTGAATGTTAGATGGTAAAATGTGAAATGTAAGATGTGAAATATAAATTTTAAAATGAAAGAATGTCTTGCCGATCCTCCAAAATCCCGATTATTCGGAACGAAGGCCGGGAGGAATATATTCTTGAGATAGCTTTATTGAAACACAATGCAAATAGACATCCACTGATTGTGCAGATTAACACAGATCGAATTATAAAGTCTTAATCTGCAAAAATCTGTGCTCGCCGACCGAAGCTCGAAGAGCGCAAGTTGGAAATCCGCGGATAGAATTATACACACAATGATCATAAGATATCACAACAAACAAATTGCCATAGAGCAGAAAGATCATCTGCGGGGTCTGGATATTGTTCGAGAATGTTTCCCCGATGATATGGAGCATATCTTTTGTATGTCCTGTGATACGGAATTGCAGAGTTTAAATAATGTAATACCATCTTCCGTTTCACATTGCTGCTTATATGATATTCATGATACACTTGGCGCAGAATGTCTGGCCGTTAGCACGACTGCTCTGATGCTGATGACAGCGGAAGGTTTGTTCCACGATACACGCATTTCAGTAGAACATTCTTTTGGAAAAGGATTCTACTGTGAGCCTGTTCAGCCGGAAACACTACCCGATAATTATCTCGATCTTCTCGAATCAAAAATGCATTCCTATATTAAAGCAAACCATGAATTTGAAGAACGCGTGATTACTCATGATGAATTGAATCAAATTGAACTCAAACGATTTAACGTTCTAAAAAACTCCCCAAAGGATCATTTGCGTATTTACGATCTTTGCGGATTCCCTCACTGGTTTATCTCTCCCTTGGTTCCATCAGCGGGATATATTAAACAATTTAAAATTACACCCTATGAAAATGGATTTATTCTTGGTTTCCCAACACGAACCTCGCCGGATTTGATACCGCCTTTTATTTCTTCGCCTAATTTATTCAAGGTCATTCGCGAAAGTGAGGAACGTGGCAACATGCTCGATATTCGTCATATCAACGATCTGAATGAACGTGCATTAAGGGGCAAGCAGGCAGAAGCAATTCAATTATATGAAGCTTTGCATGAAAAAAAAATCGCTAAAATAGCAGATGTGATTAGCGGCAAAAAGAACCTTCGCTTTGTCTTTATTGCGGGCCCCTCCGCTTCGGGTAAAACTACTTTTATGAAACGTCTGTCTTTACAGCTTCGTATCAACGGACTAAAACCAAAGCATATTTCGCTTGATGATTATTTTGTCGATCGCCAGCATACACCCTTAGATGAAAATGGTGATTATGATTTTGAGCATTTTAATGCCATAGACCATGATCTTTTAAACCAAAATCTGACAAAGCTCATGCAGGGCAAGGGAGTACACCTGCCGCATTTTATATTTCAAGATGGGGAAAAAGAATATGAAGAAAAAGAAACGTTCCTTCATGATGATGAAATCCTGATTCTTGAAGGTATTCATGGCTTGAACACGAATCTGGCAAGTCTTATTCCGGAAGAAACAAAATTGAGGATCTACATTTCCGCTTTGACTCAATTGAATTTTAATTTATACAATCGTGTCTCTACCTCAGATACACGTCTCTTGCGCAGGATGTACCGTGACTCGAAATTCCGCGGTCATTCCCCGGAAGAAACCCTATTACGCTGGCCCTCTGTCAGACGGGGAGAAGTAAAATGGATATTCCCTTTCCAGGAACATGCCGATGTTTATTTCAACAGTGCATTGGAATATGAATGGTCGGTTTTCAGTGGTATTCTTTTGGAAACACTTTCTTCCATTCCCAATACATCTTCCGTTAAGGTAGAGGCAGAAAGACTGTGCGGACTGCTGGAACTTTTTGTTCCCTTTGATACCGAGCTGATCCCTCCTACCTCCCTGTTACAAGAATTTTTGGGTGGATCTTCGTTTGATTATTAATTACAAAATGTGCTTTCAAACACACTTTGATTCTACTGATTGTTTTTAATATATAAAAACAGTATTTTGCTAAATAAACCACAGATTTCGCAGATTTCACAGATAGAAAGGTTGAATTATGTCAGATGATAACATCACACTCGGGGAAATATATGGTGGAGACAAGGAATGGTATAAAAAACGAAAAACATTATTTAAAAACAAAGATCCAGAAACCTATAAACTTATTGGACTTGCAATGGAGGTCTACAACAATATTGGTCAGGGTTTTCTTGAAGCCGTATATCAAGAAGCTTTTGAAATTGAACTTCAAGAAAACGAGATTGATTATGAAAGAGAGAAAAAATTGGAAATATCATATAAAAAAAAGATACTTCATACATTTTATAAAGCAGATTTTGTTTGCATGAATAAGATAATTATTGAATTAAAATCAATCAAGAAAATAACAAACATCGAAGAAGTACAAGTTATTAATTATCTAAAAGCTTCAGGTTTTAATAAGGGGTTGATCTTTAATTTCGGAGCACCAAGCCTTGAATTCAAACGCTATATCAACTAAAAGAACCCTTTGCAAAACCCAAAGAAAGAGGAGGAAATGATTCATATTATTGTTATATTATGTTAAGATAATAAGGATACATATGAAGAACAAACAATTGAGTTTTGCCGACCTGGAAATCACACATACTCGCAAAGCAAGCAGGATATCAATTAAATTGGATAAGATCGATGCATTAGTCGATTGGGATAAAGTGTTAAAGCTGGTAAAAGTCGTAGACCGTACAGACAGAATAACAGGTGGCTGTCCCCATAAAGACTTATTGGTAAAAGTGAAAATGCTATTTTTGCAAGGCTTATATAATTTGTCGGATCCGGAACTGGAAGATCAGGTCAATGATCGTTTGTCATTTCAGCGATTTGTAGGATTACACATGGCGGAAAGTGTTCCAGATTTTACTACTATTTGGCGTTTTAGGGACAGATTTTCTGAGGAAGGTATTGGAGATAAACTTTTTGAATTGATTAAGTCATTTTTGGATGCTAGGGGCCTGTTCATCAAAAAAGGTACGATCATAGATGCGACAATTATCCAATCAAGCAATCGGCCTTTAAGTAGAAAACGCAAAGAAGAATTAAAAGAAAACCCCTCTAGTCAAATGGATACGGATGCTGGTTCTACCGCGAAGCGAGGCAAAAAGTATTATGGTTATAAAGGTCATATTGGGACAGATGTGGAAAGCAAACTGATCCGAAAACGCAGCATGAGCTCGGCCTCAATACATGACATTAATTTTCTTGATGCCATGTTAAGCGGAGATGAAAAAGCGATCTTTGCAGATAAAGCCTATGCAAGACAAGACGATAAACGTAAGTCACGTGCGTCGGATGTTTATTACGGTATTTTAGACAAAGCAACAAAGAAACGATGCTTATCTTCATCACAGAAGAAGAAAAATAAAAAGAATTCGAAAATACGCAGTGCAGTTGAACATCCATTTGCTTACATGAAAGTTAAATTGGGTTATAGGCAATGTGTGGCTAAGAACTTACGTAGAAATAGCTTTCACTTCGATATAAACTGTATCATTTACAATTTATTAAGGGCAGATTACCTACTCGCCCGGCAATAAGCGGGAAAGGTGCGTCTAATTGTGAATAATTAATGAAAATGAGTTAAAATAAGCTCAAAAAACAAACATCTGATGAAATGCGATCATTGAAAAGGTGAAAAATTTTCATATAAAATTCTTAAACCCAAACCCGCTTGGTTTTGCAAAGGGTTCTAATGATATTTCATCTGTATAATCTGTGGTTCATCCTTATTTATAGTAATCAGTGTAATCTGCGGATCATGGTCTGACTGTGATTCTATTTTGTTTATTATATTTTCTTTGTTAGACATTATTGTGTGATTAAATTCAGTCATGAAACAATATGTAGACCTAAACACATGGGAACGCAAGGATCAGTTCCAACACTTTGTAAAGTACTCTGATCCCTATTTTGGCATCACAACAAATGTTGATTGCACAACAACTTATGCCAGAGCCAAAGAACTGGGTGTGTCTTTTTTCTTATATTACTTTTATTTATCACTTGATACGGCAAATGCTATCCCGGAATTTCGAACCCGGCTGGAAAAGGGCAAAGCTGTCATTTTCGATAAGGTCAACGGATCCCCTACAGTCCTGCGTAATGACGGTGGTTTGGGTTTTGCCATGCTGGAGTTCCAAGATAGTTTTGAAGAATTTCTTAAATTTGCTGAGCCCGAACTTGAGCGCATAAAAGCCTTGCCTGAATTGGACGCCTCAAAAGATTGTCCGGAAACGATCTACTACTCAATTATGCCTTGGATCAAATTCACCTCTGTCACACATCCAATGGATCTGCCAAATACCGAGGGAGTCCCCATTTTGACATTTGGGAAAATGTTCAAAGAAAAAGAAAAACGCCTGATGCCGCTCGGCGTTCATGCTCACCATGCCCTGATGGATGGAATGCATGTCGCGAGATTTGTAGAACTGTTTCAAAGAAAACTCTCCTTGAATATTGAATCATGAACATTTGAACAATAGAACAATCAAAGTGAATTTTGAAGTTTAAATTGTAATTAATCATATATCCTCAATTCAAATATTTAGTCATTCTGAACAACATCAGGCTGAACTTGCCTGCCCTGCAAAGTTTTTTCGACCTTCGCCTCGATGATTCGGGGTAGCGTAGAAGGTAACGAAGCGGGAGCAATTGCCAACTGACCAAGCGGTAAGTTTTTTTCTTGACTTCGGGAATTTTGTTACTTACCTTCCGTTTAGTAAGTCTAAAAAGGAGGGCAATAATGCCCGAAACAACATATGACAAAATACTTGAGATCGCCACAAAGTCCTTCGCTGAGAAGGGCTACAACGGCACGTCTATGCGTGAGATCGCTGAGTCCCTTAATATCACAAAAGCTGCTCTCTATTACCACTTTCCCGGTAAAGAGGAGATATTCTCTGCTTGTCTGACTCATTTCATTGGCCAATTGGTCAGTAGTTTGGAAAAACTGGCAAAAGCCGATAAAACAATTTGGGAAAAACTTCGACTACTCATAGGGGGTATGTGCAATTTTTCGACCGATAGCCCTCATACCTTTATGCTTTTCAAGCAAGTTATGTCACAGAGCTTTGATAAAGAAATTGATATGGCAATGTTGCATAGTTATTTCAAACGTCAACAGAAGGCTATTCGCACTATTGTCTCCAAAGGTGTTGAAAAGGGCGAATTACGAGATGATATCCCTGTCAATTTAATGACCTCAGCCATATCCGGCATGATCCATTATACCTCGGGTCCAAAAATGCGGGAAATGGCGAATATTAAATTAACACTTGAAGAACAAATCGAGAACTTAATGAAATTATTACAAGGAGGTTTTGCAAAACAATGAAAAAAATATTAACACTTATACTTATAATGGCTGTTTCTTTATCGGCACGCGACATTACGCTTGCTGAAGCTGAAAAACTGGCATTAGAAAATAATCTTCAGATCAAAATGTCTGAAGCATCACTTCAAAAAACAAAAGCTTCATCTCGCGAAACCTTGGCAAATTTCTTTCCAACGATTTCATCATTCTATCAATTGACCGACAATTTAGAATTATCTGTGATGGTCGTAGATTTTGATGGGGACGGCCCAACACCTCCACAAGAACTGCGTATGGGAACAAAATTCAGCTCAGTAGCCGGTATCCAACTTTCTTACCCGATATTTACAGGTGGTGCGATCATTAACGGTCAATTGATGTCCTCTGTTGCAGTCAATCTTTCTGAGCTTTCCCTGCAAGATCAGGTCAACACAGTGGTTTACACGATCCGCTTGCTTTATTATCAGTCACAAATGCTGAACTCAATGATCGAAGCAACCGAAATGGGGTTGGCCTCCGCAGAAGAAAGCTATCATCTGGCACTACAACGCCAGGCCGTTGGGCAAGCCACTCAACTGGATGTTCTGCAGACAAAGGTCCGCTATGAATCTTATAAGCCGCAACTTGTCTCAATGAAAAATCAACTCGTCTCTGCACTGGCAAACCTAAAGACTTTTATCAATGATCCCGAACTCAAAGAAGTCGCAGTAATCGGCAAGCTTGAACAGATCGACAATCCTTACAGCAGCATGAGCATTGATGACCTTCTTGAATTGACAAAAACCGAGCGTCTTGAACTCAAGATGGCCAAAGAGCAAAAAAAGATCGCAAAGTATCAGCGCAATCTTGCCTGGAGTTCTATTATGCCTAAGGTACAGCTTGGTGGAAATATTCAATGGCAAGCCAATGATGACGTGTTCGCCGATCTAAACCATCTCCGTTCATCCAATGTAAATGTGGGTGTTTCGCTTCCTCTGTTTAATGGCGGCAAGAACGCAGCCGGCATTCAAAAAGCCTACATTGGTGTAAAAGAAGCACAATACCAAATGGAGCAGATCGAAGATTTTGTTTATACCGATGTTGATGCCGCATATCGTAAAGTCGCAGAAATGCAGACAAATATCTATGCAACCGAGGATGTTGTCAAACAAGCTGAAGAAGCTTTACGACTTTCAAAACTTTTATATGAGAACGGTTCGGCAACGCAATTGGAACTGATGTCGGCAGAAAGCGGCTACCTGGGAGCCAAATCAAACTATATTACTTCCGTTTTTCAGTATAATCTGGCAGTCGAAGATCTAAAAAAATCATTAAACAATTTACTCGTTAAATAATGGAGAATAAGATGAAGAAGAATTCACTGAAATTAATTGCCCTTTTAATGATCATCGCTCTGGCGCTGGTTTCCTGTGGTGCTCCCGGTGAAAAAACTAAAGCTGTCGATGTAAATTACGGCAAAACCGCTCATGACATAAAGGTTCTGACACAAACACTTCCCGATGAAATGACCGATATTGAGGCCCGCCGTTACCTTTCAAAAATACAAAAGATACTGCTTCCCGCCCGTAACGGAGGCAAGAAGAATGATCTTACGATTATCCCCGTAAATGTTAGCAAGGTTGAACCAACCAATATTGTTGAAAAAGTTCAATATCTGGGTGATATTGAGGGCGACCCAAGTGTTGTTCTATATCTCAAATTAACCGATAACATTCTTGATATTAGTGTTGAAAACGGTGATTATGTCCGTAAAGGCGATGTTCTTGGCCATATAAATGATGCGATTGTCCGCACCTCAAAAAATCAAGCTGAAGCGGGTTACTACAGCGCTAAGAGTCAGGTTGCAAATATTAATGTTGAATATGAACGCATGAAAATCCTGTTTGATCAAAAAGCCATCAGCAAAAGTCAATGGGACCAGATCGTAACACAACGTGATGTTGCTGAGTTCGGACTCAAACAAGCTGCAGCTGCTTTGGAAATGGCCAATACTCAGCTTGCATACGCAACCATTACCGCACCGATCAGCGGCTATGTTTCAAACTTGGTATATGAACCCGGCGATATGGCTTCACCGCAAAAACCTTTTGCATCGATCCATCAGATCAAAACAGTCAAAATTGCCGTTAATGTTACGGAAAACGATCTTGGCAACATTAAGACGGGGCAACGTTGTGAGATCAGCGTTAACGCCTACCCCAATGAGGTTTTTCTCGGAAAACTTGTTAATATTTCTCCAGTCATTGATCCTATGACGCGTACAGCTAAAATTGAAATTGAAGCCAACAATGCCGATCTGCGTCTAAAACCCGGTATGTTTGCCCGGGTCGCTATTGTCATAAATGAACGCAACAATGCCCTGACAGTGGCGAAGGCTTCCACAAACAAACAAACAGTACTGCAGCGTTTTGGTAATAGTCTGCGCGATGAAAAAGTTGTTGAAACCTACAGTTGTTTTATTGTTCGCGACGGCGTTGCCCTTCAGGTGCCCATTGAAATTGGAATCGAATCTAAAACTCAATACGAAGTTATTAAAGGTTTAAGCAGTGGCGATTTTGTCGTGATCATGGGACAAAATAATCTTAGCGACTCAACCCTGGTTAATATTGTTAAATAGCTCAGAGAAAGAGAAAAATATATGAAATTATCATCATTAAGTATAAAACGACCTGTTACTTTTTTTATGATCTATATAATCGCGATTGGATTTGGCATATTCGGATTATCCAATTTAAAACTGGACCTTTATCCTGATATGGAACTCCCTATGGCAATCGTTATTACCAATTATGAAGGTGTCGGTCCCGAAGATATTGAAAACACCATTACGCGAACACTTGAAAATACTCTTACTACCATAGAAGGCATTAAACATGTCAGTTCGTCTTCAAGCAAGGGTGTTTCTATAATTTCAATCGAATTTAATTGGGGCACGGATATGAATCAGGCGGAAACAGATATCCAACGTAAAATTAATTTTGTTCGAGATTATTTGCCCAAAGATGCCTCAGAACCGATAGCATTTGCATTTGATCCATCCATGATGCCGGTTATGCGCCTCATGGTTGCTTCCGACGAACTTGGTAGTGCGGAATTGCGGCGCTTGGTAGAGGAACAAATACAGCCACGTCTGGAGAGAATTGAGGGTGTTGCTTCTGCAACCGTAAGTGGTGGATTAGAGCGCGAAATTCAAGCAAACATTAATCCCTATGAGCTGGCTGCCAATAATGTTTCAATTCTTGATGTCGCAAATTTGATCGCATATGCCAACCTCCCTATTCCTGGAGGATTGATCGAAGAGGGTGAAAAAGAATTTTCCGTTATTACAAATTCAGAATTTAGAAGCATTGAAGATATTGAGAACACTATCGTGGGGTATTCTGCTTACGGTACTCCTGTTTATCTCAAAAATGTTTCTCAAGTTGTTGACGGTTACAAAGATGTCACAGCAATTGTACGTGATAATCAAGAAAATTCAATAAATATCAGAATTCAAAAACAATCGGATGCAAACACCGTAATGGTATGTAATGCAACAAATGAAGCCCTTGCCGATATTGAAAAAACAGTTGGAAATGGTGTTAAGTTATTTGTTCATTTTGATCAATCTGAATTTATACAGGAGTCTACCAAGAACCTGGCCTCTACCGGAATACTGGCATTTCTGTTAACCGGACTTGTATTGTTCTTCTTTTTGCGAAACTTTAGAAGTTCAATTATTGCAGCTGTCTCTGTTCCGGTTTCAATTATTGTAACTTTTGTTGTCATGAACTTATTGGATGTCACTTTGAACATCATTTCTATGGCAGGTTTGGCTATTGCAATCGGGATGTTGGTAGATAACTCTGTTGTGGTTCTGGAAAACATTTTTCGCAGGAACCATGAACTTGGTGAACCTATTCGTGAAGCTGCCGATAAAGGTGCCTCTGAAGTTGGAACGGCTGTTATGGCTTCAACATTGACAACTTTATCTATTTTTATTCCAATGCTGTTTGTCGGCGGTATTGCCGGAATGATGATAAAGGATCTTGCTTTAACGATTATTGTATCACTTACCGTTTCTTTACTTGTTTCGTTGACTTTGGTACCTTTATTATCATCTAAACTGCTTTCCAAAAAACAGCAAAAACATAAAACCGGCATAATGAAAAAATTTGACAGTGGTATGGGGCGTTTCTTTGACGGACTAAGCAAAGTATACCACAAAACATTGGCTTGGTCGCTGAGCCACAAAAAAACTCTGGTTTTTTCTGTGTTGGGACTTTTCATTATAGGTATTATTTTGCTTAAACAAGTTGGATTTGAATTTATGCCTAAAACGGACGATAATGAAATCAATTTTAATGTTGAACTTCCTGTTGGTACTGCTTTGCCAATAACCGATACCTATTTTGCACAGATCGAATCCCTTATTGTTGCCTCGGTCCCTGAACTGGAAAATATTAATATTAATTTTGGGAGCCGAACCGGCATAGCATCTATCTTTGGTGGAACAACAAATAGTGGAAGTATTTCACTTTCTTTGCTTGATAAAACGGATCGCAAACGCAGTAAATTTGAAATTCAGGATAAGTTACGTAAAGAAATAAATGCTATCCCCGGTGTAAAGGCTATCTTTTCAAGTGGTGGGATGAGGGCAATGTCCGGCGGCAGTGATCTTAGCATTGAGATATATGGTTATGATCTTGTTCGGGGTGAAGCAATTGCAAATGAGATAAAATCTAAAATGGACAATATTGAAGGTTTCGTTGATATTGACATGTCTTTTTCAGATCCACAGCCTGAATATACGATTAAGATCGACCGTGAAAAAGCCGGCAAAATGGGCCTTAATGTTGCTCAACTTGCACAGATTATTGAAATATCGGTAAAAGGTAAAATTGCTTCTGTTTACCGTGAAGGCGGAGATGAATATAATATTTATGTCCAACTTGATCGGGAATTCCGCGAATCGGAACAAGACATAAAGAGCATCTTTATTAAAACACCTTCCGGTAATCAGATCCCACTGAGTGCCATTGCAACTATTAAAAAAACAAGTGCACCGGTATCGATCCTTCGTAAAGACCAAAATCGTATTGTAACCATTAATGCAAACGTAAGTGGGCGCGATCTGGGATCGGTTACCGACTTGATCCGGGAAG
>Ga0164315_10002988_pt1 | contig 13048 bp, 6 predicted proteins | sample GuaBasSedimGuay6_FD_113737 | JGI IMG/M metagenome (GOLD analysis project Ga0164315, IMG submission 113737) | Subseafloor sediment microbial communities from Guaymas Basin, Gulf of California, Mexico - Guay6, Core 4569-2, 0-3 cm | ecosystem: Environmental > Aquatic > Marine > Hydrothermal vents >... | reverse complement strand
GATTTTTTCGTGAGATCAAGGCGGACGACAGATTTAACCCGGAGTAATAGCGTGCTATTTTGAGGAGTTAAATCATGGCGTCCAACGCCGATATCGCGGAAAAAGACCATTTGTGGATGGGCAATAGTTATAAAACGGAGGGAAATGACATGTATCGAATCTTGATTGGATCATTGGCGGTGCTGTTTCTCATGACCGCCGGTTATCCCGTGTCGGCACAGGAATCGGGCAGCGCGTTTTACGACGAAGGTGTTTTCGCATACGAAGAGGGCGATTACAAAGCGGCCGAGGCAGCCTTCAGGAAAATGCTCACATGGGATCCGAACAACCCGTCAGCCAACCACTACCTGGGAAAGACATACCTCAAGATGGATCGTTTTGGAGAAGCCGAACCGTTGATCAAGACAGCTTGGAAGGGTGATCCTGATTTGCCGGATCTTGCCTTTGACCGGGCTTTTCTTTACTATAAAATGACGGATTACGGTAAGGCCGCCGGTCTTTTCCAGGATGTCCTGAAAGAAGAACCTTCCCGGGTCCTGGCTGGTTTTTACTGTGGCGTTTCCCTCTACCGCAACCAGCAATATCAGGAGGCCAATCCATACCTTTTGATGGCTGCGGAGAACAGCCCGGATCTGAAAGTAAAAGCCTACTATTATTCAGGCTTGTGTCTTTTCTACATGGGGAAGGATGCCCGGGCAGTGAAAAAAATGACCTATGTAAAGACCAACACCGAATCGAAAGACGTCCGTGACAATGCCGGCCGGTGGATCGAAAAAATACAGGCAGGAAAAAAAGAGCACAAGCCTTATCGGCTAGAGGTTAAACTTGCCTACGAATATGACGATAATGTGCCGCTGGAGCCGACAGACCAGGATGATCTCTATTCCAAAGAAAAGGATTCCCTGATCCTGGGTTATGCGGCGGGTGAGTACAACTTTGTCGACCAGGGTACCGTTATCCTAGGGGCAGGGATCAGCCGTTATCAATCCTGGCACGTGGATCTGGATGAGTACGACGCCTCCGACACCGCCTTAAAACTTTATGGGCGATATCTGGCTGATCCTTTTACCTATGGGCTGCAAATTGTTCCGAGTATCTACCAGCTGGACGGAGAGGATTATCTTCTCACAACCCAAGTCATACCCGAAGTTTCCTACACCATCAATCAGCAGGTTTCCCTGTGGTTGTCCTACACATTTTCCAACAACGATTATCGCAAGAGTGACTTTGATGACAGGGACAGCAACAACCATGAAGTGTTTCTGGATACTGTGTATACGCTTGGTGACGACAAGGGATATGTTCTGGGTGGCCTTGGGTATGAATACAATGACGCTTCCGAAGGCGCGTACGATTACGGCCGGCTCACGGTCAGGGCCGGTGGATTCTTCGACTTGGCATACGCGCTACGTTTCGGGGTGTTGGGTACCTATGCGGGCAAGGCATACAAGAATGACGATTCTATCGAAGACAAGAAACGGGAGGACACACGCTACAAAATTACTGTGTCTCTTTCCCGGGAGTTCTATTACGAATGGCTGGAAATTGTTGCAGAGGCAAGTTACACGAAAAATGATTCCAATATCAGTGAGTACGAATATACGCGGAAGGTTGCCGGTATTGGATTGTCGGCTGCCTTTTAACAAGACCCTTCCGGCTGTCTCGACAAACCGGAATCTTCAACATGCTACAGGATAAGATAACCCAACCAGGAGAAATCCAATGATCACACGAATAAAAAAATCAACCTTTGCCTTATGTTTGATCCTGCCGATCGTATGCTTTCTGGGCATTATTTCGGCGCCGGCGGCGACGGTTCTGCCACAAGGTCTGGTCATGGAAGATACTTACAACCCCGGCAGGGGAAGACCCGTTGGTATTGTTCAGCAGGTACTGGGTGATGTTGTCATCATGCACAAAGATGTGCTCAAGGGCTACAGGGCTGAACGCGGGATCCGTCTCTACAAGGGGGATACCGTCATGACCCTCGAATATGGCAAGGTTCGCTTCAGACTGAACGACGGGAGCATTCTTTCTCTCGCATCTGAAACGAAACTGAAACTGACCCAGAGTGTTTACGAGAAGAAAAAGAAAAGACGTTCTTCCTTCTTTCAGATGGCACTTGGGAAGGCACGATTTTTCGTTGTAAAAGTACTCAGCTTCAAGCGTTCTGAATTCAAGGTCAAAACACCCACGGCGGTCTGTGGTGTCCGGGGATCTGATTTTATCCTGGAGGTGACTGACTTAGAAACCATTGCCACCGCGCTGATAGATACCGAACTCGAATTCCGGGGCCGTGCTTTTCTTGAAGAGCTGCCCGTGATCCTGAAGGACTTCGAATCATCCACCGCCAGGAAGGGCGAGCTGCCATCGACTGTCGTGAAATTACCACAGGACAAGATCGAAGAGAAAAAGAGCCTTTTTCTCGGTGTTGCTCCTGAAGCGGGTGTTTTTGCGGATGAGGATGTCATGACTCAGCTTGCACCGTATGATGACACCGGCGTAGACCAGGTGGGCGATCTGGAGGGCATCCGCCCGGATGACGCAGACGGCCGTAGAAGGTACGATGATTTCGAGAAACGGATCAAACCCTGGACGCCGTCTGAGATCGACACCATCAAGGAGTCGATTACCGAGGAGAAAATTGGGGGCGTGTTGCCGGAATTTCCGGATTTGCCGCAATAGTAACAAAGCTGTTCGGCATAACGGGCTCTATGGACCTCAGACAGTTTCACTTTCTCACAGGGATCACCCATCCACTTTAGGGGTTACCTTTTTATTGGTTATAATCCCGATTTATAACCTTTTCGATAAATGAAGAGGAGCTATCATGAAACCAAACGTTAATCTTATCATTGTGCTGATTTTATTTATCTTTGCCGGTAGCCTTATCGTCGTCGGCCCGGTTCGCAGTGCCTGGCATATAGAAACCAGCCCAACCAACGTGATACTTAACGATGTCTGGGGTGCGTCTGCAAATGAAGTGTTTGCCGTGGGCGCAGAGGAAACGATCCTTCATTTTGATGGGGCTATCTGGTCATCGAAGCAAACCAGTCCTGCTGGTGTGATACTTCGGGATGTGTGGGGTAGTTCAGGGACCAATGTGATAGCAGTGGGTGATAGCGGGAAGATATTTCGGTATGATGGCAGCGATTGGAAACAAGAGGCGAGTGGAACAACAGTCAATCTGCATGGTATTTGGGTCACATCCGGTGGTCTGGCGTTTGCGGTGGGAGATGTCGACACGAATATCCCCTATGAGGCGGTGATTCTGTATTACAACGGAACTAGCTGGGTGACCATGGTGAGCGGTTTGTCAATCCCACTAAAGGCTGTTTGGGGCATATCTCCAGACAATGTTTTTGCTGTGGGGGACAGCGGCACGATTCTCAGGTACGATGGTAATTCGTGGTCACCCATGAACAGCTATACAACTACTTGGTTATCCTGTGTCTGGGGGAGTAGTGACAAGGATGTCTTTGCAGCCGGATCTTCCACCGCCGTCTATCGATATGATGGAAATGCTGATAACGATTGGACTGAAACGTTCGGCTCGGTGGAATACCCGGACGACCTGTGGGGAAGTTCAGACAGAGATGTCTATGCCGTTGGCGGCAGTGATTTTAATAAAATCGATCATTTCGACGGCAACACATGGAGTACATGGTTTCTGACGGGAAATCACCCCAACGGTGTATGGGGAAGCGCCAAGGACAATGTCTTTGTGGTCGGTAATGGGGGCATGATCATGCGAGATTTTATCAACAAGCCACCTTTCCCGCCGCCCATAGACGGTCCGGTAGATGAAGCGAGTTTTGGCGAACTCGATACCATAGTTCTGGATGGCGGTACTTACAGCGATCCGGAGAACCACTTGCACGACCTGACATATTTTCAGGTAAGACGGGCCGATAGTCGTGAACTGCGACTGGATGAGATATTTTCGGCTGGTGTTACAGATTACCCAATCTCACCAGGAACAATCCTCCCCGGCTTGAAGTATAACTGGCGCGTGGGATATGTAGACGCGTTGGGTGCTGTGGGCTGGTCGGAATGGTACTCGTTTAAAATAGGTACGTCCGAAGACACGATCCTGCCAAAGATCGTAGCCGGTACGGATGTGAGCGACTTCGGTATGATCTCCATCGTGCACTGGCCCGAAAATATGTCGCCCGAAGCGGTATTCAACATCGAATACGATCGCCGAAATTACCTCATCGGCACCTACGATGCCGTCAACAACCGATACATCGCGTTCGACAACGGCCTCGAGATGGAACCGGGCAGATCATACTGGATCCTGGCCCGCGAAGGATTGACTATTGACTTCAGTGGTATTCCTGTGATCCTGGCGGACGATGTCTATGTTGCCCTCAACTATAACGCCAGTACGGGTAATGGCTGGAACATGGTGGCGCCACCCAATGATGCTGAATATTATTGGGCTAATGTGAAGGTGGTGGAAGAGATAGACGGAGTCCTTATAGACAGGGAAACGGTCCAGAACCTGGCCGACGACAACCTCTACATTGACCGGCAGCTATGGCGCTGGGAGAATGGACACTATCATTCCGACACGCCAGACACAGATCCCAATCTGGCTATGGAAGCCTATGCGGGCTACTGGGTCAAGGCAAGACAGGCCAATGTGTTTCTGCGGTTTGAACCCGGAGCACGGGTTGCGTCTCTGGGCAAACCGGAAATTCTGATGGCTGGAATCTGGAAAAAGACCAAGACCTGGCTGTCGAATTTGAACATCTTTTCTAAAGAAGCTGTGGCCGGGGATGATAACACACCGCCCATGCCCATGGGGACACTGGATGACAACACCGCGGATCCGGTGTTTCAGGGGTGCTTTATTGAAATCACAAACGATTGTAATTAGTGTTAAGTTTTAGGAAAGCCACGAGCTAAGAGCAAACAGCTAACAGCCGGCAACCGTCAGGTTGTCCAATGACATCTGAAGGATAAATTACGCCCAAAGGGCATAATGTCGCGCGTAGCGCAAATGACAGCCGCAGGTGTCTCTACCTCCAGCTTCGCAACGTATCCCCAATAAAAGAGAGAATTTTTTGATGTTCATCACAACAAATTGTTTTAGGTTTAAGGATTTAGGTTCCGTTGACCGCTTAGAGATGAACTCTTTTTCTTTACCTATATATCTGCTATAGGGACGCATTCTTATTTAAGAGGGCCGGAGGTTCGAGCAATGAGCAACGATAAATTACGCCCGAAGGGCATAATGACGCGCGAAGCGCTAATGTCGTTCGACAGAACAAATGACTATTAATGACACCCGTAGGGTAAATGACGTGCGTAGCGCAAATGTCACACGAAGTGTAAATGACACCCGAAGGGTATAATGACGCGCGAAGCCGCGATAAAAAATCGCGGAGCGATTTTTTATGATTGATACATACTACAAACGAAATGTCATCGGTATATCAGGTTGTGAATTTCTCTGGGGGCTGGGGCTTCCTGTTGTTCTGGAATCGACCTTTCTACAGCTTTTTTTGAAGAGCCTGGGGGCTTCCAGTTTTCAGGTGGGATTGATCCCGGCATTCTCTTTTCTGGGGAGCTCTATTTTTGCACTACTCTCCAGCTATTTCACTGTGGGGTTGGCGTTCAAGCGTGGGGCGGTCATATATCTGCACCTGATATCGGGCATGTCGCTTGTTATTTTTGGGGCGATTCTGTTTTTCTTTGAGGAGCATGCATCGGTACTGACAATTTTTTTCGTGTCATATGCTGTTTTTTCCATTTGCATGGGTATGACCGTTCCGGTGTGGTTGAACTATCTCGTCAATATATTTTCAGAGGAACGATCTTTTTCCGGTCTGGGATTTATGATGATCTCCCAGAATATTGCCAGACTTATCAGCAGTCTGTTGATCGTTAAATTTGTAGAAAAATACTCTTTTTCCCAAACAGCATCCGGAGGTATTTTCCTGGTCGTGGGCGTGCTTTTTTGTCTGGGGTCTCTGTTTTTTTTGGCCACCAAAGAAACATCGCTGCTGGGTCCTGAAACCGACGATTCCCGCAGATCCTTCTGGAGATACATGCAACGGTCCGTTCGTAAGATCTTCCAAAACCGGAACTTCCTGACATTTCTGGCTGGAGACATGGATTTTTACGTGATTGTTTCGGTCATCTCTTTCTATGCAAACTACGCCACTGCTTTTTGCAACATCGCAGCGCCCATCGCGGCCGGTTTTTTCGTGAGCTGTATCTATGTGGGTGCAATTGTAACCAATATCTTTCTGGGATCACTCGATTTCCTTTTGCCGCGTAACAAGTATATCTTTTCCAAAATGGCCTCCATGGCGGCATTGCTGCTGCTGATATTGTTCGGTTACCAGTGGAGTTTTTTCTTGGCAAGTTTTCTGCTGGGGGTTTCCAGGGGAACACGCATGATTGTTTTCCCACCCTCGGTCAAAAAACTTTCCGGATTAAATGATACCACCAGTTATTTTGCCGTGGGGCCCATCCTCACGTTACCTTTTGCGCTGGCCCTCCCAATGGCCTATGGCTATTTTCTGGATCGTTTTTCGTATCTGCACGGGGCTTCATACCGGATCATCTTCTTCGTATCGCTGGCGCTTGTCATAGGAAGTCTGTATGCTGTGTTAAGGGTCAATTTCCAGCCGAATAACCCTCGCCGCTGAGCCCTACCCGGATATTTCATGAAACTTGACTCGTCAAGTTTCACCCTTTGGGCTTTCCTGATCGGCCCTGGCACTGTGTTATTCAGCCTTCGCAGTAAATAACTACGGCTTCAGGCTGAAATGCCTTGTGCCGGAACCGATCAGGTTCGTGAAATATCCGGGCTAACCCGAACATTTCAAGAAACTTTCTGAAACCAGAACGGTCTGTCGCCAGGTTGCACGAACGGCTGTGCTGAGGGTTCGAAGTAAAAAACTACGACTTGACTTCGGCTGAGCTCAGTCGATGCCCACCCTCAGACGCCTTGGCCCTGAAGCCCTCCGGCTTTTGCAACACTGGGGTAAATCTCCTTGAATTTGCACGGTTTCTCTGATAAACTTTCAACAATATTAATAAAATCGTTTCACGATTTTATTCGGAGCTTGAGTTTTGCGAATAGCCTTTCACGAAATCCGCGAGCTATCAGCTATCAGCTATCATCTAAAAGCTGAACGCTAACAGCATATGGAGACATGCCTTGACCATCAAATCCAAAGCACTTGAAGTCAACATCGCAGATTACCATGTCGACGTCACCATAGATCCCAGGTACGATGCGCTTTATGAGGTTATGGCACAATACTTCGGCATCAGGGAGGGCGTCACGACCTTTTTGGAGGAATTGTCCCACCCATATAAAAACTGGCAGTTTATCGTCAATGAGGCCAGAAACTATTCCCTGGATTATTTCCATCTGCTGAAGGCACATTCCCAGGGTACGGATGCAGCGCGATGCTTTGTTGAGATTTTATCCCAGGCCATAACCGCAGAATGTGCCATGTCCACCAGGATGGACGCCGTGGACAACCTGCTGCTGTTTATTCAGAAACTCTTAAAAGACTCAGGGGATGCCCTGGATCGATTTTTCCCGGTGCTCTGCCATGCCTTTCAGTTAATCCGGAATTATCCGAACGATATTTTCTCTCTGTTCATCAAAAGCCATTATCAAATGAAGCGGCTGGGTGAGATTCATCTGGAAAATACCGAACACTCGGACATGGACTGTTCGGATCTGAATCGACTGATCATTCGGTATTTTCATGCGAGCTATCAATACTGGTTGAGTGAAAAGGATCCCCAGGCCTGGTTTGAAAGCAAGATCGAAGAGATCGAACCACGGCGCGATTGGGGCGTTTTGTTTAATGACATATCGCATGCAACCATCCGGAAATGGGAACGGATGCTTTTGTGTATTGAGGATGAAGGCGACATCGCTCGTCGGGAACAGACAGCACAGTTGATTCAGTTGACCGGCTATAACCAGATCGTTAAATACTATCGCCAAATTCCCGAAAAACTCCTGGAGGCCGGTGCCGGAAACAATAAGGGCAATCGGTGGAAGGTCATCTTTTTGTTCCTGATGATGAATGTTTCGGGGTTGTCCGTTATTCACGAGGAAACCTTGAGGGATATCAACCGAACCCTGAGCTGGCTCATCGGAAACGAGGCGAATTTTTATATCTGGAACTTGATAGAGAAGACCTTTTCCATTCTTCATATTCAGGCGGAGAGATACCCTGCAACAGGGCTCAATTGTGTCCTGAATATGGGCAGAGGGGTATACAAGACAGGCGACAGCGACCTGGTGAATCATTTTGTCGAGAATGTCATCGATCTCGGCTTCCAGGCTCCCATGCTCAGTGGGGTGGGGGATGACTGGCAGGTAAAGGTCAATCCATCCCATATTCTGAATATCAGGACCTGGCTGGAATTGATCGAGTTGAACCCGAAACATTCCATTCGGTTGATATCGAGCCTGACCATCTATCTGTCCCTGTGCGGTGTTTTTATCAAGGATACGGATCTGTTTCCCCGTGACATTACACGGATTTTGAACAGTGATATCGAATCTGTATATAATCTCATCAAGCAGCTGGCGCGCCTATTTCCGGTCTATTTCAACGACATCGGTGCCGAGGGAAACCTCCGGGACATATCCATGCGTATCGATGAGCTGTATCAGAGAAAGGATGTACTGGTACATTTTCTGCGCAAGCAGAGCCATGTAGAAAGCAGCAATCTCATCATCCTTTTCATGGAGGCCACCCTGAAATTCTGGCAGACGAGGGATAAGGAGCTTGTAAAGCCGTTTGTACCACCGGTTATCTTTAACCAGATTCACTGCGAAGGACCTTATATCGACGGCATCAACGCTGTGGTCAACCACCTGGCCCGGAAAAACCTGAATTTTCCGGTGGATCTTCTCACCATCGAAGAAGTCCGTGTGAAGGCCTTGCTGGCGGATATGAAGGATGCATCGGAGATCGATATAGAGAAGATGCTCCTGGCGGTATCCTTTTACCGGCATCTTCAGCAGAAGTACCATCTCGATTTTATCGAGATCAATAACTATGTCCAAAAATTGAAAACAGAAGCTTTCCCGGGTCTCGACAAACTCGAAGCCGCACTGGCCGAGCCGTCTTTGAGAAAAAAAATCGCCATGATGCTCGAATATCTCGAATTTTTGAAATACCTTATTCTATCGGACAAGCCATTCGAGGTGAAAGAGGATATATACAAAAAGAGACATTTTACCGTCGATATTCCTTCCATGTACGGCTCCTATCACGAGATGAAATTTGACGCCCTGGGTTTGACCTTCCGACTCGAGTCTCTCGTGAATACCCTCTTCGAGGAACTCGTGGAAAGTACGGATCTGAGCCTGATTACAAAAGCGACATTTTACCAGATTTATGACCATCTCATGCTTTTTGACAAGGCGCTCAAAATCGAGGGAATCCATTCAGTCGAAGTCGAAAGACAGATTGAAATGCTGGCGCATTCCCTTGAGGCCAGGGGATTCACTTTCACGCAGTACCTGGATATTTTCAAAGGGTTTGCCCAGGCGGTAAAAAATATCATCAATGATCATTTCGGAAATATCCATGGTAAAAATCTGATGGGTATTATTGATAAATTATCTGCGAACCAGGTTATGAAAAAGTATCTCCCGGCAAACGGCGAGCCTGAAAAAGAGAATATGCAGCACCGCATTTCTGAAATATTTTTCCGTGATAGAATTGCGATGACCACCGGCATCCAGCAGCTGGATCTTTTTTTGAGTCGCATTCTCAGCACACTCTTTCAGCAAGCCAACAAGCTACCCAATGAGCAGCTCCAACAGCTCCTGTTATATGATCCGAAAAATGCCATGGCTCTGATCCATGGCGTCAGCCCGAGAGTTTCCGGTATCATTCACCTGGGAAGCAAGGGGTTGAATATGGTGAAGTTGAACAATTACGGCATGCCGGTGCCACCCGGCTTCATCATTACAACGGAGGTTTTTCGGTGCCGGGAAATTATCGAAAGCTATAAACCTGCCGAAGATAATTTCAGGGAACAGGTGGTGCAGCAGATATCGGCTATCGAAGAACGGACCGGAAAATCTTTTGGGAGTCCGGGAAACCCACTTCTTTTTTCGGTGAGGAGCGGATCGGCCATCTCCCAACCCGGGATGATGGATACATTTCTAAACGTAGGGATCAATGAGGAGATTACTGAGGGAATCGCCGCGGTGACAGCCAACGAATGGTTTGCATGGGACAGTTATCGGCGTTTTCTCCAGTGTTACGGCATGTCATTCGGTCTGGAACGGGATGATTTCGATGCCATTATCGGTGAGTTGAAACGACGGGCCGGGGTTCAGCTCAAGAGGCACCTGACGGGCAAGCAGATGCGGAAGGTGGCCTTATCCTACAAACGTTTTATCCATGGCACCGGTGTTAAAATTATGGAAGATCCCCTGGAACAGCTCTATGAGACAATCCGGAACGTCCTGGGAAGCTGGAAGTCCCCCCGAGCCAGAACCTATCGAAAAATCATGGGGATATCGGATGATTGGGGCACTGCCGTAACGGTGCAAACCATGGTCTTCGGTAACATGTCGAGGCAGGCCGGCGCGGGCGTGTTTTTTACACACAACCCGAGGTGGTCTGGGGACAGTCTTCGGTTATGGGGTGATTTTACCATCGGCAACCAGGGAGAGGACGTGGTTTCCGGTCTGGTTACGACATTACCGATCTCGATTTCCCAGCAGGACATCGAGATGCGGGAAACCGATATTACGCTGGAAACCCATTTCCCGAAGATTTACTTGACCATGAAAAACTGGGCAATCGAGTTGATCGAAAGGCGTGGGTGGAGCCCCCAGGAAATGGAATTTACTTTTGAAGGACCCGAAGAAGAAGATTTATACTTGTTGCAGACGCGGGATATGGGTATACGTGAGCGGAAGAAGGCCAGGACCTTCAGCAACCTGGATACGATCGATAAAGACCGAATGCTGGGACATGGTATTGGCGTGAGTGGTGGTGCCATAAGCGGCCGGATCGTGTTTACCCTGAAAGAAATCGGTAAATGGCGTTCGTTGGAGCCTGACACACCCTTGATCCTGGTCAGAAGCGATACGGTGCCGGATGATATCAAGGAGGTCTATGCTGCCGATGGGCTGCTGACCTCCCGGGGCGGCGTAACGTCTCATGCGGCCGTGGTCACCCATCGACTGGGGAAGACAAGTGTCGTGGGATGCAACGATATGGTGTGTGATGAAAAAGAGAAGGTGTGTTCATTTGGAAAGGTTCGTCTGATATCGGGGGACAGGATCAGTATCGATGGGCGTGAAGGGTCGGTGTACCTGGGGACGTTAACGGTCAACACATCCTAGCGCGAGCATTTCGTGAAATTTCCGAAATTGCCCGGCTGTAACCAAGGGATCAGGAGGCGATATGAGAAAAGACAGTGCAAACACCAATGATTTGAAACTGGGGGTGGCTGGATTCGGTAGAATCGGCAAACTGACAGTGTGGCATCATATCGCGCGTAAATACTTTAAAGAGATCGTTGTAAATATTGGTCGCGAGTCCGGAACTTCCCTTCAGGATATTGCCCACTATGCCGAAAGAGATTCCACATATGGCCGGCTTCACGCCTTCCTCTATGGACAGGCCGCAACGCCTGTAATCTCAGATATTGACGAAAATGCCGGCACCATGGTGATGGACGGCACACGCGTGAAATTTTTACGCTCAGACAGACTCCCGCGCGATATCGGATGGCGCCGAGAAAATGTCCGACTGGTGGTTGACACCACCGGCCGGTTTCTCGACCCGACCCTGCCGGCCGAGCATCCCAACGGGTCGGCAAGAGGACATCTGGATGCCGGGGCCGACAAGGTCATTCTCTCTGCGCCTTTCAAGATTGCAGACAAGATCACAGGCATGCCTGAAGATGTTGTCACTACGGTCATGGGCATAAATGCCAACGATTATGATCCGAGGAAGCATCGGCTTATATCGAATGCGTCCTGTACAACGACCTGCTTGGCGCACATGGTAAAGCCGTTGTTGAATGCATTCGGTCCCAAACGCATCCTGTCTGCATCCATGGCTACCGTCCATGCTGCAACGGGGTCCCAGGCAGTGCTGGACAGGCTGCCGAAAGAGGGTAAAACCGATCTGCGTAAAACCAGAAGCATCATGAACAATATCATTTTGACAACCACGGGTGCTGCCAATGCCTTGAGGCTTGTCATTCCCGAGATGGAGCAGATTGGGTTTATCGCGGAATCGGTTCGGATTCCCACCGCCTCCGGATCCTTGATCATTCTGGTGGTTAATCTTCAGGAAGAGCTGTCAACCGAGCCCATACGCAGAGAATTTATCAATGATGTTTACCGGCAGACCGCAGAGAACGATCCGAACGGATACCTCCACTACACTGATAATCAGAATGTTTCAGGGGATATCATGGGCGTTCCCAGGGCTGCGGCCATTATCGAAGGGCACGAGACCCATCGACGGACGGCCGAAGTGACTATCGATCTCGAACGGGTGCCGGGACTCGACGCAACCGTGGTGGCCTCGTTGAAAAAGACAATCATCAGGGTTCCGGTAACCCAGGCGGTCATATATGGCTGGTACGACAACGAGATGGGTAGTTATGTCAATATGCTGGGGGACCGAACGGTGTCTATCGCGGAAGAAATGTAATTATTGATAGTTTTAGGTGTTACGTTTTAGGTTTTAGGAAAGCCACGAGCTAACAGCTATAAGCAACAATAAATAACGCGCGCAGCGCAAAGATCGCACGAAGTGCAAATTCCGTCCGAAGGACAAATATCGCACGCAGTGCAAATTACGCCCGCAAGGGCTAATATCGCACGAAGTGCAAATGTCACACGAAGTGTTAATGACATCCGAAGGATAAATGACGCCCGTAGGGCACAATGACGCACGAAGTGCAAATTCCGTCCGAAGGACAAATATCGCACGAAGTGCAAATTACGCCCGCAAGGGCTAATATCGCACGAAGTGCAAATGTCACACGAAGTGTTAATGACAGCCGAAGG
>Ga0164315_10002984_pt1 | contig 13057 bp, 9 predicted proteins | sample GuaBasSedimGuay6_FD_113737 | JGI IMG/M metagenome (GOLD analysis project Ga0164315, IMG submission 113737) | Subseafloor sediment microbial communities from Guaymas Basin, Gulf of California, Mexico - Guay6, Core 4569-2, 0-3 cm | ecosystem: Environmental > Aquatic > Marine > Hydrothermal vents >... | reverse complement strand
GCGTTGCCGCGCGAACTCGATGCGTATGCGCGCGTGCCCGCGCTGGAGGATATGCTCAAGACCGCGACCGACGCCGACCGTCCCGGGATTTCCGAGGCGCTCTCCCGCGCCCGCGATGGCGAGCGCGCGGCGCGTGAGCGCTTCTTCGGCGACCTCGAGTCGATTTTCGCCAAGCAGGTCGAGGCGGGCGAGTTCGCGCGCGCGCGTGAAATCTGGTTCTTCCTGCGCGGCGATCCCCACTGGACGCCGATTCCCGGCACCTACACCCAGCGCATTATCCAGTCCAACATGGAGCTGGAAAACGTCGCGTCGGCGGCGCGCTCGCGCCTGCTCGGCGAGGTCGTGATCGCCGAGGACGCGCACGACTTCAAACACGCGGAGCAGTTGGTGCGCGAGGCGCTGGTGCGCTTCCGCGGCACCGCGGTCGAACGCAACCTGACGGAGCGGCTGGCGGAAATCGAGCACGCGCTCACAGTGGGGGTGAAGACTCCCGCGAGCAAGCCCAAGACGAGTGTGCGCGGCGATACGCGCAAGCGCATGACCGCGTTGATGGCGCAGCTCTCGCAGCGCGATTTCGCGACCGTGGCCGCCGGGCTGAAAGAGCTGATCGCCGCATCGGACGACGCCAAGGAGCAGATCGAGCTGGAAGAGCGCGCGGGCGAGGTGCAGGCCGCCGCGGCGCTGCAGGCGAAGCTGGTCGCGGCGCTCGCGACGGGCAAGGCCTCCAAGCGCCAGATCGCGAACCGTTGGACGGTGCTGGGCGGCGATGCCAAACAGCTCAAGGTGCGCAGCAAGGGCAACGAGCACGCCTATCCGTGGAACGAGGTGCCGCCCGTGTTGCACCTGGCCCTGCTCACGCGTCATGTCGAAGAGCTGCCCACGGGCGCGCTCGGGCTGCTGGTGGCGGCGCAGTCGATGGGCGGTGACGCCGAGAAGAACGAGGCGATCGCGACGGCGTTCAGCGTCGTGGACGAAAAACAGCGCGCGGCGCTCGACAACTACATCGCCGAGGTGGTGCGCAACGAGCCGATGCCCGAGGGCGGCTATGTCATGCACGAGGGCGCGCTCATGTCGCGCGCCGTCTACGTGCGGCAGCAGGAAGAGGAGCTGATCAAGGGGCTCCAGGAGCAGTTCAACACTGCCTACGCCGCGATCAAGGCGGACAAGAGTCTCAAGAAGCTCAACAAGCTCATCGCGCGCAAGGGCGAACTGGACGCTGCGCGCGCCCACGCGCTGGAACTCATCTTCGACACCAAGAAGTACTTCTATCCCTATCGTCACCGCGCGGCCGAGTACTACCCGGTCCAAAAGGAAGTCGATCACCGCGTCGAGGCGGTGCGCGATATCTGGGACGAGCCGGGCGTCGTCAAGGTCGCGCAGAGCGCCGCCATGGTGCGCCTGCTCAAGAACTTCGACGAGGCGGCGAAGGAGCTGGAAAAGCGCTTCATCGACGTAGAGGAGAAGGTCTGGGAGGTTGATTTCCTGCGCTCGTACTTCGGGCAGAAGTTCAACATCCAGACGCTCTACCGCCATCCGGACGAGCGCGAACTGCTTTCCTACTCCGTCGAGGTGATGGAGTCGAACACGACCGTGCCCGGCGACATCAAGGACAACGAGCGTGAGCAGACGGCGGTCACCAACCGCTACCGCATGATGTTCGGCAGACAGCCCGTGCGCGTGGTGGAGAAGCTGGTCGATAGTTCGCGCGGCCACTGCAAGGAGATGTCGGAGATTGGCTACTTCGGCCACTTCAGCCCGACGCCCGGTCGCAAGACGCCCTATGACCGCATGCGGCTCTCCGGCTACCAGTACGGCGCGTCGGAGAATATCGTGGCGGGGACGACCGATCCCAAGTCGTCGCATCAGCGCTGGTGCCATTCGAGTGGTCATCACCGTAAACTGCTCATGGAGCCGTGGACGGAGATGGGGACCGGGGCCTACGGCAGCATGATGTGCCAGAACTTCGGCCGCGCGCCCAAGTGGCGCGGAAGCAAGCCCGGCGAGGGCGGAGATTCCGGCAAACGGCGCGATTCCGTTTCGAAGCGGGGTGACGCGCTCGACCCCGACGACGATGCCGAAAACGATAGTAGCGACGAGCCGTTCGATTACGGTCCCGACGACGAGTAGAATCCGCGCACCGTGCCGAATCTGACTATCCGCGCCAATCTCTCCGACCCGAACGGGGGGGCCGAGAGTCTCCAGAATATTGACGGCGACCGCGTGACCATTGGCCGCGCGCCGCACAACGACATCCAGATCCACGACGGGCATGCCAGCAAGGAACACTGCCTGCTGGTGCTGCGCGGCGATCGCTGGAAGCTGATCGATCTGGAGAGCCACAACGGCACGCGCGTCAACAAGGCGTTCAAGAACCAGGCGTGGCTGGCGCACGACGACACGATCCGCATCGGCGAAGCCGAGCTGCGCTTCGGCCTGGAAGGGCGTGCTCGCCAAGCGGCCACGCGACCGCCCAAGGCGTCCGCGGAAGTTGCGGCCGGAGTGCGACCGCCCTCGCGGCCGGCGCGCGACGAGTTTGAAGACGATTACGAGCCCGTCCCGCCGTCGCGGCCGAGCAAGTCGGCGGGCGAGAAGTTCCTGATCTTCGGCGGCGCAGCGCTCGGCCTCGTGATCACGATGTGGATCGTCGTCACGCAGGGCGGCATGCTGGCGCAGGACTCGTACAACGAGAAGGTACGGCGCGAGGCGAATCGGCTGGTCGGCAACGGCCAGTGGGACGAGGCGATTGCGTACCTTGAAGAGCACTCCGACCCGAGTGGCAACGCCTACGACATAAACAAGCGGCGCATCGCCGAGTTGGAGCGCAACAAGCCCGACTACAAGAAATCGATGCGCGAGACCGCGGCGCGCAAGGTGTTGTCGCGCATGGCCAATAAGATCGCCAACTACAATCGCGGCGGCTCGGCCGACCCGCAGTACATCCTCGAGCTCATGAACCGGCTCAAGACGCAGTACGCGGGTACGGAGCAGGATGCGCTGGCGGCGCAGAACTACCCGGCGTTCTATGCGGGGCGTGTGCCGGAGCCCGGCATCAACACGCGCAATCCGCTGCGCAAGACGAAGAAGGAATGGGAGGCGATCTGCGAGAAGGCGGACGACTACCGCAAGCAGGAGCACTTCCGCGAAGCGCGCGAGACGCTCATCAAGTTCGTGCGCGTGCGCGAGGCGACGCTCAACGAAGTGCAGCTCGACTACCTCAACAAGGAACTCGAAAAGCGCGTCAACTCCATCGACCACCTCGCGCGCACCTACTTCTCCAGCGTCGAACGCCGCGCGCACGGCCTCGTCAAGAACTCCCGCTTCGACCAGGCCATCCAGCTCTACCGCAACGTCATCGCCAACTACGGCATCGACAAGCTGGCGCGCAAGGCCAAGGAAGCCATCGCCGACATCGAGCAGAAGAAGGCGGAGGCCGGCCCGAAGGGCGGCTAGGAGTTTGTCCGAGTAATGGGCCTTGAAAGGCCTTGATTGCGCCGGGGATCGGACAAACTCCTACTAAGCCGCGTCGAGCTGACAGCGTTGGTCGGAAGTTGCTCGCCGCGATCGGATGCTGTCCCGTCTCCTCGCGCGTTCAGCTACGTTCACGAGGGCGCGATCGCTCCTCGGCCCGCGACGCAGCGTCCTTAGGTGATCGTCTTACCGAGCGCTGAGAGGATCAACTCCACAGCAAGGCGACCGGTGCGGTTGCGGTCGTCGAGGATGGGGTTGGTTTCGACCACTTCCAGCGACAGCAGGCGGTCGGTCTCGGCGATCATTTCGCACGCGAGGTGCGCTTCGCGATAGGTCAGCCCGCCCGGCACCGGCGTGCCGACGCCCGGCGCCGCCTCGGGGTCGAGGCTGTCCATGTCGAAGCTGGTGTGGAAACCGCACGTGCCGTTCGTCACGACGTGGAGCGCTTCCTGCATGCACGTCGCAAAACCGCGCGCGTCGATTTCGTTCATCGGGTAGTGGGCAATGCCCTGCGCGCGAATCCAGGCGCGCTCGCCCGGATCGACCGAGCGCAGCCCGATAATCGCCACCTTGCTCTTGTCAACCACCGGCGACGCGTGGCCGAGGCCCATGAGCAGCGGGTCGCCGTTGCCCAGCAGCGTCGCCAGCGGCATGCCGTGGATATTGCCGGACGGGCTTGAGCTGGGCGTGTTGAGGTCGGCGTGCGCATCCACCCAGAGCAGGCCGATCGGCTCGCCCTGCGCGGCGTAGTGCGCGGCCACGCCGCACACGGTGCCCATCGCGATGGAGTGGTCGCCGCCCAGCACCAGCGGTCGCGCTCCACCTGCCAGAATCGCCTTCACGCGGTCGCGCAGGCGGACACAGGTGTGGTGGATCTCCTTGCCGAACCGGAAGTCGGTGCGACCCGGGGCGCGTGTTTCGGGTGCGGCGACGGCGATGTAGCCCTGGTCGCGCACCTCGATGCCGAGGCGTTCGAGACCGGCGGTGAGTCCCGCCAGCCGGATCGCCGATGGCCCCATGTCGGTGCCGCGGCGGCCGGCGCCGAGATCGAGCGGCACCCCGAGGATGCCGACGGGGGGCGAAAGTTCGCGAGTCTCGTCTACGCCGCTCATCCCGCCAGCGCTTCCGCTTGCTTTTCCCGGTGGCGCGTGGCGGCCTCCTGGGAGCGGCGCATCACCTCGAGCGCGAATGCGCCGGGCTCGAAGCCGGGGGGCGTTTCGCCATCGAGATAGGCGTCGAGTACACGCAGGCGCATTCCGGTCGGAACCACGGCGCGTTCGAGAATGGAGCCGTCCAGCACGGCCAAGTCGCGCGCGCGCCGGTCCCAGTCGAGCTTGCCTTTGCGCGTCTGTCGCACGCCATCCATATCGAGGAAGATAAGTCCTGCGGTTCCGTCGCTGACCACGCTGCGCTCCAGCAACACGTTGTCGCGCTTGAGGTCGCGGTGGCGCAGGCCCCAGTCGTGCATGCGACGCAGCGTGCGGCCCAGGTCACGGGCGACCGCGCGCGTGCGCGCCACGGTCATGTCGGGAACGAGGTCATCGAGCGGCGCGGCATCGCTGACGTATTCCATGACCAGCACCGAACGGCCAATCACCTCGCGGTCGCGCAGGACGGCGTAGATGGGCGGCGTCTGGAGCCCGCGATGGAAAAACGCCTCGGCCGCGTTCACGGCGCGGTCGGCGCGCGTGCCTTGGATGAGGTCGCGCAGGGCGCGCGAGGCCTTCTTGGGCAGGTAGACCTTCACGACGAACTTCTTGCCGTCACGCTCGGCCGTGAGCGTCCACGCGGTGGGGCTCTTCTTGAGCACGTTGGGGCCAAACGTGAGGCAGGCCGCCGTCTTGGCGATCTCTTCCAGCAGTCCGTCGGGCAGTTCGCGCACGACGTAGCCGCTCCAGCGGTCGATCTGCACGTTGCGGCCGGCGCGGCGCACCTTGCGGGCGCGCATGCCGCTGAGTCGGCGGAACGCGTTGGGGATTAGGTCGAGCACGCGCTGGCGCAGGTCCTCGAGGTCGTCCGGCATGAGCTCCGAGGTCCGCCCGTAGGCGCCCCAGAACAAGAGCAGATCGACCATGTTCCCGTGGGTCAGGAAGAAGAGCGCGAAGTCCGCGAGGGCTTTCGCGCGCTCCTGCGGGCGCAGGTAGTCGCCCGGATGGAGATCCCAGGCGTCGGCCAGCATCAGTTCGTCGTCCGGGAGCACGAGAATATTGCCCGCGTGCGGGTCGGTGTGGCGAATGCCGGCGTTTTGCAGGCGTGCCCAGAGTTCCCCGGTTTTGCGGGCCAACTGATGGCGGGCGCCGCCGCGAAGCTCGCCCGAGAGATAGAGCGACTGCAGGTCTCGCGCGCCCTCTTCCTCGCGCAGAACGAGAATCTGGCGGCCGTCGGCGAGGCGCGCGTAGCCCAGCGGTTCGACCACGGGAATGCCGCGCGCGCGCACCGCTATGGCGTGCTCCGCCTCGGTTTCGGCATATCCGCGGAACCAGTGCCGCAGCTTGCGCGGGGTGTACTCCTTGACGACGATGCGCGGGCCGTCGGGGGTTCCCAGCCGGGCGCGGAATACGCAACGGCCGGGGAGTTCGCGCAGCACCTCCCCACGCTGCGCGATCCACGTGGAGGGACGCTGAGGGTTTGCGGGGAAGTCCGGGGTCGTCACCCGGCTGGATTCGGCCAGTTGCACGGTCTTGGGAGCACTATACACTCGCGGACGACATGCTGATCGGACGGACGGTCTTGTTCGATGTCGTCCGCACCTTTTTGGGCACGCTGGGCGCGACAACCGCGATGGCGTTCTTCCTCATGGCGATCACGTTCATGAAGGAGACGCCGGGCATCGGGCTCGACTTCCTCGTCACGCTGCTCCCGCTCTTCATTCCGCTCTCGATGCAGTTCACGGTGCCGGTTTCGATGCTGGTCGCCGTGGTGATCGCGTTTGGTCGCATGCAGGGGGCCGGGGAGTTGACCGCGCTGTCGGCGAGCGGCATCAACCTGGTCATGATCGTCTGGCCGGTGCTCGCCTTCGCCGCCGCCATCTCGCTCGGTAGCCTGATGCTGGTCGACATCACATCGCCCTACGCGGCCACGCACCTCACCGCGGCCAAGCGCGACTTCGCCGAGACGATGCAGACCAGTTTCCGCGCGGGCATGCGGGACGTGTCGCTCCACAGCGCGCGCCTCTCCTTCGACAGCTACGATCGCGGCGAATTTCGCGACATATTCGTGGAAATCAAGCAGGACGAACGCAATTCGCGTCTGCTGCGCGCGCGCACGGGCGCGATTCGGATTACCGACGACGACCGGTTCGCCTTCGACCTCGACCAACTGCACGTCATGGTGCCGCAGGCGCAGGGAGGAGGCCGCACATTCGCGTCCGTCGATCTCGTCTCCGGCGACGTGGATCTGGGGGCGATGGACCTCGGCGTGGGTGCGACGCGCAAGCGCGGTGACCTGCAGGCGTGGGAGCTGGCGTGGCTCTGGAAGCGCGGTTTGCCGAACAAGTACGGTGCGCGCGTGAAGACGGCGTCGGCCGCCGAGGAGTTGGCGCGGCGCACGGCAATGGCGGGGGCGGTCTTCTTCTTCGCGCTCGTCGGGGTGTCGCTCGGAATCCTCTCCGGTCGTCGCACGCGCGTGGCCGGCGTGATTGTCGGCATGGCGCCGGTGCTGATCACCTACTTCCCGCTCATCATCGTCGGCTCCAATTTGGCGCGCAACGGCCGGATGTCGCCCTACCCGGCGCTCTGGATGGGCAATGCGGCGATGGCGCTGATCGGTACGGCCATGCTCGCGCGGTTGGTACGTCGATGAAACTGCTCGACCGCTACGTCGTCCGCACCTACGTGGTCGTATTCCTGATGTCGATGGTGGTGTTCTCGATCGCGATCGTGACCCTCGATTTCTTCGCGCGCCTTTCCAGCTTCACGGACGGTCGCACGATCGAGGGGGAGTTCGCCGAGGGCTACTCGCGCTTCGAGATCATCTTCTATTTCTACGTCGCCTACCTGCCCTACATCCTCAAGGAGATGCTCTCGTTCATTTCCGTGGCGGCGGGCATGTTCACCGTCACCTACATGCTGCGCAACAACGAGGTGCAGCCCGTGCTCGCGGCCGGCATCAGCGCGCGGCGGCTCTTCCTGCCGGTCTTCATCTGCGGGTTCCTGGTGTCCATGGGCCACATCGCCTTCCAGGAACTGGTCGTTCCATCGCTCAACCGCGAACACATCGCGCTCAAGCGCCAACTGGCGGGGGACAAGCGGCCCGAAGTGCTGAACGTGCCGCATCTGCGCGACGGACACGGAACGGTCGCGCGGGCGGGCAGCTACAGCTTCGCGGACCAGTCGTTGACCGATGTGGTGATCGCCCGACCCTGGACGGAGATCGGTTTCGAGACCTGGTTCATCGATCGCCTCGAACCGGACGGCGACAAGTGGCGCGCCGCGACGCCCGTGCACGTGCAGCCGGCGGGCATCGGAACCGTCGGCATTCGGCTCGAACCGGGCGTCGCGGTGGACTTCGGCGTTTCGCCGGCCGACGTGGAGGCGCTGGCGAGCGAGCACGGCATCGCGGAGTTGTCGCTGCGCCAGCTCAAGCGGCTGGCCGACAAGTTTCCGGACCGCCGCAACCTGCAGGTAGCCGTGCACCGCCAGATCGCGAGGCCGTTGGCGAGCTTCGTGCTCCTGCTGCTGGGCATACCGCTGCTGTTGACGGTCGGGCGCTCGCTGATGGCGGGGGCGGTCGTGGCCTTCTCGGTTTCCGCGTCGTTCTACGTGCTCGACATCTTCCTCACGAGCGTCGGCAACCGCGGCGATCTCTCGCCGGTGCTCGCGGTCTGGCTGCCGGTCGCGCTCTTCTTCTCGGCGGGCATTTCGCGCATCGCCACGATGCGAACGTAGTGGGCCGCCTCTACGAAAAGAACCGCGACCTGTCGCGTCCCGTCGAGCGGATCGAGATGACCGTCGAGCCGGAGGAGGAGGGGCGCTTCGACCAGTTCCTGGCGCGGCGCATCAAGTGGCGGTCGCGCACCGGCGCACGCAAGCTGATCGAGTCGGGTCAGGCGACCATCGGCGGCGAGCAGCGCAAGCCCTCGTCGCGCGTGCGGGCGGGCGACACCGTCGAGATCCGCGTCGAGCGCCAGGATGAGGGGCCGGAGCCCGAGGCGCCGCCCATCGTGGTGCTGGCCGAGGACGAGCACTACCTCGCGCTCGACAAGGCGTCGGGCACCGTGGTCCACCCCGTGGGCGTTCACCAGCGCGGCACGCTGCTGCAGGAACTGCACCGCCGCTACGAGGGCGAGGGGCGCACGCTCCCCAAGCTGGCGCATCGCCTCGACCAGTACACGAGCGGGGTGCTGCTGGTAGCCAAGAACGATGCCGTGCGCACCGCGTTTTCCGACATGCTCGAACAGGGGCGCGTGACGAAGGTCTACGAGGCGCTGGTCCTCGGTTCGACGGAGTGGGAGCAGCGCGACGTGCACGCCGCCATCGCACCCGTCGAGGATTCGCGCATCCTCATGTGCGTGGACGACGCGCAGGGCAAGGCCGCGCACAGCCGCTTCACCGTGATCGAGCGCTTCGCCCATGCGACGCACGTGCGGGTCGAGATTTTCACCGGTCGCACGCACCAGATCCGCGTGCATGCGGCGCACCTCGGCCACCCGCTGCTGGGCGACCATCTGTACGGCGACGGTTTGCCGGTGGGCGGCTACGAGCGCTTCGCGTTGCACGCGCGGCGCACGCGTTTCCCTCATCCGGTCGGGGGCGAGGCGATCGAAATCGAGGCACCGCTGCCCGCCACCTTCCTGGAGGCGATCGCGCTACTCCGGAGCGTTGGAATGCGCGGATAGAATTGGACCCGATGAACCGATCGATCCTGCTTCTCGTGCCGCTGTTGGCCCTCGGATACGCCCTCGCGGAAGATGCGAAAAAACCTGATCCGAAGGCAGTCCAGCGAGGCAAGAAGCTCTACGCAGACACCCAGGGCGAGGACTATCCCTCGTGCGCCCAGTGCCACAACGTGCTGCCGGAAAAGAAGGAAGCCAAGGAGGCGAAGTTCCTCGGCCCCGGCGTCACGCTCTACGGCGCGGCGCGACGGGCGGGTTGGCGCAACAAGGACAGCTACAAGAACGTCGCGGACGCGTCGCAGTACTGCGCCAAGACGTGGCAGGAGCGCAAGCGCGGGCTCAAGGCGGCGCAGGCGGCTGATCTCACCGCCTACCTGCAGTCCATCGCCGGCGACGCCGCGCTGCCCCAGCGCAAGGTGCAGCGCAAGCCGAAGCTCATCAAGGACCTGTCCGGCGGTGATGCGCAGCGCGGCAAGAAGCTCACGCAGCGCTACTGCGCCGGCTGTCATGGCGACGAGAACATCTCGTTCGCGCTCAAGCCGCAGCACAAGAAAAAAGCGCTCGTCGCGCGCAAGGTGCGCGGCTACGACAAGAAGAACAGGTTCAAGCCGTGGGGCGGCACGATGGCGTACTACACCACCGACCGATTGAGTGACCAGGCGCTGCGCGACATCATCGCGTACGTGGGCAAGTGAGCGTGCCGATGAACATGAACGCGAGCGCGGGGCCGGTGAATTGGTGGAACTGATCTCCCGCGCGCGTGTGAAGTACCTGCGCTCACTTGGACAGAAAAAGGTGCGCGCGAGCGAAGGGCGCCTGGTTGTCGAGGGCGCGAACGGGGTCGAAGCGGCGATCGCAAGCGGCTGCGCGGACGAGCTCTACCTGAGCGAGGAGGCGCTCGCGACCGAACGCGGCGCGCGGCTGCGCGAGAGCGGCGTGCCCGTCAGCATGCTCGATCGCGGCGATGCCGAGAAGCTGGGCGAGACACGCACGCCGGCCGGCATCTTTGCGCTCGCCCGCTCGCCTCTGGCGTCGTTCGGCGAGCTGCGCTGGGACGATCGCGCCACGTTGCTGGTGGCCGACGGGGTCGCGGATCCCGGCAACTTCGGCACGCTCGTGCGTAGCGCTGCCGCGCTCGGTTGCGACGGCGTCGTGGTCACGGCGGGCAGCGTCGAGCCGACCAATCCCAAGGCGGTGCGCGCGACGGCGGGCGCGATCTTCCGGCTGCCCGTGGCCCCGGCGACGCGCGCGGACGTGCGCGCGGCAGGCTTCGAACTGTGGGTCGCCGACAAGGCGGGCGAGCCGCTCGGCGCGATTCGAGGGCGCCCGCCGCGCGTGGCGCTGCTGGTCGGCAACGAGCCGCGCGGCGTCGCTCCGGACGCACACGCCGAATCGGATCGCGCGGTCGCGATCCCGTTGTCCGCCGGTGTCGAGAGCCTCAACGTCGCCGTCGCCGCGGGAATCCTGCTGCACGCACTCGGTGCCATGGCGGTCGCGTCGTGAGCCGGAGCGTGAGCGAGAAGGACGATAGGGTCGGCGTCGTCATTCGCGACGAGGGCAACGTCGTGCACGTGGATTTCCCCGGCGAGACGGAGTCGGTGCCGTGCGTGATCCGCAAGTCGCTGCGGCGCCGCGCCGGCAAGCGCAGCAAGCCGGTCGTCGTGGGCGATCGCGTGGTCGTGGAGTTCAGCGGCGAGGGGGCGGCGGTCGCCTCGGTGCAGCCCAGGACCTCGCGCCTGTCGCGTCCCGATCCCCTGCGCCGCCACCGCGAGCACATCATCGTCGCCAACATCGACTCCGTGCTGGTGGTCGACTCGGTGCGCGAACCGGACCTCACGCCCGGCCTGATTGACCGCTTCCTGGTGGCCGTCGAGAGCCGCGACCTGACCGCCGCGATCGCGATCAACAAGTTCGACCTCGGCGCCAGCCCGGAACAGATCGCGGTGATCGACGTGTACCGCGAACTCGGCTATCCCGTCTTCGAGGTGTCGGCCGACGAAGGGCGCGGCATCGAGGAAGTGCGCGAGTTCCTGCGCGACAAGACGACGAGCCTGCTGGGCCACAGCGGTGTCGGCAAGAGTTCCATCGCCAACGCCCTCGACCCGGCGCTCCAGTTGCGCGTGGGGGAGGTGAGCGAAGGCTCCGGCAAGGGCCAGCACACGACCACGACCGTCTCTCTGTTGCCGCTCCACTGGGGCGGCTACCTCGTCGACACGCCCGGCATACGCGAGTTCGGATTGTGGAGCATGGAGCCGCGCGAACTCGGCCACTGGTTCCGTGACCTCGAAAGTTTCCTCCATGACTGCCGCTTCAACGACTGCCTGCACCGGAACGAGCCGGACTGCGCCGTCAAGGCGGCGGTCGAGCGCGGCGATCTCGCGGCCTGGCGCTACGAGTCATACCTGCGCATCCTCGATTCGCTCGCGGACGAGGTTTCCTGAGACTGGATCTCCTGAAGCTGAATCTCCTGCAATCCGGCCGGAGGGCAGCGACGGACCGCGATCGCCATTGCGACGGGTTTCAGGCGGGCCCGAACCGGTATCGACGTCGCGGTGATCGATCGTGCGCGGTTCCTGCGCGAACACATCCGCCACGCGCTCCATTTCACGCAGCACGATGCCGTCGAGTGGGGGGGTGTGACGCGGCACGCACGCGTTGCGGAACCCCATGGCGCGCGCCTCCTTTAGGCGCGCCGTGATCTGCGGGACGCCGCGCACCTCGCCACGCAGTCCGACCTCGCCGATGAGAATCGTCTCCGGCGCGATCGACATGCCCCACTGCGCACCGAGCACGCTGGCTGCGATGGCCAGGTCGAGGCCGGGGTCGCGGATGAACAGGCCCCCGACGATGTTCACGAAGACATCGCGAATCTGGATGTGCTCCTCGAAGTTGGATTCGACGGTTCCGACGAGCAGTTCGATGCGTCGAGGATCGATGCCCTGGGCGCGACGGCGCGGCGAAGTCCGTTTGTCGCCGGTCACGAGGGCCTGGACCTCGAGACAGAGTGCGCGCCGGCCCTCCATGGCGGCTCCGATGACGGCGCCAGGGCCGCGGTCGCCCAACTCGTCATGGCCGAGGAGAAGGTTGGAGGCGTTGCGCACCTCTTCCAGCCCGGACTCGCACATTTCGAACAGACCGATTTCGTCCGTTGGGCCATGGCGGTTCTTGACGCCACGCAGTGCGCGGATCGCCATGTGACGGTCCCCCTCGAATTGCAGAACCACATCCACCGCGTGCTCCAGCGCGCGCGGCCCGGCGAGGCCGCCCTCCTTGGTGACCTGCCCGACGAAGATGATGGTCGTGCCGCTGCGCCGCGCGACGGGAATGAGAATCTCCGCCGCGGCGCGCACCTGCGCGGGACCACCCGGCGCTCCGTCCAGGTCGGGGCTGCGCATCGTCTGCACGCTGTCCACGACGCAGATCGCCGGTCGTCGCTCGTCGATGAGGGCCGCGATCTCCGCGACATCGGTCGTATCGACGATACCCATCTCACTGCGGTGTGCACCGATTCGCCGCGCGCGGCGCGCTACCTGCGCGGGGGACTCCTCGCCGCTGATGTAGAGCGCCTCTTTGCCGGCGTGAGCGGCAATCGCGAGCATCAGGGTGGACTTGCCGATGCCCGGTTCGCCGCCCACGACGATGACGCTCCCCGCGACCGTGCCGCCGCCCAGCACGCGATCGAATTCGGCGCAACCGGTGGGGCGGCGCGGGGAGTCCGCGCTGTCGAGGCTGGCCAGCGGGACGGGGGCAATCGGG
>Ga0164315_10002983_pt1 | contig 13057 bp, 31 predicted proteins | sample GuaBasSedimGuay6_FD_113737 | JGI IMG/M metagenome (GOLD analysis project Ga0164315, IMG submission 113737) | Subseafloor sediment microbial communities from Guaymas Basin, Gulf of California, Mexico - Guay6, Core 4569-2, 0-3 cm | ecosystem: Environmental > Aquatic > Marine > Hydrothermal vents... | reverse complement strand
TGTTTATTGCTCATACTGTACCTATCGGGTGTTCTCTTGCTCAGCTTGAGCTTGTTCCCGTACTTCTTCTAATTCTTTTTCGATCTCTTGACGGTCATATCCGCATAGGATAAGTGTCTCAATCATGTAGTCGAGGGTAGCTCGATACATTAGGTCGATTCTTCTTTCTTGCTCAATCATACCCTATCTATCGGCATTGGGCGGATATGGCTTGAGGGGAATTCTCGAAAAATGAACTTGAGAGAAAAGCCCGAATATAGGCGAATTGCCATATTGGCCGATTATGCCATAATGGCAGGAAAATCGACTTCGGCCCGAATAGGTGCTATGGTAGCCATATGGCCCAAACGGGCCTAGACGGGCTCTCAGAGCGTCTCAGAGCAAGGGGGTGTTTTTACGTTAGCATTACCGAAAAAGGGCTTTCAGAAAATCGCTTGGCCCTCAGATTGCTGCGTTTGTAAAAGAAAAAATTTCGCGTGCGTTTTTGCGATTTCTGGGGTAGACTTTGGGGTAGAAAAAACTTCTATGTACGAATTCGTACATTGAAGAAAATTCCATGTGCGGAAACGGCATGGAAGAATTTTCGCGTGCGGAAATGGTACAGAAAAAATTTCCGTGTGCGGAAACGGTACGGAAAAATGTTCCACATGAGGGTGCATTAAAGAAGGTATTCCCACTGCTAGCAAATCCTGGGAAGCTCTCTAAGGGCACGAACTGCAAACCAACGTGTCTATACTATCTGTTTTTTCAGCGGACGCGGCACAAGGGCAGGGAGACGCATCACAGCGACCCCCATGCTCTTTTAGGCTTGCGTGCATGAAACCCATAGTACGGATATCACTAGTGCAATCGGCGTTAGTGTCATCAGTAGGACACCAGCCCCCGCCATACGCTTACCTATGTCTAGGGCATCGCCCCCGTTGTCTGTTTCGTGCTTCATAGCGTGGCGGCGTGTTCGCTTCTGGTTCATGTCTTATTCTATCCCCAATTGCTCATAAGTCAAGGGCTCTTCCTCTTCTTTGTCGTACTCTTGGCAATCCTCGCAGGTTTCATCCTCGCAATCATTCCCACACGTCCAACACTGATTGATCTCTTGAAATGTCAATTCTCCTGTTTCAAGGTCAAGGGAAATATTGACTTTATTTCCTGACTGGAGTTCTCCCGATAGCTGCCCTAGGAAGTACTGCAAGACTTGATCGAAAGCAAATTGGGCACCGTGAGCACCTATGCGGCTATAGCGTGCAGCGGCTTCGTGGTAGCCCTTACGGAACCATTCCGCGTAATGCTTGGACAGCATAGCGTAGGCGTCAACGTTGAGCCATTCTCTCTCGATCTCAGCTAGAATAGCTCTCTTGCCCTTAGATACGATCTCGGCTAGTTCTTCCTCTTGCATGTCATCTAGCTTCTCTTGCGGCTTGCATTCGCTAAGCGTTGCCCCTTGCTCCATTCCTCTGTACAGCGTTACCCATTCTTGGCTAAAGCTGTTTAGGTCTAAAGGCTTGGCGTACGGTAGGCGGGGACAGTAGCCAGTTTCGTACCGCATGAAAAACATAGCGGCATGTGCTTTGGTCTCACCACGCAGGGAGAACTGGCCCGCGTGTTCCATGAAATCATGGGCAAGGCCAGGAGCGTACGCTAGCGGATCCCAATCATCACCAGAGGGTACGGGCTTGAAACCCGTTTCGCCAGTCTCTTCCCACTCGGCTACCTCGAACGTTTGTTCTAACTTCATGCTCTATTATAGCACGTCACCGCAATAAAGCAAATGCAAACTACGGAAAGTTCTATGGCAATTGCCCACATGATTCCTCGAAAAACTTTCACGAAGAATACCTCATGTAAAGCTCGAAAGCGTAGAGAGCGACGTATGTCCAAGCGGCTGCAACAAGTAGTTTCTTCATGTTTCAGTATACCGCCCAACAGAGAAAACACAAGGAGAAAGCTTGAAAAAGAGAAATTGGCTTGTGGCTGTCTGTGCTGCCGCGTGCGGGCATGGCGGGAAATCAGCGTGGCTAAGCTACCTGCTATTTTGTAGGTCTCGGCACAGAGCAAAGGAGACCCCTTGCGGGGCCTCCTCGTGGCTTTATTTGATATCTCCCGGCATGAAGTAGATAACGTCGCCCACGATCTGCTGGCCTACCAGCATGGACGCGGCAAGGTTGAGCTGCGGCTCTGCCACCATCAGGCCCTCGTCGTCGCACCAAAGCTCGACCGTGCGGTCGGGGCTCACCACGATGGTTCCCACACGGGCACCAATGGCCTCGTTCCAGGACTCGAACCCGTCGCCAACCCAAGTGCTGGTGGTGGTGCCGTCTGTTTTGATTACTTTGCGTTCCATGTCTTTTCTCCGTTGTTTGAGACATTGAGAGTATACCCGATTGTGCTAGAAAAGCAAGTAGAAAACCAAATCTTTTTGGCCTCCTGTGCTGCCTCGTGTGGGCATTACGTTTTTCCCGCGTGGCTAAGCTACCTTGATTTTTGCCGCTCTCGGCACAACGCAAGAGAGGCCCCTTGCGGGGCCTCGTGTGCGACTTAGAACGCTTTGCAGAATCCGGTGGATCCATCGGCTAGCGTGAAGTACATGTTTTCCTCGCCACACTCGGTGATAACGATAGGGCCGATGGTGAGGAGTTCGTTCACTTCGTACTCGGTTGCTTTCTTCATGCCCCAGTATACCACCGGGAGCAGGATTGTCAAGTCCTACTCCCGATTTTATTTAGGACAACCGAAGCGGGCCGTTGCACACTCGAACGATATCGGCGGCAACCTCTTCGTTATCACGGTAGCCCACAACTTGAGTGCAAGCGTCAGAATCCGCAAACTCCCATTCCTCGGCTGTGCCGATGATCTCGGCGGTCTCAAGGTCATAGCTGAAATCGTGGCAGACCACGGACAGACCTTGACCGTTGACCACGAAAAGGAGTTGCCAACCTCCGTTGATCTCTTTTTTGACGGGCTCGGGGAATTGCTGCCCCGTGTCCTTGAGTGCCGAAAGGAGTGCGACGAGCCGCTGTGCTTTTTCTTGCTTCATGTGTATACTATACCTCAGTGTGGCCGAATGTCAAGCTTTCTCTTAGCCTTTTTTCAGAGCCTCGCGGACTTGGCGGCGGTTGCGGCGGTTGTGAGCCTTAGCGTACTCCTTGAACGACTCACGGAACCAGTAGGTGATCTCGCGGTAGTCCTCGCCTCGCTTGGCAAGCTTGGCAGCACGGCGGTCGGTGACGATTGCTTTTTCCATAACGCTTAGAGTATACCACGCTATGCTAGAAATGCAAATGGAAAACCAAATCTTTTTGACCTCCTGTGCGGCCCGCTACGGCCACGGCCCGCCCGCCCGCGTGGCTAAGCTACCTGCGTTTTTGTAGGACTCGGGAGAACGCAAGGGAGGCCCCTTGCGGGGCCTCGTGAGGCGATTATTGCATCTCCTCGAAAACCAGATTGTGAATGAGGTCGGTGTCCATGTTCAGAATCTCAAGCTCTGCCTCAGTGAACGGCGTACCGTCCTCGTGCTCGGCGTAGGCGATGAACGCATCACAGAAATCCGCCGCCCTGCCAAAATGGCAGGCCGACCATAAGCAACTTTCTATTTATTGAGGGTTTTTAGATGATGGCTCAAGAGGCCATTTATGCATGGCTCTACTATCCAAGCTCCATTCTCGGGGGAAATGATGAGACCTTCACGGCTGCCGACGGCACGGCAAAAACGGTAGTAGTCATGAGAGGAAATGTATTGAAGCATACGCTCACCGTCCTCAGAAACCCATTCCAGGATATTAGGATTCTTGGGGTTGGGAGTACCGATAGGATTTTGATTCTTATTGTTTTCTTTTTTCATGTCTTACATCTCCGAGTATGTGCCAGCATAGGGGTTAGGATCATCGTCGTATTGAGAGGCCCAATCCTCTTCAAAGAGTTCATCGATGGGATCGCAGTCCTCGATGGGATCGCAGTCCTCTTGAATCTGGAGGTACTCGTCGCGGAGGTCGCCGTTGATTTCGTTTTGCTCGTTCATGTTTGTATTATACCCTATGGCCCTGAAAAAGCAAATGGAAAACCAAATCTTTTTGACCTCCTGTGCGGCCCGCTACGGGCACGGCCCGCCCGCCCGTGTGGCTAAGCTACGCACGATTTTGTAGGACGCGGCACAACGCAAGCGAGGCCCCTTGCGGGGCCTCCTGCGGTGTTTTTTAGACTATCGCCTCGACCAATCCGAAAAGCTTTTCGGCCAGTCTAGAGCCGTAGCTCAGCATTGGGAACATATTGTGTCCCCCTTCGGTATCGGCCTCAAAAGCGTCTCTAAGCTCCCACGCCTCGTGCTCGGCCAGTTCGTGATACCCTGGACCTAGAGCCGACAGGGCCTCGCTCCAAGCGTAGCGTGAGCCCACAAAGTCAATAGCGTCCGATTCTTCCTCGGTGATGTTTAGTGCGTACATTAGCGAATGGTGTGAAGGAAGCGGTTGACGATTTGATCCACGTCGTCCTCGCGAACGGTCTCGTGAAGGACCACGGCCCCGTTCGAGTCGGTGATCGTGAGAAGGACGTAGCCCGTGCGGGCGAGTTGTTCGTTGATTTGAACCATGCTGGAGTATACCCTCTCCGCTGGAAAAAGCAAATTCTAATTAGTATTTATTTTTGGCCTCCTGTGCGGCCCTGTGCGGGCGTTACGTTTTTCGTGCGTGGCTTAGCTACGCACGATTTTCTAGGATGCGGCACGCGAGCCACGAGGCCCCTTGCGGGGCCTCGTGAGGCGTTTATTTCATGAAGCACGGATTGGGCTCAACCATGTCCGTGTCCAGATCTATGTGGGCGTGTTCGTGTGTTTTCGGGTTGTAGCAGTACAGGAACCGCTTGCCGTTGTACTGGAATTCTGTTTCGTGACCACCGCACGCGGGCACCCATCGGTCGCAATTTCCCTTGACGGCTTGATCGTACTCGCGTGTGTTTGCTTTCTTCATGTCCTAGTATACCCTTTTCCCGCCGAATGTCAAGCGGGAAAAGAGTTTTGTTTACTGGATTTCCTCGACCATCAGGCTGTCGCCATCGGGGTCGAAATCTTTTGCGAGTTCGGCTTCAGCTTCGGAGGTGAAGCACAAGGCACCACGCTGTTCGAGGTTCTGCCATCCTTCCACGAAATTGTCGTCCATGAAGTCATGCGGGAGTTCTCTTGCGAAGCGGGAGGTGCCGACGTTGCGAAGGACGTACTTGTTTGCTTTCTTCATGTGTTCAGTATACCCGATTGTGCTAGAAAAGCAAGTGAAAAACCAAATCTTTTTGGCCTCTCGTGCGGGCGTGTGCGGCCACCGGCTGCAAGCCAACGTGGCTAAGCTACCTGCGATTTTGTAGGGCTCGGCACAACGCACGAGAGGCCCCTTGCGGGGCCTCCTATGGCCTACATATACTTATCGTAGATGCTACTCATCTTCATCTTCCTCTTTCGTTCTTAGGTACATGAGATACTTACCTCTTCCTCTTTCGTTGGGGGGTAAAACTTCACCTATTGGAGAATAAAATCCATCCGAAGTTGTAGATTCCCAACCTGTATAAACAATCAGTTGCCCATCATTGTCCTCCCCCAATTCCATTTCGGGGAAGATCTCTTTCATCATTCGCACGATATCGTAAAAGTGATATGGTTCTAGTTTTTTTTCCATTTCAATTCCTTCCTCCATCTGATTGAGAATAAATGTCATAAATTTCTTCCATAATCTCAAAGGCCTTTTCAAGAAGATATTGGTTTATATGTTCTTTAGGCATAGTCTCTTCCAATAGGCAAGAGTCTTCATTGTCTGCCATCCAACACGCTGCCTTTTCATAAAGAGCTTTAGGTATTTCGTTACTCATCTTCATCTTCCTCCTCTTTCGTTGGGGGGTAAAAATACACCTATTAGTTTTTTCTGGTTGATCAGGGTAGCAACTCCACCTGTATAAACAATCAGGTGCTCCTCATTGTCCTCCTCCAATTCCATTTCGGGGAAGATTTCTAGCATCCTCCTTCGCACGATAGCATATAGTTGGCCACCACAGGCGGGCACCCAACGGTCACAGTTCCCGGCGACGGCTTGTGCGAACTCGGTTGTTTCTTGTTGCTTCATGCCCACAGTATACCATGCGATTGGCAGAAGTCAAGCGAGAAACCGAAAAAGCGTAACGCATAGCAGGCATCACAAGGGGCCTGGGATACGCTCTACCGGCACGAGTGCCGTGCCCGCGTGGCTAAGCCACAGGGGGTCGGGGCCGCTCCCCGTGTGGGGGCAGGCAGGGGGCTCAGCGGGGGCCGTGGCCCCCGCCATTCTGGCAGCCTCTTAGAAGATCAGCTCAACGTCGGGGCCGAACAACTCGCGAGCACGCTCGGTGGCTTCGCGGTCGTTGTGCTCGTTGCCGAGAGCAGAACCGGAAAGGCAGTATTCCTTGCCGTCCACGGTCACGCAGTAGTCCACGCGGCGGCAGTCGTCGTCAGACTCGTAGGTGGTCCTGCGGCAGGCGTCGTTGTATTCGATTTGAAGTTTCATGGCTTGTTTCCTTGGCTGTTGTTTCCTTGAACGCTGACAGTATACCCCATCCCCGCCGAATGTCAAGCGGGAAAAGGGTTTTGTTTATCAGATTTCCTCGACAGCGAGAGAGCAGCCATCGGGGTCAGCATCCTTGGCGATCAGAGCCGCCTCGTGCGTCCCGAAGGTCAGAGCACCACGAGCCGCGAGGTTATCCCACCCCTCGACAAAGTTCTCGTCAAGGAACTCGTGGGGGCTCGTCTTGACGAATCGCGAGGTGCCCGTGTTGCGAAGGACGAATGTTGTTTGTTCTTTCATGCTTGCAGTATACCCTCCCCCCGCTTGAAGTCAAGCGGGAGAAGGGATTTTTCTTTACCCTATCTCGGGCAGCGTGCGTGCGTGTAGCGATAGCCCCGTTGTGCCTTCTTGGCTTGCGTAGGCCCCAGCAGCATCGGTTGGCTACACTTGGGGCAAGTCACCTCGACACGCGGGGCACGCTTGCGGGGAGTATGCTTGAAACCTTCCGCAAGGCTCATAGTGTGGCAGCGGTCGCCTTTGCCGCCCATGCTACGGTGTACAGCCTTCCACGTGGGGCCATGACCAGCAGCGTGGCCAGCGACGATATGAGCCGCCTCATGCGTTACGGTACGATGTAGGTCGTTCGCCTCATCTGCGAAAAAAGGGAGCGAAAGGGTGATCTCGACAGGGATACCACCTCGCCAGGAAGCCCGACCAGCGGCCCGTGTCATACGGGTCGAAATGCGAATCGGCAGGTTTGCCAGCACGGGGTACTGCGGGGCGAGTTTGTTCAGGATGGCCCTCGCTTGGCCCTGAATCTGTTGCTTGTTTCTCATGCCCAATAATACTCCCAATTGGCTAGAAAGCAAATTCCATTTGTGATTTCTTTTGGGCTCCTGTGCTGCCCTGTACGGGCACGGGCCTTCACCCTGCGTGGCTAAGCTACCTTGATTTTTGCAGCCCTCGTCCTGCGGCCTCCTAGGCACATGGAAAGGCCCCCTGACGACCTAAATCGCCAGGGAGCCTAGGAGAGAAGCAACAAGTGTGCTAGTCGCGGGGATCGGGGCCGAAGTCCACGCGGGGATCGTAAAAGTCCGGGTCGATGCTCGCGGGATCGTCCTGCTCGGAGAGCCATTCCTGATACCAGCCCTCCAAGTCTTGATCGGTGAGGTCCATGATCGGACTCTCTTCGAGAAGCTCGGCCTCTTGAATGGCGGTGTACTCGTCTTGAAGGTCGCCGCCGATTTCGTTTTGCTCGTTCATTGTTGTCTCCGTTGTGTTGTTTCCTTGACTCACTAACAGTATACCACTGTATCGGGCAGATGCAAGTCCTTTCTTTAGAATTCCCAAACGATTTCCACGTCGTCACCGAACAACTCGCGAGCACGTTCCTCAACGCCTTCCCCTCGGAGGGAGCACGCGGCGAGCGTGTAGAGCTTGCCGTCCACGCGGGTCTCGTAGGTGGTCCTGCGGCAGTCGTCGTCCGAGTCGTCAATCGTGGTGATGGTGATTTGCATGTCTTGTCTCCGTTGCTGTTGTTGAATCCACCGAGAGTATACCACAACCGCTGGAAAAAGCAAATGGTATTTGTGATTTCTTTTGTTTGCCCTGTGGCTGCCTGTGCTGCCGCGTGCGGGCGTGGCCTCAATCGTGCGTGGCTAAGCTACCTGCGATTTTGTAGGATGCGACACAAAGCAGAAGAGGCCCCTTGCGGGGCCTCCTGTTGACTAAAAATCTCGCTCTTTCATCTCGTCCTTCCAGGCGTCGGCCTCGTCAGGATCCATGCCCGATTGAGCCATCAGCCAAGCGGTGTAGGCATAGGTGCCCACGGGTGGACCCTTGTAGGGACCGTCAAGGTCGGGGTCGGGTGCGTTGTGTTGGTGCCACCCTGGACACCTCTTTGTGTTCGTCGTCTGGTGATCCCCAGCAGAAGGCCCTAAGCGGCAAGTCATTATACCACCACTTGACCTTTTTGCAAATAGGACACGGGCCTAGGATCGCATTCATGAGGTAGTTCGGTCCCTTGTCCCCTTCGGGGTTGATGGGCTCAACCTCTTCCTCGGGCTCGGGATCCATCCAATCGTCGTTATACATTGTGCAACTCCTTTTTCGCAACACTGCGGCTTTTCTTGTTGGCTTTCTTGCGGCCCCACTTGCAGTGGGGAGTGTGGCCCAGGGCCGTCTTGCCGATCCGCTTGTCTTCCTTGTTGTTCATGTTTACATTATACCCTAGGAAGCTAGAAAAGCAAATGGAAAACCGATTCTTTTTTGGCCTCCTGTGCTGCCCTGTGCGGGCACGGGCGTCTTGCCAACGTGTCTATACTACGCACGATTTTGTAGAACGCGGCAGAACGCAAGAGAGGCCCCTTGCGGGGCCTCCTGTGGCTAAAAAACGTTTACCCATATCAAAGCGACAACAACGCCCACGGGCAAGAGTACCAAAAACAAGAGACAGGCTTTCGCCTGCCTCTTGCAGAATTCTATCTCGTCCATCAGAAGGGCAGATCCTCGGCCTCGTCCTCTTCTCGAAAAAAGATAAGCCCGGGAGCAACCCACGGCTCGGGAACCCAATCGGGATCCACCGTATCGTACTCGTCCATCTCGGACTCGCAAAGCCCACAAGGGGCATCGAAGTTGCCGCAACCTGAGGAGGTCTGCACCATCGGGTGAAACTCGCAGTGGCGGGGATCGCCGTAGCGGGCGTTGTATTCGTCTTCAAGCTCTTGTCGTTCATCCATGCCACAGTATACCCTCAGTGCTCGAAAAAGCAAACGGTATTTCTCTTTTTTATGCAATTCCCCTGAGCGGCTCTGTACGCCCGTGTACGCGGACGGCGGCAATCGTGCGTGGCTTAGCCACGTTGATTTTTGTAGGACTCGGGAGAATGCCTCAGGGGCCGCGTGAGCGGCCCCTGAGGCTAAAAATCGTGCGGGTGGCTAGTCCGCGTATAGCCTTATTTCGGAGGATCTCTCATGTTGTGCCTCATCATGCCGTTAGCAGTATTCGTCGGCACTGTTTTTGTGATTTACTTGCAGACAACCGCATCGCACGCGGCAAGAATTCTGCGAGTTTTCTCCGAAATGGTTTCGGTCACGGTCACCACCTTGACCGGCCTTCCGATGCGGGTGCTGATTCCCACCTTGCCCAAACGGGTGGCGAGGTTCTGTGCGAATTCGAGGTGACGGGGAGCCTTGTACTCCGTGATGTTCTTTGTTTCCATGTTGACAGTATACCCTCGTGAGCTAGAAAAGCAAACGCTAAACCTTATTTATTTCAGGCTCCTGTGCTGCCCTGTGCGGGCACGGGCGGCTCGCCCGCGTGTCTATACTACGCACGATTTTGTAGGACGCGGCACAACGCAAGAGAGGCCCCTTGCGGGGCCTCCTGCGGTGTTTTTTAGTGGGGCGATCCGGCGACCCGATAGGACTCGCCACCGATGTTCAATTCCACGATGCCGCTCACCGGGATGCTACGGCGGTTGCGGGCCTCTTCGCGGTTCTCATCCCCCGCCATAAGGTAGGCCCAGATAAGCCCGTGCTCGGAAGGGTTGTAGGCGGGCGGGCCACCCGCAAGCCCCTTGCGAACCGTGCTGCCGAGGCGAGCACGCATTTCGCGGAAGTCGTTTTTGCCCTCCCCGTTCTTTTTCCCCTTTTTGTAGAACCCGACCGTGAACACGGTCCCGTTGCTCTGGTGAATGAGGTTGGCGGCTTGATCGGTGCTGATGATGTTCTGATTCATTCGGTTACTCCGTTGGTTAGTGGCCTCGAATCTGCTACAGTATACCCTCCCCGCTCGAAAATGCAAGTAGAAAGCCAATTCTTTTTTGGCCTCCTGTGCGGCCCTGTACGGGCACGGACCTTGACCCCGTGTGGCTAAGCCACGCGGGATTTTCTAGGTCTCGGCACAACGCAAGAGAGGCCCCTTGCGGGGCCTCCTAGTGCGTTAGATCAGATCGTAGGGAACGTCCCCTTGTTCTGCCCAGATTTCGAGCGAGTTTTCCGCCGCTTCTTTCGGCGTCATTTCATCCTCGAACATATCCCGAAAGCACAGATCGGGCATGTCGCCAGCATCCAAGCAGATTTTGGCGGAAATGTGGCGGTTCATCGCTTTCATCCATTCTTTGAATTCCATTGCATTCCTTTGTTTGTTTTCTCTCGAACAATTACAGTATACCCTCCCCAGTGGAAAAGCAAACTGTTTTTCTGATTTACTTGCAGAGAATTGCATCGCACTCGGCAAGAATGCGTTTGGTTTTCTCCGAAATGGTTTCAGTGACGGGGATCCTCTTGATCGGCATCCCGATACGGGTGCTGATGTTAGCTCTCCCCAAGCGGGTGGCGAGGTTCCGAGCGTATTCGATGTGCCGGGGCGGCTCGCCATTCCATGTGTGTGCTTTACTCATGCCACAGTATACCCTCTCCACTCGAAAATGCAAACTCTAAACCTTATTTATTTCAGGCTCCTGTGCTGCCCGCTACGGCCACCGCCCGCCCGCCCGCGTGTCTATACTACCTTGGATTTTCTAGGACGCGGCACAAAGCCAGGGAGACCCCTTGCGGGGCCTCCTGGCGGCTTTATTTCGTGACGGGTTGAGTGCGGGCGATCTTGACGGCCACGGGTGCCGTTGCTTGAGTCAAGAGGTACGTTTCGCCACCGAAGGCCAGCGAGCGGATCGAATCGAGAGCGTAGTCTCGGACGATAACCTCGTCCGCGACCTCTTGACGGCTCTTGGAGCGTGCAGGAAGGAAGGGGCTAACATCTTCCTTGGAGAGTTCCTTGCCCGTGGCGTCGATGTAGGACGTTTCGAGAGCACGCTGGACCTTGGTTTCGAGATAGGTCCGTCCCTTGTGCCCGATCAGCATGGCCGAGATACGCTCGCCCCATTGACGCGGACGGGCCTCGAAATCGGCCTCGGAATCCTCACGGGTGCGTTGACGATTGACAGCGGCCTCATACTGGAAACCGAGGCAAACGTTGACGCGGGAAATCTTGCGGACGGGACCGAAGGGGTTGCCCGTTTTCTTGAGGCGGGCATCGGTTTCGGTGATGATCGTGGCGAACGTGGCACCCTTGACGGCGTTGATCGTGTCGATCAGGGTGGCTTGATTGATTGCTTTCATGCCTTCATTATACCTCCACAATCGGGAGAAGCAAACGGATTTCGGATTTTGTTGCTGGAAATTCGCACGTCCTGTGCGGCCCTGTACGGGCATGGCGGCAAACCCGCGTGTCTATACTACCTGCGTTTTTGCCCGTGGCCGTAGGCGAGCTTACAGGAGCCTGCCAAATTGACGTGGAAAAGTTTTCCCTATGCCAATATGGCAGAAGCCTATTTTTACAGTAACGTGTTTTCCCGCACTTCTAAAAAGAGGTAAAGGGTTTTCTCAGCCTTCTACAATTGTGGCAGTATACCTCTCGACCGTGCGTATCGGGGGCGATCCATCGCGGGAGGTATTGGCGGTTCAAACGACCCCATCTTGGTCTACCGCCTTTCAAGGCACCCCCTTACTGCTCCCCAGCGTGAGAGATACCGTTTCAGTCCTTAGAGAGTGTTAAGAATAATCTGTTTTGCTTCTGCCCATTCTGCTCCGTCCATATCACCATCGGACTCAAGAATAGAGCCACCGTGAATCGCTTGAAATGCCAAGTATACGGCACCGACGATAGGATCATACGGCTTGCGAGCTGTCTTACAGAAAGAAAAGCCAGTCTCTTCTCTATTAATGACGCACGACTCATGTGAGTCATCGCCAACGCCATTGAAAGAAATTCTTTCGTCCGATACTTCCGGTTCACCCGTGCCGTCCCAATCGGCCAACGGTACGGTAGAGCCGTCTAAAATTTGTCTAGCTTGTGCGGTCAGCATGGCCCATTCTTGATCCGTAAGTGATCGGGTTGGCTCGACATAGTGTGTGTATCCCATAATTGTTTGCGTGGTGTCCGTTGTGGTTGTTTCGAGTGCCTTAGTATAGCTTGAAAACAGAGAATGTCAAGCGTAGAAGTTAAAGTCTTTCATTGTGTCATTCTTCGTACCCCTCGACTTCAAAGATAACGGCGTCGTGTTCGTGACCTACTACAGAGTAGCACATAACCTGGAAGTTGTCCAGTTCACGATCCAGTTTTTCTGCCACCTTCTCACTCAGGAAGGAATAGAAGCTTTCGTGTTGCCATGACCAACAGGCTTTGTAGTCTGCGATCAGTTCGTCCAGTCCAATGCGGACCTTCTCTGTGATTGTGATTTGTTCGCTCATGGTTACAGTATAACACCTAATCGGTGGAAGTCAAATGTTCTTTCACTAATGCTTCCAACTCTTGTCTATCAATGTAATCCCCATCGGGCTCGATGAACATACCTTGAAATACTTCTGAGCTATCCGAGCTAGGATCGTAGTAGGACGCGGCTGCTAGGGCTGCCAAGAAAGCTTCGATTCGTTCTTTCATGCGTACTTGCGTTGTGTTGGTGCCACCCTGGACACCTCTTTGTGTTCGTCGTCTGGTGATCCCCAGCAGAAGGCCCTAAGCGGCAAGTCATTATACCACCACTTGACCTT
>Ga0164315_10002982_pt1 | contig 13058 bp, 4 predicted proteins | sample GuaBasSedimGuay6_FD_113737 | JGI IMG/M metagenome (GOLD analysis project Ga0164315, IMG submission 113737) | Subseafloor sediment microbial communities from Guaymas Basin, Gulf of California, Mexico - Guay6, Core 4569-2, 0-3 cm | ecosystem: Environmental > Aquatic > Marine > Hydrothermal vents >... | reverse complement strand
CTGCTTTTCCAGGTCATTGCGGGTCAGGTCAGGACTGTACTCTGTCCAGCTTGCGCCGCGATCGGTGCTACGCAGTACCATCTGGGTACCGTAGTAGATAATGGAGGGATCATGGGGAGAAACGGCGACCGGTGCATTCCAGTTAGCACGATATTTCAGGTCCTTCGAATCCCTGCCGTATACCTGCTCCGGAAACGGGATGATGCTGCGGGTCAACCGGGTTGAATGGTCATACTCTGTCAATGTCCCGTTGATGGTCGTTGCATAAATCAACGCTGGGTCATCCGGATCAAAAGCTATGTGTGCGCTTTCACCACCTCCCACAGCAAAGTAGTCTGCAACCCCGATACCACCTTGGTGACTTTCACTCGCGATCGCGACCGTCGAGTTGTCCTGCTGACCGCCATATATACGGAATGGTTTGAGATTATCCGTTGTCACACGGTAAAACTGGGCCGTAGGCTGGTTCATGATGCTCGACCAGGTCTTGCCACCATCAAAGGTGACGGTTGCCCCACCATCATTGGCGTTTATGAAATTCTTGCTATCGTGCGGGTTAATCCACTGGTCATGGTGATCACCGTGGGGTGTTTTCATTTTTTCCCAGCTTTTTCCGCCATCGACCGATTTCATCATCGGCACATTTAATACATAAACGGTGTTCTCATCCAGGGGATCAACTGACATGTGGATGTAATACCAGGCACGTGTATGCAGCACACGGTGACCATCGATTAACGACCAGCTTTTGCCGGCGTCTTCGCTACGCCACAGCCCACCCTTTTCCGGCTCTGCTTCTATCAGCGCGTAGACCCTCTCCGGGTTACTGGGCGATACATCTACGGCGATTTTACCGACCATTTTCGGCAATCCCCCGGTAAGCTTCTTCCAGCTATCACCACCATCCGTAGATTTGAAGATCCCACCATCAGTGCCACCGGAATGAATGAACCAGGGCTTACGACCATGGTTCCACATCGCTGCATAAATGATGCGGGGATTGGTCGGGTCGAGACTGATATCCGCTGCGCCGGCATTGACGCTGATCTTTAATACATGTTCCCAGCTTCTTCCGCCATCGGTGGTACGGAAAACACCACGCTCTTCATTCGGACTCCAGATTTGCCCCTGGACGGCAACCCAGGCAATATCGGGCTTATCCGGATGGATGGCTATTTGTGCAATCTGACCGCTTTTCTCAAGACCGATGTGTTTCCAGGTCTTGCCCGCATCGGAGGATTTCCACATACCATCCCCCTGGGATGTGGTAACACCACGTATGGGTGACTCGCCCGTACCAACATAGAGAACGTTGTTGTCGGATTCTGAAACCGCGACCGCACCGATGGTTCCGACTTTGAAAAACTCATCGGATATGTTCTCCCAGGTCGTGCCCGCGTTTTCGGTCTTCCATACACCACCGCCGGTGGATCCCATGTAATACAGCATGGGTTTACCCGGCACGCCTGTGACGGTGGTTACTCGCCCACCACGGAATGGGCCGATCTCGCGCCACTCAAGACCCTTGAGCATTGATGTATCGGTGTTATCTCCGACACTGGAAAAAACCGGACCGGCGAGCAGGCACAGTAATAGCGGTATAAAAATGGTGAAAATACTACGCTTGGAATCGCAAAACATCGTTTCAGTCTCTTGGTGACAGGCAAATCATGTGATCGCCAGTTTTAGGGTGGTTTAAATATCCGGTCGAAGTACAGAAATCGTCATCCATTATCAAACAAATCATCCTGTACAGGTAGAATTATTGGTTTTTCCAATGTGCAATGTAAATGTTGTCAATCCAAGCACGGGTTTCGGGATCAGAAAAACCAGAACCGATAAAAACATTACCCTTTCCCCGGTCAAGCTCATCTTCCGGGCAAGGTGAATCAGGGTCACCACTGCAAGCCGGCATATCTGCCGAACAGGCAGTCTGACCAAGAAAAGTATAGACAGGTGCAGTCAGGTCACCATCAGATGACGGATGGCTGACTTTCCAGATACCTGCCCAGACATCGCTGCTGGAAACGTGTATATCGATCCTGTAAATGCTATTGCCGAGCAGTTGTGGTAAATCCTGGCCCGGACCAAGCTGCCATTCCCGAATAGGCCGGGTACCTTCATTGATTGTAAAATCTTCTATGAAGAATGATGGTCCTCCCGGCGGATCCGGGCAACCTTTAAACAGCTCGATTGGAGTGTCCGGTTCTTCGGGATTACTCATCCGGTTGGCGAGTATGCCGATGGCCAGACCTCGCCCCCGGTGTGGGTCCTCCTCTACCGGACCCCGCATGCCAATAGCGATATGGGGACTGCTATCAACGTCGAAATAATTCTCGCTGTGCAGTTCACAGAACACACCCATGGTTTCATCATCCGCCGGACCTGGGTAGGGATACAGACAATACTGATCGTTGCCGGTACCGAAACCAAGGTTCAGCCTGTCGACTTGTGTATATGCAATCCCATTGGAATGGAAATGGGATGACAGGTCACCTGTCGGCACCAACCGGGGTGGAATTCGGGTTTTCATTTTGTGTTCTACTTTGCCTTGGTGAACTATACCCTGCTTTCCAACCCCACCACAGTAGAAAGATACCGCCTGACAAGCCACACGGCTTGCGCGAAACCCTGCTTATGCGTACCCTTTCAAGCTGGGATTCCGATTACGGTCACCATTAAATCTAAGGACAGAACAACAAGACGCTCTGGATACCCTTCACAGGTATCGGGTCATTCTTGAGGAGACTGCCAGTATGAACCAAGAAACAAGCAGCGTACTCGGCCACCTGGTCGAAGTCACCAGTAACCTTTTCACTGCCAAACTAAACACAGACCTGGAAGGTTTTTCTGCCGACAAGATGATTGGTATGGACAAGGTCCGTGTCGGTCAGGTTGGTTCTTATCTGATGGTCAAGCAATCTGGCACCAAGATCCTGTGTATTGTAGAAAGTATGTGGACCGAATCCGCAGCACGCAGTCACGATGTGCACAAGCTTAGCCTGGTACCCCTGGGTGAGTATGACAGCAGCGGCAATTTTGAGCGTGGCATTAATCATTTCCCAACAGTTGGTGCCGAACTGATCATGGTTTCGAACTGGAACCTGGAGAGAATATTTTCGGACTACAGCGAGGTTTTCTACAAAGTCGGTAAATTGAGTACTTTTGAAGCCATCGATGTATATCTTGATGCGTCCAGCTTTTTCGGTCGCCACGCAGCCGTCCTTGGCCAGACCGGTTCAGGCAAATCCTGGACAGTCACCAGCCTGATCCAGGCGGCCCTGCGTTATATGCCAAATGCGCACATTATCATCATGGATATGCATGGCGAATATGGCGACAAGAAAACCGGTGACTTTATGTCTTCGCCGTTCCCGGCCGCCAAGGTACGTTGCCTGGACGCCCTCGACCTGGAAATGCCGTACTGGCTGTTTACTTTCTCGGATTTGGCCGATACATTTATCAACAAGGAAGACCCCCATGCCGCAGTACAGAATGCGTTTTTGCGCGGCGCACTCAACGACTTGCGGATAGAATCCAACAAGGGTTCTGATCTGGGCCATATCACGGTGGACTCACCGGTTTATTTCTCTCTCGAAGAACTGCGTGACAGGTTCGAAGAGGCAAATCAGGAAACGTCCGATTTTGGACGTGTTAAAGGGGCTTTATACGGCAGATTTGATCAAATGCTGGTGCGCATGAACAGTATGATGAATGACGGTCGTTATGACTTCATGCTCAGGCCAAAACTTCGCACCTCCACTGAAACCCTGGTTGACCTGATGCGTGACTTTGTCGGTCTGGGTAACCCGAAGGCTAACGTGACAGTGTTGAATCTCAGCGCAGTACCATACGACGTATCTCCCATGGTGACAGCGTTAATTGGCCGCCTCGCGTTTGAATTCAACTTCTGGAATCCGGATTGCCTGGAATTTCCAATCTGGCTGGTATGTGAAGAGGCGCAACAATACATCCCCCGTGAAAAAGATTCACGCTTCAAAGAGGCGCGCCGGACCATGGAACACATTTCCAAGGCGGGTCGTAAATACGGTGTTGGTTTATGCATAGTCAGCCAGCGTCCAAAGGAAGTTTCCGAAACAGTACTCGCGCAGTGTGGTACTTTTTTGTGTCTGCGTATCTCCAACCCCGACGATCAGGATTACTTACGTGCTATGGTGCCGGATGCCTCACGCGGCACCTTCTCATCACTGACTTCACTGGCTCGTGGAGAGGTTGTCGCCATGGGAGCGGCAGTGCCCATGCCAGTGCGTTTCCAGATGAATCTGCCCAATCCGCCACCGAATTCGAGTGATGTCGACTTTGCCGGCAAATGGAGCAAGGGCGGTGAAGACATCGATGTCGAGCAACTGGTCAGCAACTGGCACCGGCAATTACGTTAAGCCCGGGTTTAAGCTACCAGATACTGCCAAGCGCAACTGTTATCGCCTGACCACTGACGCCACTCGATTCCTCGGAGGCCAGGAAAGCAATCATTTCGGCCACTTCACGGGGTGTTGCAACCCGGCCCGGTGGATACAGGGCAGCACGTTCCTGCCACACCTCTTCAGTCGTGATATTCCGGGCTTTTGCCTCGGCACGCGCTGAGCGTTCGGCCATTTCCGTACGTACCCATCCGGGCAGGACAGCATTGGATGTCACATCGAACGCACCACCGTCCTGTGCAACCGAACGCGCCAGACCGATCAGGCCGTGCTTTGAACTGGTATAGGCTGAACCGGCATGTTCCGCGACCTCTCCGGCGGTCGAGCTTGTGTAAACCACACGTCCATACCGGCGTTTTACCATGCTCTTTAGTATCAGGCGCGAAAGGTAAAACGGCCCATCCAGGTTGATCCGCATGGTCTCATTCCAGGTGGCCTTATCCTGCTCCCAGATGACCTTCTCGTGGGCAGAGCCAATACCGTGATTGCACACAAAAATATCGATGGGCCCGAGTCGTTTCCCGGTCTCTTCTACCGCCAGCGCACAGCCCTCGGGCGTACCCAGGTCCGCGACCGTGTATTCCATACCCAGGGCGGCCAGCTCCTGCTCGCTGCGGGCGACACACATGACACTGGCGCCCCTTGCTGACAGCAATTCAGCAGTTTCACGTCCGATCCCTCTGCCCGCGCCTGTTACCAGTGCAATCCTTCCCTCTACTCCTGCCATGGTTTTGTCCTCTTGTTTGACGAAGATACTCTGTCGATCGATGCTGTCAGCAACACGAGTTCCAATCCTACTCTGCCAATGTCACCTTGAATTCGACAGCTGCCAGTTGCTCGGGCGACTTACCGATACTCTCCAGAAACGGCAGCCAGCGTGGGTCGTCGTATATATTGAAAAACAGAATTTCGTTCTGGATATCAGAAAGTCCGCCATCTTTATATTGCACCGCCTTTTCCAGCCATTCGAAGGCACGATCTGACTCATTACGCCATGCCATCACGTAGGCAATATTATAGGCCCAACCTTGCTCATGTTTTTCGATCAATTCTGCCAGCAGGGTGTTGGATTCCTCAGTCTGACCCAGCGAATGAAGGGCCATGACCTGACCAGCCAGTCCCCAGACAGATTCTTCCTGCTGCATGGCTTGCAAGGCCGCCTGAAACTTCTCTTTAAGCAACAGGACCACACCGATCTTGTAATTTACAACGCTGTAACCCGGGCTCAAAACCAGCGCCTTCCGGTAGTATTCAGCGGCCTCGTCCAAACGCCCGGCTGCCGCCAGAAAACCACCGAGGTTAACATTACTCCTGGGACTGACCGGATCACGGGCCACCACGAATTCCGAAAGCGCAATGGCCTCTTCAAGACGTCCGAGTTTTTCGGTCAGGGATGCTGCCATCGCTATGATGGGGATATTGGCAGGATCAAGCTTCAGCGCACGCTGCAGATGGGCTGCGGCGGCGACCGGATCATTATCATAGGTGATTGCGATATAACCAAGGGAGGCGTGAGCCAGTGCATAATCCGGGTCGACTGCCAGGGCCTTGTTAATCGCTTCGCGGGCCAAAAAATAACCTTCTTCAGTGGATCGCAGACCAAGGTTCAGCTGGTTTACGAACAAATAACCAAGTTCATCCCAGGCCGCTGAATAATCAGGATCAATGGCCAGCGCCTGCTGCAGCAAACTCTGAGCCTGTTCGAGAGATCCGGCCGTACGAAGACGCCGTAGATAGCGGCCTTGCAGGTACAGTGCATAGGCCTCTGGATCAGTCTCGTGCGCGGTTGGCGCATCACCAAGAAGTGTGATCTTAAGTTGCGCTACTACTTCAGCTGCGATCTCGTCCTGGATGTCAAAAATATTGATCAGCGCCCGATCGTATGTCTCTGACCACAGATGCGTGTCTGAGCTCGCCTCTATTAACTGTGCAGTGATCCGGATCTGATTGCCGGATTTTCTGACCGAGCCCTCAAGAATGTGGGCGACGTTTAACTTCTTCGCAACTTCCCTGATGTCAATCTTTTCCCCTTTAAAAGCAAAGGCAGATGACCTGGAAGTCACCCGCAACTCAGGAATTTTTGCCAACAGGTTCAACAGTTCTTCCGACAAGCCATCTGAAAAATACTCCTGCTCCTCGTCAGAACTCATATTCACGAACGGCAGCACCGCGATGGATTTGTCGCCGTAGGACTCCACCAATGCCTCGGTGCGACCCTCCTTGCGTGCGGACTCGGCAATGGTCGCTTCACGGGACTGCGACAGAACAAATTTGTCGAAGGCGAAGTACGCCAGTGCCACGGCCAGTACCAGCATGATGACACGGTCCAGTTTCTGGTCGGCAAGCTCGGAACGTGGCTTGCTGCGATCGACATCCCGGTCTTTTTTCAGTCCATCCGGTGTGAGCTCAAAGACCCAGGCGAGCACCATGGCCGGGAGAAAGCCGATAGCCAGCACAACGACAACCATCCGCGCAGGTGCATCACCAAAACCAAACAGGGGGAAAATCGTCTCAACGACCTGGATCAGCAACCACGACGCAACAATATACGCCGCGGCCACCCGCAGTACATTACGGCGCTTGAGTTCGTGATAAAGAGACATGGGCAAGCTGTTTTCCGGCCTCGATTGTCACAAGCCTACCCTTTCAAACAAAAAATGCCAAAAGAAATAGCAAGCCCCGTCAGAAAAGCATACAAAATGACCTCATAAAGATCGTTTTTATCCCTCCTGTGACTTGAAGTAATGGCATCTTTGACGGGGAAGCCCTGCTGTCATAATCATACTTTTGATTGACATTTTTTTATTCCTGCATCTGAAGCCGGTAAACAACTACCTCAAACCGGACTAAATGATTCATTTGCATCATATAAATGATGCATTTAGCTCATTTACCAAAGTCATCAAATGATTCAGACTTATGTGTAGGTTTGTCCCTTGATTTTGAGTCCAGCATTCCAGTGCTGTTGAGAACAGGCAGGTGTTCATGATGCGCAAATTTTATCCGTTCGTTTCTGTATTTTTCCTTCTCCTATCTTATTCAATCATCGCTTCGGGCGGGGGGACCATTTCCGGCTCCGTTCTTGATGGTGACAGTTTGCCCACTCCGGGTGGATTTGTGCGGATATACGACTCCTCCGGAGAAGACCTTGGTGAAGTCTCGGTAGATGATAACGGTGATTTTGAGACCGGCGAGCTGGATGACGGCGATTATTTTGCCATTACGATGCATACCTATAACACCATTGATGATATCTGGGATGGTGTTGATGGCTCACCCTGTGTCAACAAACTGTGTACCGTGCCTGACGACGGCACAGAGATCTCCATCATTAGTGGCGCCAACGTCACCGGTATTGATTTTGTGCTTGATCCAATCACCTCCGGCGGCGTCATTTCAGGGCACGTGGAAGACAGCATCGGCACTCCCCTGGCAGGAGTCACCATAAGGATACATAACCGCGATGGGCATCACCTGTGGGACCATACAACCGACGAAAGCGGTAATTATGTCACCGAGCTGTGGGCGGATGAAACCTACTATGTGTTCACAGAGAATGAACCCCTGGGCTTTGGCCGGGAGCTGTACAACGATCATCTCTGCCTGCCAGCCTACGATTGTAATGATCCGGCCTACATTGTTGCCAACGGCACTCAGATCGTTATCCCCGGCACCGACCCCGATCCAGGTTCCGTAAATTTCGTTCTCGCTGTCCCGGAAGGCAATATAATATCCGGCAAAATCACAGACGCCGGCCCATACCTTGTTACCGGTGTACCTCTGCCTGATATCATGATCCACCTGCTGGACGCCAGCGGTGTCGACCAGGCCCATACCTGGACTGACAATGATGGCGACTACTATTTCTCCGGCCTGCCCAATGGTGACTACAGGGTTTATACATCAGGTGTTCCCGAAGGTTATGTCGGCGAATTCTACCCGAACGCTATATGTTCCAACTGGGATTGCGATCACGGTGCAACAGGCGACATTATCACCGTACCCGGCACTGGGTCTTCCAACAATGACATCGCCCTTGCTTTTACCGGCACACGTATCTTCGGCACTGTTACCCGTAGCGACAACCTCGACCCCGTATCCGCAGAATTTGGCTGGTTTTCTGTCGATCTATACGAATCTAACGGCGATCATGCTCACCGGGTACATACCAACAGTGCCGGCCAGTACCAGTTTGTCTTATACGCTGAGGATGACTACTACCTGGTCACCAACCACGATGATAACTACCACAACCTGTTTAACGAGGGCTGGGATGATGCGAAGTGCTTTGACGACTGCAATCCACCTTTCGCAGGCGCGACCCTCACTTCGGTGGAGCTTGGCATAACGAAGGTAAGGGATTTTGAACTCGATCCTGCTTACTACATTTCCGGTGTCATCCGGGACGAGACTGACAACCCGATCAGTGATGGTTATGTGAATATCTGGGATGACACTGGTACCCAGATCGCGACACACGGGAACGACGGCGACGGAAACTACGGGGCAAAGGTGGCAGCAGGTACCTATTACGCCACCGTACGCGGTGAGGACTGGGGCCGGGTCAGCCAAATCTGGCAGGACATCCCATGCCCACAGGAATACTGTGATATTACGGGCATCGGCACAGCCATCGTGTTTCCTCGTGACGAAGGACTCTCTATCGATTTCAATCTCTTACCGCAGGATCTTGCCTGGACCATTTCCGGTTCCATTCTCAATGGTGTTGGAGACCCAGTGGGCGGCGGCATACGTCTGTTTGACCCTTACGGCAACCAAGTGGACCAGTTCTGGACGGACGAATCTGGCAACTTCCAGACCTCACCACTCGCCGACGGCACCTATTTTGCTGCGACCTCGCACACTGACGGAATGGTCGATGAGGCCTGGCAGGATTTCGATTGTGCAAATCAGGTATGCGATGTGACTGCCACCACAGCCATCGTCATCAATGGTGGTGATGAGAGTGGGATTGATTTTGTGCTTACAGAAATCCCGGGGGGCGGGCATATATCCGGTATCGTCACGGGGCTTGGCAGTCCGTTGGCGAACACCGGCGTGACGATTCTGAACCGCAATGGCGAGTATCTGATGGATCTGAACACAGGTCCCGATGGCAGATACCAAACCCCGTTACTGGCCAACGACAACTACTATGTGCACACGATCTGGGAACCCTTCGGTCTGGGCGCTGAACTGTACGAAGATCACCCCTGCCTGCCGAGCCACGTCTGCCGTGACTCCGTATTCGTCAAAGCAAATGGCACCGAGGTGGATATATTCGACGGCGATCATGAAAACGTAGACTTCAACCTCGTAGTCCCGCCGGACCTCGGCATGATCGCCGGCCAGGTGACCGACGCAGACCTCGGTATGCCCCTTCCCGATGTGAATGTGAGCCTGCTTAATGAGTTCGGTCACCACATGAACGACACCAATACCGACAAGTTGGGTAACTACTACTTCTCCGGTCTGGAAGATGGCAACTATAAGATCGCTGCGGTCAATGTGCCGGAAGGTTACAGCGGGGAACTGTTCGATAACATTAGCTGCGATAACTGGTCCTGTAATATGGAAACCCAAGGCACGCTAATCGAAATCACCAGTGCCAATACGGTAGACAATAGAAACTTTGCACTCAGCTTTACCGGTACACGTATCCTTGGCACCGTCACACGCAGCGACAGTCTTGATCCGGTCACCCACAACTATGAACGTATGGCTGTCATACTAAATGATGCTGAGGGTAATTATATCCACCAGGCCGGCACCAATAGTGCCGGACAATATGAGTTTCATTTCGAGGGTCCGGGTAATTACCTCCTGTACACCGATAACGACCAGCAATTCCACGGTCTGATCAATGAAGTCTGGGATGATGTGAAGTGCTCCCCCGACTGCGATCTGCTCCATATCGATGCTGACCTGATTTCGGTGGCAAACGGCACCACGGTGGTTGCCGATTTTATCCTCGATCCTTCACCAACCATCAGCGGCAAAGTCATTGCACAAATTGGTGCGACTCCCCTTGAAAACATAGTAGTTTGTGCCGTACGCCGCAGTGACGCGCACTATGTGGGATGTGGCTCGACCAATAGCAGCGGCGATTACATCATTAAAGGTCTGTTCCCTGAAGACAATCTGGTGGTAATTATAGCCGATACAAACGGCCAGCCATACTTGGAGGAAACCTACGACAACATACCCATTGACGACTGGGGTAACGGCAACATTGTGAACATTTCGGTATCAAGTGCCTTCGATATCGATTTTGCCCTCGACCCCGGTTTCTTCATTACCGGCACGGTGCGTGACGCTGTCACGACGCTTGCGCTTGAAGGGGCAGAGATCTGTATTCATCGTACTGATAGTTCATTCCCAGGTATATGTGAAAATAGCAATGCCAGCGGTTTTTACCAGGCAGGAGCACTGCCAGCCGGGTCAGATTACGTAGCGTATGTACGGCCTGAGAATCTTGGTTATAAGCGCCAGGTATGGGAAGGTTTTCCTTGCCCTTCCAACGACTGTGACGTCATGTCGGGCACGCCGATCATCCTCGGCCCTGGAGATGCCCCCGGTATCGACTTCAATGTCGTACATGACACCGGTATTACCGGCACAATTCGGAGTTCAGCCACTGACGATGTGCTTCGAAATGGCACAGGCCAGGCCCGGCTTTATACTGCGGATGGCACACGCACATATCTTGGTCGCGCATTCACTGACGAAAATGGCTTATACAGGTTCAGCGGCCTTGAGCCCGGCAGCTACTTTGTAGAGTTGGCGCCACGCGATATCAACCTGGTGGTCGAGTTGTACGACAACATTCAATGTCCGAGACTGACCTGCGATACTGATCTGGGCGAAGCCATTACTCTTGTTGAAGGCCAGATCAGAATGGGTATTGACGCGACCCTGGATCCGGGTTCACTCATCACCGGCCATATCTATCTGAATGGCAACCCGTTAGCAAATGCCCATGTCAGCATCTATAACGAGGCAGGATTTTACATCACCCGCGGGTGGTCAGATGAAAGCGGGTACTACAAGTCACGCTCAGGCTTTCCCGCCGGAAACTATTACGCGGCCAACCGCCGGAACTGGGAAGGGTTCAGTCCAGGGAACGAGGACTATATCCCCATGGCCTACGAAAATGAACCCTGTGGCTACCCCTGCGATGTAAGCCTGGGCGAACTGATCCCCGTTGACGGAAACACCGACGTCCACGATATTGATTTTAACTTTGTAGAAGAAACACCGGCGAGCATTTCCGGGTCCATTCTGGATAACAGCGGTCAGCCCACCCCGCGCGGGGCCGTACAAATATTCAACTCATCCGGTGACTGGCAACAGGATTTCTGGGTGGATGAAAACGGTCATTTTGAAACCTATCCCCTGTCGGCAGGTACTTATTTTGCCGCAACCGCGCACTCTGATAATTTTATAGAAGACCGCTGGGATAACAGCGGCGGCGAACAATGCCCGAATCATCTGTGTGATATTTATGGCGGCTGGCCCATCGTCATCTCTGAAGGTATCAATGTGACCAGTATTGATTTCAAACTTGATCCGATCACCTCGGGCGGGTTCATTTCAGGCCGCGTGGAAGACAGCGACCATAACCCGCTGGCGAACCTGAGAATCATAATCTTCAATCGCAACGGTGAGTATTTTCATGAGATACGCACTGACCTGAACGGTGATTATCAAAGCCGTCTGCTGGTGTATGAAACCTACTATGTACGCACAGAAGATGAACCACTGGGCCTGGGGCGCGAGTTGTTTGACGACCATCTGTGCCTGCCGCCCTACCGCTGTGAAGAACCGGCATACATTACGGCATATGGGACTCCGATCGTCATCTCCGACACCGGCACCGATCCCGATCCCGTCGACTTTGTACTAGATGTCCCGCTTACCGGCCATACGCTGTCCGGCCAGGTCATCGACGCAGAGACCGGCATACCGCTGGCCGGAATCGGCCTGCAACTGACGGACGAATTTGGCTATCAAGTGGCCGATACTCCGACCGACCGGTATGGCAACTATTATTTCTCCGGCCTTCCCGATGGTAACTACAAGGTAGTTGTGCCGGGTCCTCCGGAAGGATATGTCATTACGATCTACCCGGACGCTGAGTGTCCCAACTGGTCCTGTGATTACAACACGACAGGCACGATTATTCCCATCTCCGGGTCCCACTCACCCGACAGAGACATCGCCCTGGTCTTTACCGGTACACGTTTCTTCGGCACCGTCACACGCAGCGACACTCACGATCCGGTTTCCAGCCACTCAGGCGACATGCATGTCGGATTATTCAATGCTGAAGGCCATCATCTTGGCGACGCCTATACCGATAGCGCCGGTCATTACCAGTTTGCTTTCATAGACCAGGGTGATTACTTCCTGGTCACCAACAGCGATCACCAGTTTCATGGCCTGATCGATGAAGGCTGGGATAACAAACAGTACTTTTACAGCTTCGACCCGATCGATATCGGTGCGGATCTTATTTTTATAAATAATGGCGAAACCCTGGTGAGGGATTTTGATCTTGATCTTGCACCGACCATCAGCGGCACTGTCATTGCAGAAATCGGCACAACACCTCTG
>Ga0164315_10002981_pt1 | contig 13059 bp, 14 predicted proteins | sample GuaBasSedimGuay6_FD_113737 | JGI IMG/M metagenome (GOLD analysis project Ga0164315, IMG submission 113737) | Subseafloor sediment microbial communities from Guaymas Basin, Gulf of California, Mexico - Guay6, Core 4569-2, 0-3 cm | ecosystem: Environmental > Aquatic > Marine > Hydrothermal vents... | reverse complement strand
ACTAGAAACTTGGGAAGAAATGCCAAATTACTTTGTCACCTCTTCTAGTAATGGCGATGGTCGTGATGAATTGTTGGGGTATATTGGTGAGGTGAATGAGCAGATGGGTGATTAACGTTTAGTATATGAAGCGTTGGGCATTTAAAAGCACTTCTTTTCGGTTTAGCACTATCTTTATTTACAAGCACTAACTTTGATTTAATCACCTATTGCCCAATGATTTATATACATTGTTACCTGCTGGCTATTTTGTTTCAGTTTCTTATTCTGAATTGAAATCCTACGTCTTTGGTTTTTTCAACTTGATTTTCTATTTCACTATTTTACTGAATTATCAATTCGTATAAAATTATATACCCCTTTTCCTTCTGCTATTAATTCATCATTTTGGTGTGCTTTCATTTTCGTTACAAGTATTCTATTACCTAATCTGACAATTTTTCCTTCTACAATTATTGATGATGCTTCTGCTCCTTTTAGATAATCTATTCTTAAATCAATTGTGGCTAATTTATCTTCAAATGATGTAAAATGAGTTCCGCCAGCAATTCCGCCTACAGAATCCATTATTGTGGCAATAATTCCTCCGTGCCATCTATTTCTTCTAATATCTCCTACAACTTCATCTCTAAAAGGAACACTAACTTTTACAAATCCTTTTTCAAGAACCAATAATTTTAATCCTAAAAATTTGTGGATTGGAATACCTTCTTCAATTGTCTTTTTTATAAAATCTATATTTTTTTCAATCATTCTTTTATTTTTAAATTAATTTATCATTACCCAATTTTCACACAACGCATTGAAAGTGTTCCATAATGAAATTTATCATAAAAGTAATCAATCTCATCTTTATCATCTTGAAGTGCCAAAGTGTATATTAATGGTATATAGTGACTTGGCTCTGGAACAGCCAGTTTTGCAGAACTTCCAATTTTGTGATAATCAATAATTGCTTGATGATTTCTATTGTCAATAAAATTTTTGATTTTTGAGTCAAACTCTAATGTCCAATCTCTTGGTTTGGCATTTATGTCGTGTAAATCAACAATACTTAAATTATGTGTAATGTTTCCGCTACCAACGATTAAAACTCCTTTTTTTCTGAGTTCTTTTAATTGCTTAGCCAAATCATAATGGTATTGCATTGGTTGGTTATAATCAATACTTAATTGAAAAGTAGGTACATCTGCTTTTGGATAAATATGTTTTAATACAGACCAAGTTCCGTGATCTAAACCCCAATCTAAACTTTTTTCTACTTTAGTTGATGTTATAAGTTTGGTAACTTCATCTGCAAAATTTGGTGCTCCTTTAGTAGGGTAATCAACTTCATATAATTCTTTTGGAAACCCATACATATCGTAAATCATTTTAGGATTTGGAGATATATCAACAAAAGTTCCCTTAGTCATCCAATGGGCTGAAATACATAAAATTGCTTTTGGTTTTGCTATATTTTGTCCTAATTTATTAAGGGTTTTAGTAAAATCATTATTTTCAATGGCATTCATTGGAGAACCGTGACCAATAAATAATGCGGGCATTTTTTTACTTTCTTCTGTTAATTTACTAATTTCATTTGCCCAAGTGTTTATTGTTGCCATACCTAATGTACCTAAAGTTACTTTTTTTATAAAATCATTTCTTTTCATTAGTCTCTGATTTTATCTAATAATTCATTTAGTTTATTTACATCTGAATCAGAAAGGTTATGTAAAAATGTATCTACTTTTTTTTCGCTATCATCAATTTTTGAAAGTATTTTTAATCCTTTATCCGTGATGACAATTTCTTTTAGTCGTCTATCGATTGAAGACTCTTGTCTCTCAATAAATTGTAAGCCGTATAGTTTGTCTACTATACGACTTACATCTGAATTTCTATCGAGCATACGCTCTTTAATATATCCTATTGATGAAGGGATTTGAGATTTATTCCCCCTTAAAATCCGCAACACATTATATTGTGCATCTGTAATTTTGTGCTTTTTTAAAATGGTAGAAAATTGTTGATTTAATTGTTTTGAAGTAAAAATCAAATTAATAAGTCCTTTATGATATTCATTTCTAAAATGCCCTTTTATTTCATCTTCAATTTTCATCTTATAATTATTTAAAGTTTTAGTTACTTCCTAAAACAGTTATATTCAATACAATATCATCAGATAATACCATATCGTTCATAGTGTTTTTATAAGTGATGCCATATTTTTGTCTGTCAAAAGTTAAGGTTCCGTTTAACTGAACACCATTTTCGGCTCTTACAATTGTAACATTTGTTAATTTTTCCGAATTTGTTTTCCCTTTAACGGTTAAATCTCCAATAACAGTTGTTCCTTCTGTATTAGTAATTTTAAAAGTAGCCGTTGGATGATTTCCTACATCAAAAAAATCAGGTGCTTGTAAATGTCCAATTAATTTTTCTCTTGGTGCCATTTTATATAATGCATCATCATCTGTTGTTATCATTGATTTCATATCAATTGTAAAAGTACCATTTGTTACTTTATTATTTAAAACGACAAAAGAACCAGTATTAAAATTCAAATTCCCTTCGTGAGCATAAACACCTATCATACTTCCTTTCCAACCAACAATAGAGTTTTTAATGTTTATTTTATAGGTAGTTGAAACAGATTGTGTCTTTTCTGTTTTTTCTTCTGTTTGACTTGTTTTTTCTTTTTTAGCGGAATTGTTACAAGAAACAATTGTTAATGTTAAAATTCCGATAATTAGTATATTTAATGTTTTCATTGTTAATTATTTTTAATTGAATTGATTACTTTATTTGCGTGTTCTTTTGCTAATTTTATAAAAGGTGCAGTATCCATTCCTGGCATCACCATCATCCCGTGTAATACTACAGAAGGTAAATATTTCATTTTACAAAATCCTGCCGTTCCTTCTAATGGAAATAAAATTTTTGAATCCATTATTTCTCCATCATATCCTTCTTTTGGCCCACCTGTAGTAACAGAAACCATCATTTCTTTTCCTTCTAATTTATACGTATTTTCACCAAAAGCAAAACCATAGGTTAAAACTTGGTCAAACCATTGTTTTAGTATTGGTGGCATATTATACCAATATATTGGATATTGAAAAATGACTCTATCAGCAGATAAAAGGGCTGATTGCTCTGCTTCAACGTCAATATTAAAGTCTGGATATAGTTTTGCTATATCGCGTACTTCTACATTTTCAAGTTTATTTACTTCTTCTGCAATTGTTTTATTTGCAATGGACATTTCCAAGTTAGGATGTGCCAAAATCATTAGTGTTTTTTTCATTTTTATATTTTTTGAATTCTTAGATATCGCAAATATATGTTAAAACATTGAATGTTGCAACACTTAATAGTGTGTGTTTTCTTTTTCCCGCTTGCAGGTAACAACTGTATATCTACTATTGCAGATATATCATTGATCTATTATCCGTTTATAACGGTTATTAATCTTATTAACTCAAATATACAAATTACAGCCTACTCCCCCATCTTAATCTCCAACTTCTCAGCAAAATAATCACAGAAATCTCGCATAGTTGCACTCATCTTTTTATCGTTAGTAGCACGTTCAAAAGTGTCTGACATAGCCATTAAAGTTTGATGAAAAAACACCTTCATCTCGTCTATAGGCATATCTTTTGTCCATAAATCAATACGTAAAGCTTCCTTTTTACTATGGTCCCAAACCGACATAAATATGGCTTTGGACTCCATATTTTCCACACCACCATCTTTGGCAGACCAATGTAGTTTTTCAGGAATTTTATTTTCATCTAAGGTTACGTTTACGGTGATATCTGAAGTGTTTTTTTTAGTCATATTAATTTTAATTAATTTATCGTGAAAGCGATAATCTGTTTATATTTATTTTTTTGGTTTGTATTTAGATTTGTTAAAAATTTCTTCTGCATTTTGGGTGAGCATTTCTTGTAGACTCACTGAGTTATGTTCCATATAAGCCCGTACAATCTCCCAACCTATAAATCTCCCAATCATTCCAGGGGAATCATTGTCTATTTCTAAATAGAATTTCGAAAATGGTGCCGGGTTTATAAATCGGGAGGACAACTTTGGGTTTGTACTATATAAAAATTCATTTTCCACAAAATTACGCCAGATTTCTACTTCATTGTCTTTTGCCCATAAAAGCTCTTCCTTTGTATAGCCAATTTTTTCTGAATCTAGAATATTCGTCATCCACAAATCTTTTAAATACAAACGCTTACCATAGTAAATTATATGTGATAAAAAAGTACGATTTCTAGGCTTTGGTACCAAATTTTGAGCATAAACAGAAGCTACATCAGATATTATTTGTGACTCCTTCATGTTTTGAGATAGATATTTCGGAATTCCTTCATAAAAAAAGTGATCCCTTCCTAAATAACTATCTAAGCCAATAATCAACAAACTATCTGATAAAATAATTTTGTTTCTATAATCAACATCTGAAGTGGATGTAACCACCAAAGGGGTTGTAATTTGAGGGAAATAGTATTCAATATGCTGAAAAAGCACCACTAAATCATTTTCAAATTTATCCTCTGTTGCATATTTTTTAATAACCTCTTCATATAATTGCTGTTGAAGTGTATCCCGCATTTTCTGAATCCAAATACTATCATGATATTGTTCTGGAAAAAAAGAAGGGTATTGTTTTTTTAGATCTGGGATGTCCTCAATTTTTGCTTCACCAAAAATTTTATCAAACCGCACAAATTCTAAATCAATTGAAATTTTTTCAATTTCCTTATCTACACCACTCTTTGTAGTACAACTAATCACAAAAATTAGCACACTTACTATTAGGTATTTCTTCATATTTAAGACATATTGCATCTGTTTAACGTTAAACCTTTTTATTAATTTTAGTTTTACGCTATTTTTGCATTGCAAAGATATTATTTTTAAATAACAAGATGCACACTAAAAAAGTAATAGACCACATCGTAAATTGGTTAAAAAATTATGCAGATAATTCTAAAATGGAAGGGTTTGTTATTGGGATTAGTGGCGGAATAGATTCTGCAGTCACTTCTACTTTATGCGCAAAAACTGGCCTACCTACTTTATGTGTTGAAATGCCCATTCATCAAGCTAAAAGTCAAGTAAACAGAGCAAAAGAGCATATTGACCAACTAACGAAAAAATACCCAAATATTAGTACTATAGAGATGGAGCTAACTTCCGTTTTTGAGGAGTTTAAAAAACTGACTCCAATACCTACAAACAATGAATTATTAGATTTATCCTTAGCTAATACTCGTGCTCGTTTACGAATGACAAGTTTGTACTATTTTGCAGGACTATATAGATATCTTGTTGTGGGAACAGGTAATAAGGTGGAGGATTTTGGGGTAGGTTTTTTTACTAAATATGGAGATGGTGGAGTAGATTTAAGCCCTATTTCAGATTTATTAAAAAGTGAAGTATATACAATAGGAAAAACATTAAACGTATCACAATCTATTTTAAATGCGGATCCTACCGATGGTTTATTTGGTGATGACAGAACAGATGAAGATCAAATAGGTGCTAGTTATAATGAATTAGAATGGGCTATGAAAATGAAAGTTCTAGGACACTCTTCTAAAGACTTTAGCAATCGTGATAAAACTGTTTTTGAATTGTATGAAAGACTACATCAGGTAAATCAACATAAAGTAAAACCGATACCTGTATGTAATATCCCACATGATTTCAAATAATACTAGTTTTTAAACGAGTATTCTTGAAGTTGAACGAAATTTCCCTCATTTATAATATATTCTTTTTTTTATTTAATAAATTTGAATTGTAGTAAAAAGATTACAAATCCACAAGAACATTCAGCCCCAATTTATGTTTTTATTTTTGTTAAATAATTTGAAATAAAATGAAGAAAATTGTTATAGCTGATCATCACCCTGTTACTCGAAAAGGAATTTCTTGTTTACTAAAGAAAAACCCAAACTTTTCAATCGTTGGCAAAGCTAATAATGGGAATGAATTATATCAGAAATTAGAGGAATTAAATCCCGATATATTAATCATGGAAATAGATATGCCACAAATTAGTGGTATTAATGCCTTGAGAGGTATTAAAGTTAAGTTTCCAGAATTACGTGTATTAATTTTCTCTACGCATCCTGAAGAGATTTATGCGCTACGTTCTATAAAATCTGGAGCTGCAGGTTATGTTCCTAAAACAGCTTCCCCAAAAATATTATTAAAAGCATTAAAACAAATTAGAAAAGGTGGAATTTTCTTAAATGAAGAGTTGACCTCAACTTTTACCAGTCGTAATGTAGGAGAAACAAGTGCGATTAGTCGTTATAAAAAATTATCCTCTAGAGAAATTGAAGTTCTTAATCTTCTATCTAGTGGTAAACGGAATAAAGATATTGCTGCTGCGTTAAATATTAATGAAAAAACAGTAAGTACCTACAAAACTAGATTGTTGAAAAAGCTAAAAGTAGATAATTTAGCAGATTTAATTCACCAATCGAGAATGTTCCAATTTGGATAATATTCTAGTTAACACTACTTACAAAACTCTATTTAATTTGTCGGAGAGTATTTTTTTAAGGGTCGAATAATCCACTGTTTCAATTAGTGTGTTTTTCTTTAGCTCTTCATCTTCTATTTCCTTAATCATTTCAGCTAGTTCATTTATTTTTAGCGTTACTAAATGACGCCTCAGGTTTAAAATAGTTTCACTTACTACTTGTGAAATAGAATGTTTTTTATCTTTTACATAAATATCTTTACCTTCCCAATTATGAAGTACATGTTTTTCATCGTCCATTAAAATATGTGTAATTGCTTCAGATTTTTCAGGTTGTAATTGATTGATAAAAACATCTATTTTAAAGTCTTTTTTTTGGTTAAAATTATTTATAATATCAAAATACAAATCTTTAAATCCCTCATTTGCAAACTCTATTTCATCTTCTTGTAAATCGAGATAAATTTTTTCATAAACTTTAGTTTGAACAATTTCAGATTTATAGGTTATTTCCCCAGTATCAGTAGATTCTAGTGTTAACTCTTCAAAATCTTCTTCCTCTGCTCCATACAATAGTAGAAGTTCAATTATTTTTCTTTCTAATTCAAATTGAAAATCTACTTTTTTAACGGATTCTTTTTTTGAAGAAATAACATCAAAAGCTTTATTGGTGGGTTTGGCTTGTTTTCCAGTTTGTTTTCTTTCTTTTCTAAGTATTTGAGCAAGTGTATTAAAAAGAACCTCCTCAGAAATATCCATAATTCTTGAACATTCTTTTAAATATACCTCTTGTTTAATAACATCTGGTATTTTTGCAATACTCTCCACCATATCTCGTATAGTGTTTGCTTTTTTAATTGGATCATTTTTTGCTTCTAATGCTAATAATGAAGCCTTAAAACTAATAAAATCTTGAGCGTTTTCTTCTAGATATAAACTAAGTTCCTCTAAACTATTATTTTTTGCAAAACTGTCTGGGTCTTCCCCTTCTGGAAACGTACAAATTTTTACATTCATCCCTTGTTCTAAGATGAGGTCTATTCCTCTTAAAGAAGCACGTAAACCTGCTGCATCCCCATCAAATAGTACCGTTATATTTTTGGTTAACCTATTTATAAGTCGGATCTGATCTGGGGTTAATGCTGTCCCAGAAGAAGACACAACATTTTTAATTCCAGTTTGGTAGAACTGAATAACATCGGTATATCCTTCTACCAAATAGCAATTATCCTCCTTTGCAATTTCTTGTTTTGCCAGATAAATACCATAAAGCACTTTACTTTTATGGTAAATATCACTTTCTGGAGAATTAAGGTATTTTGCAGCCTTTTTATCATTGGTTAATATTCTACCACCAAACCCTAAAGTACGACCACTCATACTCAATATCGGAAAAATTATTCTACCCTTAAAACGGTCAAATTGCTTTTCCCCTTTTACAATAGTTAATCCTGTTTTTTCCAAAAAATCTAGCTGATAACCCTCCCTAATCGCTTTACTGGTGAATGCATCCCATTGATTGGGCGAATAGCCCAACATAAACTTTTCGATGGTTTCTAAGCTAAATCCTCGCTCTTTAAAATAAGTAAGTCCAATAGCTTTACCTTCTTCAACCTTTAATAAGGTATTATGAAACTGTTTTTTTGCATATTCACTAACTAAATAAAGACTTTCTCTTTCGTCTGCCTGTTCTTTTTGTTCGTCGGTTTGCACCGTTTCTTCAATTTCAATTCCATATTTTTTAGCCAAATATTTAATGGCTTCTGGATAGGTAAAATGCTCGTGTTCCATTAAAAATGAAACTACATTCCCTCCTTTTCCACTCGAAAAATCTTTCCAAATTTGTTTTACAGGAGAGACTACAAAACTTGGAGTACGTTCATCTGAAAAAGGACTCAATCCCTTAAAATTAACACCTGCTTTTTTTAGTTGGACAAAATCACCGATAACCTCCTCTAACCGAGCGGTTTCAAATACATTATTTATGGTAATTTTTGAAATCATAATCTGTATTCAAAGATGTGGATTTCTGCTTTAAAAAATAACTTTTTATGAAAACTTATTTATTAACAAAAAAGGTTTTCGTTCTGATGATCGAACGAAAACCTTTCAAAAATTAAAACAACTATTAGTGGTTTCTTTACAAATCGAACCTTAGTCCCATAGAAATATTATGTTGGTCAACTGGGTTATTTTTAAATATTGGGTTGATTTCATATTTAACATATAATGCGGTCCATCCCCATCCAACATAACTACTTACACCATAAACAACACTATTTGTATTGTAACTGGCCTTAATTTTTTCCTTCTTATTAGATCCATCTACTGAATATTTTAATTTTTGGCGAGAACTCAATTTAAATCCTACAAACCCGCCTATACCCGCTTTAAATTGACGGTGTGTAGTATAACGAAAATAGTTCGAGTATTCTTTCTTTTTTGAAGGGCCGAATTCAAAATGCAAAGGAAATATTAATTTATCTACCCGCAATTTTGCTTTATCTAAACTTTGAGGATGTACCTCGAGGATTGTTTCTTCACCATTATCTATATAATATTGATTGTCGTCTGGTTTTAATCCGTCCCAGCTAAATGAAAATCCATATTTTACACGCAGCCAGTTACTGTCTTCAAATACTCTTGTTTTCCAAGCCCAGCCCAATTCGAAAAAACGGCTTCCTCCTATTTTAATTTCAGTATCTGAAAAAGATTCTCCTTCGGTAATTAAATTATTAAAACCCACAGCCACAACCAATCTACTGGTAGTTCTTCGATCATACTTTCTGTGCTTATGAATGGAAACCGAAACAAATTCTCCATCTTCAAAAGCAGTAAAAGTTATTTTTTCTTCGTCTATATGCAAGTTAGATTCACCATTATTACGTTCTATTAAAGCAATTTTATTGTCAATTATAGCAATTCTATTTTCTATGTTAAGTGCATGTTTTTCTGCAGCTTCTGCTTTTAAATTATCTGCATATTCTTGATTTATTTCATCTGCATCTAAACGATCATTAATAGCTTCAACCTCCAGTTTTAAAGCCTCTTTTTCATCTTCAATTACTTTTTCTTTGGAAGTTTCTAAATTTTCAATGGTTACGGTAACTTCTTGTGCATTTGCAGTAATAATTGGAATACACCATAATACCAATATTATACTTAATGTAGTGATTCTCATACTTGTTTGTTTTTTGATTGATTGATTAATTATTACGCTCTACAACGGCTGTTCTTACTTTTTCATAGCCATCACCAAGCGCTTCAAAAACTTTGTCTCTAAAAGTTGTTTCCATTTCTGACTCAACTACGTGTAACAATTCTGTTGCATCTACCCTTTTATTGGTAACGATTCTTTGAGAATAAATTTCTTTTTGTGCTTTTAAAAGCAATGCATCTATATCTACTTCTGTTACCGATTGATTATTTTCTTGCAAAGCTTGAACTTGAGCAACAACTTCTTCTACTTTTAAGTTTATAAGATCCTCTTTTGTAGCAGTTTCTGAAATTTTAATTGTTTCGGAATTATCTATTTGAAGAACTACAACATCTTCTTTAACAGCCGTATTTGGGTTCGAAGAAATTCTTGATTCATTATTAATCGCTACTTTATTTTTATCTGGGTTGCTATCTTTATGCTTTACTTTAAGGGGTTCTGTGTCTTCAATTACACTCTTTTCTTCATCTGTATCCACTAGTAACGCATTATTCTCAGTAGAATTTAACCCTTCTTTTTGTATGGGCTCCTCAACTATATTTTTACTGTCCGGAAAAGAAACAATGTCCTTTTTAAAAATATAGGAAGCTATTATAATAATTCCAACAAACCCAGCTGCGATAGCATACCATTTTGATCTATCCTTTTTTCTTGAAGTACCAGAATTTAGTTGTTTTTCAATTTTGCCCCAAGCTACATTAGAAGGAGAAATCTCTCTTTCCTGCAATTTTTCCCGAATGTTATCTTCAAATTTAATGGGTTCCATAATTCACAATATTTTGTTTTTTAATCAAGGCTCGAAGCATCTTTCGTGCTTTAAAAAGTTGGCTTTTAGAAGTGCTTTCAGAAATTTGTAATAATTCCGAAATTTCACTGTGCTTATACCCTTCTACTGCATATAAGATAAAAACCGTTTTATATCCTTCTGGTAATCTATCAATGATTTTCTGAATTTCCTCCACTTCCAATTCTGTTTCTAAATAGGTCACAAAATTCATTGAATTGTCAATTTCCTCTTCGCTTTTAAAACGTAATTTCTTGTCTTTCCGAAGTTGAGATATCGCTTCATTTATCATAATTCTACGAATCCATCCTTCAAAACTTCCTTCAGACTTAAATGAATTTAAATGGGTAAATACTTTTAAAAACCCCGAAAGCATGACTTCTTCAGCCACATTATTATTCTTAAGGTATTGCCTACAAACACTTAGCATTTTAGGAGCAAAAAGCTCAAACAACTGGTGTTGTGCCTTTTTATTCCCTTTGCTCGCTTTTGCGATAAGAGTCTGGTAGTTTTTATGTAAGGAAACAACTTTCAATGATGGTTTTTAAAACGCTTCTATTATAATAGACGTAAGTTAGGTTAAAAAGGTTGCCTGGTTTTTTTTGTTAACAGTCTTTAATTTCAGAAAGAAAGATTCTATTCTCAATGACCGTTTTAGAAGCTAATTGTTACACTATTGCAATACTCATCTACTGTTATAAAGAATCACTGGCAACTAAGTACTTATAAAAATCTATTTCTTCCTATCAATAACATAGTTCACCATCATTTTTAACGATTCTTTAAACGTTGAATCTGGATAATCTTGAAGTATTAATAACGCTTTTTGCTGGTATTCTTTCATCTTTAAAACAGCATAATCAAGTCCCCCTTTTTCTTTAACAAAAGCGATTAATTCTTTTACTCTCTTTTTATCTTTATTATAGTTTTTAATGGAATTTATAATCCAATTCTTTTCCTTTTCAGAACAATGATTAAGAGTATAAATAATTGGAAGTGTCATTTTTTGCTCTTTGATATCTATTCCAGTAGGCTTTCCTATTTTCTCATTTCCATAGTCAAAAAGGTCATCTTTTATCTGAAATGCCATCCCAATCAACTCTCCAAATTTTCGCATTGTTTCTACCTCGCTTTTAGGAGCATCAACAGATTGAGCTCCCATTGCGCAACAAGCAGCTATTAATGTTGCTGTTTTTTGACGAATGATCTCGTAATATACCTCTTCGGTAATATCCAGTTTACGAGCCTTTTCAATTTGAAGTAATTCCCCTTCGCTCATTTCTCTAACGGCTACTGAGATGATTTTCAATAAATCGAAATCGCCATTATCTATAGACAACAACAATCCTTTTGAAAGTAAATAATCCCCCACTAAAACTGCAATCTTATTTTTCCAAAGTGCATTGATTGAAAAGAATCCTCGTCTTCTGTTACTTTCATCTACCACATCGTCGTGCACTAAAGTTGCTGTATGGATTAATTCAATCACCGAAGCACCCCGATAAGTTCTCTCATTTACCTCACCATTATTTGTCATTTTAGCAATTAAAAACACAAACATGGGACGCATTTGTTTTCCCTTACGATTTACTACATAATGTGTAATTCGGTTTAGCAAGGAAACCTTTGAAGACATAGAGAGTAAGAACTTTTTTTCGAAAAGTTCCATTTCGTATTCTATGGGAAGTTTAATCTGTGAAACGATCTTCATGAGGAATCAAAAATAAGTTAAAATTACTATAATGGAGTAAAAGAAAACATCATTTAATGCATATATTTGTAATAATTAATTAATAAAAAAAATATTATGAAAAAAATTACACTTTTAACAGCAATTTTTGTTGCTTTTGCATTGAATGCACAAGTTACTATTTGGGAAGATAGTTTTGAAGCATATCCAGATTTTGAAGTTGATATAATTGGAGATTGGACTCAAATAGATTATGATGCAGGTACAACTTATGGATCAATAGACTACGATTTTGTAAACGAAACGTACGTTGGTACTGGAATCGTATTTAATCCTTCAATGGCTGTTCCAGATCCAGCTGGAACTCAAACTGAAAATGCTGATCAAAACCCAGACTGGGTGGCAAGAACAGGTGATAAAATGTTGAACTTTTTCGCTTCAACTACATTGTTAAATGATGATTATTTAATTACTCCTGCCATTGATTTAACTGGAGCAACTGGATCTAATTTTAGTTTCTGGGGCAAATCAGTTACTGATCAATATGGTCTTGAAAGATTTGAGGTATTACTTTCAAATTCAGGAAATGATTCTTCAGATTTCACAGTTAATTTAAGTGGTGGAGAAGTACAAGCTCCTGTTGATGTTTATACTGAGTTCTCTTATGACATTTCAGCATATGATGGTGAACAAATTTATATTGCAATACACTACATTGCTCAAGACTCATTTATCTTCCAAACGGATGATTATTTAGTAGAAGCTGCTAGTTTAAGTGTAGTAGATGCTACTTTTAACGATTTTAACTATTCTGTTAAAAACAATCAATTAAACCTTAACGCAAACACAGCTTTAGAAAGTGTACAATTATT
>Ga0164315_10002980_pt1 | contig 13062 bp, 10 predicted proteins | sample GuaBasSedimGuay6_FD_113737 | JGI IMG/M metagenome (GOLD analysis project Ga0164315, IMG submission 113737) | Subseafloor sediment microbial communities from Guaymas Basin, Gulf of California, Mexico - Guay6, Core 4569-2, 0-3 cm | ecosystem: Environmental > Aquatic > Marine > Hydrothermal vents... | reverse complement strand
TTTGGGATTGGCTGTAGCTAATAGCCTTGAAGCAATACGAGCGGGTGCGCGGCAGGTTGAATGTACTATCAATGGTATTGGTGAGCGAGCGGGGAATGCTTCTCTGGAAGAAATCGTCATGGCAGTACGCACCAGGCAGGATGTTTTTCCCTGTGAAACCGGTCTCGACACTACACAGATCATGAATTGCTCGAAGCTGGTTTCAGGAATTACCGGCTTCAACGTGCAGCCGAACAAGGCGATCGTCGGCGCCAACGCGTTTGCGCATGAATCCGGCTTTCACCAGGACGGGATTCTGAAATCGCGCGAAACTTACGAAATCATGCGTGCGCAGGACGTCGGCTGGAGCAATAACAAGCTGGTACTGGGCAAACATTCGGGCCGTAATGCGTTCAAGACTCGTATGGCGGATCTGAATGTCGAACTCTCTACCGAGGAAGAGCTCAACGAAGTGTTTGCACGCTTCAAGCAACTGGCGGACAAGAAGCACGATATATTCGATGAAGACTTGCTGGCGCTGGTTAACGAGACCGCTTTCGATACCGAAAATGAAACCATCAAACTCGTCAGCCTCAAGGTTTGCTGTGAGACCGGCGAAACACCTTGTGCCAGCATGACACTGAATATTGATGGCAGGGAGCAACAGGCCGAAGCCTGCGGTGACGGACCGGTCGATGCCTGTTTCAAGGCGATTGAAAAACTCACCGACAGCGGCGTCGAACTCCAGCTTTACTCGGTAAACGCGATAACTACCGGAACCGATTCACAGGGTGAAGTCACCGTCAGAGTCGAAAAAGATGGTCAGGTTATCAATGGCCAGGGAGCCGATACCGATATCGTCATCGCTTCGGCAAAGTCTTACATCAATGCGTTGAATAAAGTGGTTAACCACGCTGGCCGCACTCATCCCCAGAGAGGAGATGTGTAAGCGTCGATGTTGACTAACCGACAACAGCACTGTCTCAATGGAATCGGTATCGACGTATGGACCGAACGCCGGGTAACCAGTGGGGAAAAACCCGAGGCGGAGCCGGTTACCGAAATCCTCAGCACTGCTGAAATGGAAGATATACGACGTTTCGCCCAAAGATCCGAACCAGCACATGACCTGTCCCTGGCCGATATTTCCAGTGATGAAAACAACGCACCGCCTGCCAACGCCTCTCCAATAGCCGAGACTCCAGTTCCGGCCAGGCTTGATTCATGGGATTCGATCATCGCAGCAATTGAAAGCTGCGATGCCTGTGAGCTGGCACAAAACTGTACCCGCAAGGTACCGGGAGTCGGCAACCGTCAGGCAGACCTGTTAATCGTTGGTGAGGGTCCCGGACACGATGAGGATATACGTGGTGAACCTTTCATCGGGCGCTCGGGTCAACTACTCGACCGCATGCTGGCGGCGATTGGTTTTACCCGTGAACAGATTTACATTACCAATATCGTGAAATGCCGACCACCCAATAATCGCGATCCAAAACAACATGAAGCGCAACAATGTCGTGCATTCCTGGAAGCACAAATAGCGCAGCTTGCGCCCAAAGCAATTTTATCAGTTGGTCGGGTTTCGGCGCATAACCTGTTGGCCAGTAATCTTCCGGTTGGCAAGCTGATCCAGCAAATGCATAAATTGCCCGGCACTGAAATTCCACTTAAGGTTACCTACCATCCCGCTTATTTATTGCGCAATCCATCGGCCAAGGCCATCGTCTGGCAAGATCTGAAACTGCTTCACCAGATGCTGCAATGAGCGACCCCGGGTTGTGGTTTCGACGCATGACCCTCGGTGATGTCGAGCGAGTCATGAAAGTCGAGCATGAAGTTTATGAGTTCCCCTGGACCGAAAAAATCTTTAGCGACTGTATTCGCGTCGGTTACTATTGCTGGCTGGCACTGCAACGACAAAATATCGTTGGCCATGCGGTGATCAGTGTCAGCGCTGATGAAAGCCACATGCTCAACCTGTCGATAGCCAGGGAGTATCAACGCAAAGGTTTCGGTAAGGAGTTTATCGAGTTCCTGATTCAGCAGGCGCAGGCGAAACAGGCACAAACCATGTTACTCGAAGTTCGTCCGAGCAATACCGCGGCGATTAATTGCTATAATTCGGCAGGATTTAACGAAATTGGACTGCGCAAAGATTACTACCCCGCCCCAGAGGGCAGAGAAGATGCATTGCTTTTCGCAAGACATATCGTCACCACGAACAATACGCTTAACAGTTAGGGAACCTCTGATCAGGTCATAGACGAACATCTTGTGCCCAAAATAATCAATCTCTGCGTTGTAAAACTTAGCAATAGCTGTGCTGTTACTTGCGTTCCACGCCTTGATCTTGATTATTTTGAATCACAAGCTGATTCGCCTAGACTTAATCAGAGATTCCCTGGTACTCCTTCATACTGGAATTAAAAGATGTCAGACATTGACGAAATGCGTCGACGCCGCACTTTTGCGATTATTTCACACCCGGACGCTGGCAAGACGACAGTTACCGAAAAACTGTTGTTGTTTGGTAAAGCAATCCTGATGGCTGGTACCGTAAAGAGCCGCAAGGCGGCAAGGCACGCAACTTCGGACTGGATGGAAATGGAAAAACAACGCGGTATATCGATCACTTCATCGGTGATGCAGTTCCCCTATCGCGACAGCATTATCAACCTGCTGGATACCCCGGGACACGAAGATTTCTCCGAGGACACTTATCGTACCCTGACCGCGGTCGACTCTGCCCTGATGGTCATAGATTGTGCCAAAGGCGTCGAACAGCGCACCATCAAGTTAATGGAGGTGTGTCGCCTGCGCGATACCCCGATTATCACTTTTATCAACAAGCTCGATCGCGAAGGGCGCGATCCGATCGAATTGCTCGATGAGGTTGAAGATGTACTGAAGATTCGCTGCGCGCCGATTACCTGGCCAATCGGTATGGGTAAAAACCTGAAAGGCGTATTTCACCTGCTCAATGACTCGGTACACCTGTTTTCAGCGGGTAATGCAGACAAGGTATCCTCGGGTGAAATTATTGAAGGCCTGGATAATCCTAAACTAGATACGGTGTTGGGCACGATGGCTGATGAATTTCGCGAGGAGATCGAGCTGGTACGTGGCGCTTCCAATGAATTCGATCTCGACAGTTATCTTGCTGGCGAACTAACCCCGGTGTTCTTCGGTTCGGCAATCAATAATTTCGGCATGGCCGAACTGCTCGATGCCTTTAACGAGTATGCCCCGCCGCCGTTGGCGCACGCTACCAGGAGTCGCATGGTCGACCCTGAAGAAGACAAGCTTAGCGGCTTCGTGTTTAAAATTCAGGCCAACATGGATAAGCAGCACCGCGATAGAATCGCATTCATGCGCATTTGTTCCGGCAAATACACGCGTGGAATGAAAGCGCGGCACGTGCGCCTCGGCAAGGATATGAAAATACCCGATGCATTGACTTTTTTTGCTGCTGACCGCGGGCACATCGAGGAAGCATTTACCGGGGATATCATCGGTATTCACAACCATGGCACCATCCGTATCGGTGACAGTTTCACCCAGGGCGAACAACTTGCCTTCACCGGCATCCCCAATTTTGCACCGGAATTATTCAGACGCGCCCGGTTGCGAGACCCGCTCAAGATGAAGGCATTATTAAAAGGCCTGACTCAATTATGTGAGGAAGGTGCAACCCAGCTCTATAGACCGCTTGCCAACAACGACCTTATCCTCGGTGCAGTCGGAATATTGCAGTTCGACGTGGTTGCTCACCGTCTCAAGGACGAATATGGCGTCGATTGCCAGTTTGAAGCCGTCAACGTCAATACAGCGCGCTGGATCTCCTGCAGTGATCCGAAAAAACTCGAAGAATTCAGGGTGAAGTTGCGCAGCAATCTCGCGCTCGATCACGCCGGTGACCTTGCTTACATCGCACCTTCGCGAGTCAACCTGACCATGACACAGGAGCGTTGGCCCGATATCGAGTTTCTCGCCACGCGCGAACACGGGGACTATGAAACAGATTAGGGCGATCGCTCTTGTAAGCGGCATGTTGGTTTGTAGCAGCGGTCAGGCTGCGAACACCGCCGCGGGTCTCGCCACACGCGACCTCAATCCCGTACTGCAGCAATTCTATATACCCGCCTATACGCCTTATCGCAGCGACGATGGCTGGCGCATCGATCACAGCTTTTATGTAACCAACACCAGCCAGAAGGAAACCAGCGGTAACGAAAATCTGATCATCGATGTCGAGAACTATCGCTATCAACTGGGGCTCAGGTATCGCAAAGATAACTGGCTCGGGCAGGTGGATGCGCCCTTCATCGCCAACAGCGGCGGGGAATTCGACGGCACGATCGAGGGCTGGCATGATCTTTTTGGTCTGCCGAATGGGGACCGTGATGATCTTCCGAACAATCAGATTGACGTGGGGTACACTCGTGACGGGGTGGTCGAATATTCCCAGGATAAGTCCAGTAGCGGTCTCGCCGACATCAGCCTGGCGCTTGGTTATCAACTGTCGGCAGAAACCCGAATTTTTGCCGGCATCGAACTGCCAACCGGCTCGGAGTCCGATTACAGCGGTAATGAAGCCGTAGATTACGCGACCTGGATGAGCTACGAAAATCTGATCGATGCTGAATTGACGATTTATGGCCTGCTCGGCGTGAGCTTTCCCGGCGACGACGGTAACCTGCAGGGACTGCTGGTCGATGAAATCTGGGTTGCTCAACTGGGAACCCAGTATTTCTTCAATGACGGGATTGCCGGAACGGTACAACTGGACTGGCATTCACAGATAATAGACGACAGCGATTTAACAGCTTTCGGTGATTCGCTACAGATTCAGCTTGGCCTCGGCTTCCTCAAGCTGTTCGACAAGCATCGTCTCGATCTGTTTTTCTCCGAAGACATCAAGGTTGAATCGGCACCCGATATCAGCTTCGGTATACGTCTGACGCGAGAGTTTTAACCTGCATATTACACTAGCTCGGTAACAATTTGCGGATCGCTTTCCAGGGTACGATGCACCGGACACTTATCCACAATTTCTAGCAACCTGCGGCGCTGTTCTTGACTCAAATCTCCCACCAGTGAAATGCGTCGGGTAATGCGCTCGATCTTGCCATCGCAATCGATACAATCGTCGGCGTGGACACGCTCGTGAAGCAGCCTGATGCTGACGTCTTCCAGCGGTAGCTTTTTATGATTGGCATACATACGCAAGGTCATCGAGGTACAGGCACCCAACGACATTAACAACAGGTCATACGGTGACGGGCCCAGGTCCGAGCCACCGTAGCTGGTTGGTTCGTCCGCGCGCAGAAAATGACTGTTGCTGTACATGCCGCGCAGAAATTTATGGTCGAGTTCGTTTATCAGCACTTCACCGGCAGCCAGATCGAGACTCTCTAGGGCCGCGCTGTCCTGCTTGAAATCGACGTATCGGCTCACCCAGGAGGCTATCATCACGGCGACATACTCAGCGTCGTCGGCCTTGCTCAGCAGATGATCAGCCTTGTCGAGCGAGATAAAGCTTTTCGGATGCCGGGCTGCCTGGTAAATATTAGACGCTTCGTCGATCGACACAATCGTATCCAGCGGGGAATGCATTACCAACAAGGCGGCGTCCAGCTCGCGTATTTTCTCGGTCGATGAATATTGATCGATGTCATCGAGAAATTGTTTCCTGATTGAAAACTCGCGTGCCCCCAGCGCAACCATCGCCTCGCCCTGCGCATCGATCTGCGCGGCTTTATCCTTGAACAGATGCACCACATGTTGTGCGGTTGCGGGTGCACCGATGGTCACCACCGCCTCTATCGAGTCCAGCTTCGCAGCGGCGCCCAGCACCGCGGCGCCACCGAGGCTATGCCCAATCAGAATCTGCGGTGCTCGATATTGCACCTCGAGTGCTTTTGCCGCCTGTATCAGGTCCTCGATATTCGACGAGAAGTTGGTATTGGCAAAATCACCATCGCTATTACCTAACCCGGTAAAATCAAAACGTAATACCGCGATACCCTTCGCCGCCAGGGCACGGCTGATTCTCGAAGCCGCGGCAATGTCCTTGCCACAGGTAAAACAATGCGCAAACAGGGCAAAACTGGAAATTTCATCACCTCGCCCAGGCATTTCCAGTAGCCCTGCCAACGTCTCACCATTGGAATTTTCAAATTCCAGCCTGATTTTATTCATTAGAACCACTCCGAGGGGTTATCATCCTGTGACTAGTAGTCAGTCGACAGGTTACCGTTGAAAAAACAGTTTAATCGATTTCTTCGCTGGATATTGTTTCTCTGGGTCAGGGTGGAGGTGTCTCCCGAAGACGACCCAGGCTCGGTCATGGATCCGGCACGACCAGTGCTCTACGTTCTCGCAGATCGAGGGCTCAGTGATTTACTGGTACTCGGCGAAATTACCACGCGTTACGATCTGCCCGATCCACTCGCGCAGATCCCGCTCGAGACCCCCAGAAAATATCACTCAGTCTACAGTATTGCGTCACGCAGCCCACTCGGTGACTGGATAAAACGTCGCCGCAAGCACTCGATTATGCTAACGGACTTGATACAGGCCTTTGTCGAGAATCAGAACCTCGAACTGCAAATTGTCCCGGTATCGGTATTTTGGGGCCGCCCGCTAGCTCGGCACAGGCACTGGTTCCAGGTATTGTTCGCCGATACCTGGGTGCTTGCCGGACGTCTGCGCAAGCTTTTTACCATCTTGTTTCACGGTCGTAATACGCGGCTTATTTTTTCGCAGGCATTGAATTTTCGAGATATCGTTATCGCCAACAACAATGGCGAACAGGACTTGCAGGAATTTCTTGTTGCCATCCTGCGGCAACAGCGCGAAGCAACTTTCGGACCGCAAATCACCGGCCACAAGCAGCTCTCCGCGCAGGTTATCGAAGACAGGATCGTACAGCAGCTGATATCCGAAGAGGCCGGCAGCACCCGATCAAGCTATACGCGCGCTCACCGCTATTGCCGTGAAATATTTGCCGACTGCACCCAGCTCACCATCGAGGTAATGCTGCGTTTGCTGCGTGCTTTCTGGAATCGGTTTTACACCGGCATCGAGATCTACAACGCCAGTCGCATTCAGCAAGCGGCCCTCACCCATCAACTGGTGTACGTTCCCTGCCACCGCAGCCATGTTGACTACCTGTTGCTGTCTTACGTCATTTACAATGAAAATCTGGCACTTCCCTATATCACGGCGGGTAATAACCTCAACATCCCTTTCATCGGCCGTATCCTGCGAGGTGGAGGTGCTTTTTTTATCCGCCGCAGTTTCAAGGACAACCCTCTCTACAACGCGGTTATACGCGCCTACGTGTATGAGCTGGTCAAGCTCGGGGTGCCGCTGGAATATTTCATCGAGGGTGGCCGTAGTCGCAGTGGAAGAATGCTTAAACCGAAGTTCGGCATGCTGGGCATGACCGTCGATGCCTATATTAAAAGCCAGGCGCGACCACTGGCCTTTGTACCGGTTTATATTGGTTACGAAAAACTGATTGAAGGCAAGTCTTACATTGGCGAACTTTATGGCACCAAAAAGAAAAGCGAGTCTACCCTCGGAACGCTTAGCGCAATCTTCAGACTCAAAGGGCATTACGGTAAGGTTACCGCAAGTTTTGGTGAGCCGATAAAGCTGGATAAAATACTGGAGCTGCACTGTGGTGACTGGGCGAATCGTAGTGAAGAAATCGAGCAAAGGCCCGACTGGTATAAAGCCAGCCTGCAGAATCTTGCGCGAGAGATAATGTATGGGATCAATCGCGCCTGTGTGATCAACCCGGTCAATACGATCGCCACCATACTACTGGCGACACCGCGGCAAAGTATCGAGATCGAAGAATTGGTGAGCCAGGCAGAACTGCATCACCGGCTCATCCGTGGAACTCCCTGTCTTGCCTCGATTCGCATCGAAGACAAGGTGGATGAAAAGCAGATCAAGCGCATCGCTAAGCAAAAAATCATCCATGTTCGTAAACATGAACTCGGTGATATTGTTTATCTGAAAGCCCAGGACTCGGCGCTAATCGCTTATTACCGCAATAATAGCTTGCACAGCCTGATAATTCCGGCGTTGATCGCCTGTTGTTTCACCAATGCTCGCCGCTTGTCACAGGCCAACCTGCAGCGAAAAATCAGCCTGCTATACCCTTTCCTGAAGTCTGAGTTACAACTGGAATGGGAGGATACGAGACTGCCGGATATTGTCGATGAATGCATCGCCAGCCTGATTGACGAATCGCTGCTGGAGCGGATCGAAGATGATTTGCGCCGTCCCCGACGCGGCGACCACGAGTTTATACATCTACTCAGGCTGGCACACATCGTCCAGCCGATGCTCGAACGTTACTACATGACCTTTATCGTGTTGTGGCAAACTTCCGGGGCGCCGCTACGGGAGGAGGAACTTGAACATCGCTGTCACTTACTCGCACAAAAAATCTCGATGCTATACGGGATCAATTCTCCCGATTCTTTCGACCGACTGTTGTTTCGAGATTTCATCGCTACCATGCTGGAAAACGAATACCTGGTGAAGAACGATCAGTCACAACTCGAATTCAAGGCGGGATTAGGTTACGCCAGCCTGGACCTGCGCAACCTGCTGAGCACTGATGTCCGCAGCAGTATCCTGTCACTGATCAAGGCCATCCCACACTAGCAAGCCAGTCCGCCATAATCAATAAAATTCAATGGGGTCAGACTCGATTGATACTTGGCATAGCTAGTGATAAAGCTAACTTTCCTCATCCAGAATATCAATCGAGTCTGACCCCATTGAATTTTATTGATTCCATTGATTATGCTTTACCATTAATGAACTGGCGGATTTTTCGGCGTTGCTTTTTGTTGGGACGCGAGTTTGAATGGGGACGCTGCATCATCGCTAGCTTGTGTTTTTCCGCTTCGCTGGCGCGTTGCTCGATACTGCTTTCGGTTTCTCGATACAGTTTCCGGGCACAGGCAGCCGAACCACGGCGTTCGCAGAGATCGGTAACAATTATCTGATAACGCTCATAGCCGCGATTAATTTCATAACAATCATCAATCTTGACGCTGCGCGACGGTTTTATCCGCTGCCCCGACAAATGCACCTTGCCACCAGTGACAGCGGCGCCGGCAAGGGCCCTGGTTTTAAAAAAACGCGCCGCCCATAACCACTTGTCCAGGCGAACCTTTTTCTCGCCGATGGTCATCAGGTCTCCAGCAGCCAATTCGCCCTGTCAGGCATCGTGCTTGTGGATGTATTTCATTATCCGATCGGCCATCGAAAAACCGCTCAATACCGCACCCTCGATCCGTGGCGCGGTACACCAGTCACCACAGGCTCCAATCGCCTGCGACTCATCAAAAAGGGAATCCTCGTTAATAGGATTAATCGGTAACGCATGCCTCCAGCAATGTACGGTAGCTGATACCGGTTTGTGGGCTTTCAAATCAGTGGCTTCCCAAAAGGCATCGAGCATAGCGTGCATCGCGCGCCCTCTGAAACTGGCTGCATATTGCAGCGACCATTCGGGTGAGGCGTGTAATACCCAACAATCTGCATCGTTGGTAGTGTCGGTGAATTGATAGCGGGAAATCCACGACAATGGCGAGTCCAGCACGAAAGCTGCATCATAGGGGATGTCCAAAGGTTGCTCAAAGGCAAACATGCCACTCCAGCATACCGTCATATCGATATTCTCGGCAACATCGCAAATACCCGGAATCGAACGACACAGTTCAGATACCTGATGCGCCGAAGTGGCGATAATCACAATATCATAGGCGCCCTGGTAGTCACCGCGCTCGTTAAACAGCAGCCAACCACCCTCATCCTGGCGCTCCAGTTCGCATATGTTTGCCGAGGTCACCAGTTCGCAATGGCGCGCCAGGTTTTCAACAACCGTTTGCATGCGTGGTACACCGACAAATCTCTGCGTCGCCATATCACTGTTAATAATCTGGCCTTGTTGCAGCTCGACGATCCAACCATCCCATGGGCGTACGAAACCCTCGGTCTGCCAGGCCGAGACGATGTTCCAGAACAGAGGGTTACTGACGGTGAAATACTGCGCGCCGTTGTTGAACTCGTACTCGCCTGCGCGAAAACGGCTTATGCGACCACCGGGGAATATGCTTTTCTCGAAAATCTTTACATTTTCAACCAGGCCTTGCAGTGCAGTTCCACAGGTGAGCCCTGCCAAACCGGCGCCAATGATGGCGACTGACGGCTTATTACCCACTGGCTGCTTAAAGCGCCGGGAAATCGCCGGCGTATTTTGAAATCCACTCCCCGGCCGCTTCCTGGGCGCTGAGCTCACGACCTTCCAGCCTTTCGACTTCCTTGCGATAGTGTTCGATATGGCAGATCTGTTCGATCATGCGCAAACGAAAGACATCCCGAGATTTTTCAAATTCGATGCCAATTTCGTAACTCTTGCCAGATTTCTCACACCATACAACAATCCCAACCAGGTGGTTATCCTGCTGTAACAGGGGAATACAGATTCGTACCCGTTGTAAAACTTCGAGTGGCTGTTGCGACAAAAATGCGAGGCCACCCAGGCTTACATTGGTTATGGTCTGGTCTATAGTCTCGTCGTTTTCGTCTTCCGTCCACTCCAGCGTGACCTGTAACGGCACATCCGCTGGATGACGGATAAATTTACGTATCGTTGTGTTATCTGGCAATGGTCACCAACATCTCGTTAAGCTTCGCGACGAAACCGGCCGGATCATCTAGTTGGCCACCTTCGGCCAGCAATGCCTGATCAAATAATATATCAGACCAGTCCGCGAATTTTTTCTTCGATTTTTCAGTATCAAGCTTCTTAACAATAGGATGGTCTGGATTAATTTCAAGTATTGGTTTCGAACTTGGCATTTCATGCCCGGCCTCTTTCAGCAAACGCTGCATGTGCATCGCCATATCCTGCTCGTTCAAAACGATGCAGGCGGGTGAGTCCGTTAGTCGATTGGTCACACGCACATCCTCGGCTTTTTCCTGCAGCGCCTTTTTCATTCGCTTGAGCAGCTTTTCAGCCGATTTGGCTTTCTCTTCCAGCTCTTTCTCGGATTCTTCATCCGAGCCCAGATCAAGTTCGCCCTTGGCAACCGATTGCAGTTTCTTGCCTTCAAATTCCATCAGGTGTGAGGTCAACCACTCGTCTACCCGATCTGACAGCAGTAACACCTCGATTCCCTTCTTACGGAATATTTCCAGGTGCGGGCTATTTTTGGCAGCCGCGTGTGAATCGGCAGCAATATAATAAATCTTGTCCTGGCCTTCCTGCATGCGCCCGAGGTAGTCATCCAGCGAAACATTTTGTTCCTCGTCACCACTATGTGTAGTGGCAAAGCGCAGCAGTTTGCCAATTTTTTCACGATTGGCGAAATCTTCTGCCGGACCTTCTTTCATCACCTTACCGAACTCTTGCCAGAACTTCTGATACTTCTCGGGGTCATTTTTAGCGATTTTCTCGAGCATGCCCAATACCTTCTTCACCGAGCCGCTACGTATACTGTCGATAACCTTGCTGCCCTGCAGGATTTCCCGCGATACATTGAGCGGTAAATCATTTGAATCGATCAATCCGCGCACGAAACGCAGGTAACGCGGCATTAACTTTTCAGCATCCTCCATGATAAACACGCGCTGCACGTAAAGTTTGATGCCGTTGCTCGATTCCCGATCGTAGAGATCGTAGGGAGCTCGAGACGGAATATAGAGTAACGACGTATATTCGTTGGTACCCTCGACACGGTTGTGGCTCCAGTCGATAGGATCTTCGTAATCGTGCGCGACATGCTTGTAAAATTCCCGGTACTCGTCATCCTTGATTTCAGATCTGGCGCGGGTCCACAGTGCCGAAGCCTGGTTGACGGTTTCCTCTTCGATCGAGGTTTCGCTATTTTCTTCCTCGGGGTCGGCCTCAACCGTCTTATCCATGATCACCGGGAAATCGATGTGATCAGAATACGCGGTAATAATCGAACGCAACTTCCAGTCGTTTAACAGTTCATCTTCATCTTCGCGCAAATGCAGGGTTATCTCGGTGCCACGCTCACTCCTGTCTACCGAGGAGATATCATATTCACCCTTGCCCTTTGATACCCACTCGACCCCATGGTCGGCGGATTCACCGGCCTTACGCGTGCGCAGGGTGACTTCATCGGCAACGATGAACGAAGAGTAAAAGCCAACACCGAACTGACCGATAAGCTTGGCATCATTTTTTTCATCGCCGGTTATCGAATCGAGAAACGAACGCGTGCCCGATTTTGCAATCGTGCCGATATGATCGATCACTTCTTCGCGAGTCATGCCGATACCGTTATCGCTAATCGTAATCGTGCGCTGTTCCTTGTCGTAACTGATCTTGATCCTGAGCTCGATATCTTCTTCGTAAAGGCTGGCATCGGAGACCGCACTGAAACGCAAGCGGTCACAGGCATCGGAAGCATTGGAAATCAATTCGCGCAGGAAAATTTCCTTGTTCGAATATAACGAGTGGATCATTAGATACAGTAGCTGGTTTACTTCGGTTTCAAAACCCCGGGTTTCGGAATTAGTGGCAGTTGTCATGTCTCGTGCTCTCGTCAAAAAAGGTAATGTAGCGGCAATATATGCGGTTGGTGGAATGAGTTTTCAAGCGTATGGAGCTGATATTAGCAAGCTGTATGCAAATGTCGGGACTACTGGATGCCCTGTTTTAACCACAGTTGCTGTATCTTGTGATTTAACACCGAACGTCGGGCCGCGTCTTCGGTGATACTGAGCAACTCCTCGTATATACGGCGCGAATCATCGACCAGCCCCGACTCCTGCAAACTTTCCGCGGCATTGAATCTTGCAGTCTGGGCCCAGGGGTCCATCGAATCCGGCGACGGCAGCATGGCGGACTGCAGATAGAGTAAAGCCGCCAGCTCGAATTGCTCCAGGCCACGGTATGAGTCCGCGATCCAGAATAAAATTTCACGGTGCTGCTTGGCTTCGAGTTCGAGCAGCAATAGCTGGTTGAAATGCGCAATCGATTCGGCATACAGGCCTACGGTCTGCAAATCGAAC
>Ga0164315_10002978_pt1 | contig 13064 bp, 12 predicted proteins | sample GuaBasSedimGuay6_FD_113737 | JGI IMG/M metagenome (GOLD analysis project Ga0164315, IMG submission 113737) | Subseafloor sediment microbial communities from Guaymas Basin, Gulf of California, Mexico - Guay6, Core 4569-2, 0-3 cm | ecosystem: Environmental > Aquatic > Marine > Hydrothermal vents... | reverse complement strand
TGATGCAGTATTTAACTGATATCGATCTCTTATTCGGCGGCCAGGAATTATTCTTGCCGCTGTTTTAATTTAGCCTCTATTTTTTCTTTTTTTAGTGAAAAACAATTAAAGCTTTAAGTGCGCTATGTCGAATAGCCATTATATATTCAGAGTAATTTTTCCTATTATCTCTATTTGCGAATAATGTCTCCCGGAGTTTCATTTGTGGAACTGACTATCCAAACCGTATTTGCGACAGTGCTACTTGGGCTAGTTTTGACGGCAACTGTGACGGATATTCGAAGTCGACGAATTCCCAATTTCCTCACCCTCGGTGGTGCGTTATTCGGAATTGTCTTTCAAATTACATTTAACGGCCTGGATGGCCTGTTGGCCGCGCTTGGTGGCTGGGCAGTAGGTTTTGCCTTCATGATCCCTGGCTACGCGCTGCGACAGACCGGTGCCGGTGATGTGAAATTGATGGCCGCAGTCGGTACCTTTCTCGGTCCAGCCAGCACGGTGATTGCAGCGGCATCCGGTATTTTTATCGGTGCAGTTGTCGCTCTGTTTATCGCCTTTGTGGGTCGTGGGGTTTCTCCCTGGCGGCGCTACGGCGGCATGTTGAGTTGTTTGCTGGTAACGGGTAAGGCCGTTTATGTAGCGCCGCAAGCAGGCGAATTAATGGCCAAAAAATTCCCCTACGCCTTCGCGATTGCGGCTGGCACCCTGGTTGCCCTCTGGCGGTCATCGTTGCCAGGCCTGGTCGCCGCATGGAGTCAATATGGATAACTTCGCCGGACAAACACAGCACAAGGTATCGACGCTAGCCGAGCCTCAGCATTTCACCGCCCAATTGGCACCGCGACCGGTGACGGTGGCAGACACGGGGCTTGGTGAACTGCTTCTTGCCGATCTCATCACTAAACACCTTTTTGAAGCCGGCGTGCTTGATCTTGCTGAGCTTTCCGAGCGTCTCTGCCTCGCTGGTTCCCTATTGGAAACCCTGCTGGCCTTTCTTCGCCAGGAAGGCTATGTCGAGGTTCGCGGGCGCAGCCCGGACAGTGTGCTGTTGCGTTATGCCCTGACGGATCGGGGGCGAGCGAACGCCATGGATGCAGTTAGCCGCGATGGCTATATCGGGCCCGCACCCGTGCCGTTGAAAGACTATGTGAAACTGGTCGAAGCTCAGTCAGTTAAGCACGTTGTCGTTACCCGCGAAAAGGTGCGTGCCACTTTTGCCGACACGGTTATCCGGGAATCTCTGCTGGACCGACTTGGGCCGGCCGTGCATTCAGGCCGGGCCATGTTTATCTATGGTGACCCTGGTACCGGCAAGAGTTTCATCTGCCGCCGTCTGTCGCGGTTGCTCGGTGATTACGTTCTGGTTCCGCATGCGATAGCCGTGAATGAAAATGTCATTCAGTATTTCGATCCCACGGTTCATCACCGGGTAACCGATGGAATTTCAGCCGCTGGCGTCAACCTGAATCAGGGACACGACCCCCGTTTTGTGCTTTGCAGGCGACCGGTTGTTATCACCGGGGGGGAGCTGACGCTGGACATGCTGGAACTGCAGTTTGATGCGGTCACCCGGCGCTATCGCGCGCCGCTGCAACTCCTCGCAAACAACGGCATGATGGTGATTGATGATCTCGGGCGCCAACGAGTGGCGCCCATCGATCTGTTCAACCGCTGGATCGTGCCGCTGGAGGAGAAACACGATTTTCTGGCGCTGCAATCAGGGCAGCACATTACCGTGCCCTTCGATGTGGTGCTTGCGTTCTCCACTAACCTCGACCCGCTTGAACTGGCAGACGAAGCATTCCTGCGCCGTATCGGCTACAAAATCCGCTTTGATAACCCGAACAGAGACGAATACACCGCGATCTGGAAGCAGGTGTGTGCATCACGTGGGGTTGAATATAACCCGACCACTTTAGAGTTCCTGTTTGATGAGCTTTATAAGAGGGAGAACGTGCCCCTATTGCCCTGTCATCCGCGCGATCTCATCGACCTTGCACAGGATTTTGCTCGCTATCGCGACCAGGCTGGCCTCTCGACAGAAGCGCTGCAGTGGGCCTGGGATAACTATTTTGTAAACCTCAACTGAAAGCTGCCGTTATAGGGGTTATGCACCCAAGGGTACTGACATTAATTAGTATCGCCGTCATCCTGAAATAGGTTGTTATAGAGACTATGAAACCAAGAGTACTGACATTAATTCTTATTGCCGTCATCCTCGCAGGTGGCGCCGCGCTACTCGCAAATAAATGGTTGCAGGATCGAATGATGGTTTCGGGCACCACGACGGCCGGCATGGTCCCCGTGGCCGCTGCTGCGGTTGAGATCCCATTTGGACAAAAAATCGAACTGGCACATATCAAGTTCATCGAAATGCCTGAGGCATCGCTACCGAAAGGGATCTTTACTGATCAGGAAGCAGTTATCGGCAAGATCGTAACTCAAACCATTTTGCCCGGAGAGATCTTATTGGAGAAGCGGGTGGTAAAACACCTGGGCGGCAGCACCCTGGCTGCTGTTATCGCATCCGGGATGCGGGCGATGACGGTGCGTGTGGATGACGTTATGGGCGTGGCGGGCTTTCTGTTGCCCGGCAATCGGGTCGATGTACTGTCCACTAAAGGGCGAGGTAATTCCGGCGTAAGCGTACGCACATTGCTGCAGGACATGAAGGTGCTGGCAGTTGACCAGACAGCCTCAACCGACAAAAACGATCCGGTTATCGTCAGGGCTGTAACCCTGGAGGTAACCCCAAGGCAGGCAGAAATTCTGGTCAAGGCAACACGGGAAGGCAAGGTGCAGCTGTCACTGCGTAACCCGGTGGATGACACGGCAATTGTCGAGGAGGGAGAAAAACCTGCACCGAAAAAGGCCGCCAGCAAAAAAGTGATCTATCAACCCCGTGTCACCGTGGTCCGCGGGACACAGGTAACCACCAGCACGGTGCAGAAATAGCCGCGCAGTTAGAACCACTATCCAGCAACCAGATCCGGAACAACACAAGGCGATATTATGGATAAGAAACTATCACTAGCTTGCCTGACTACAGTGCTGATTTCACTGCTGTCAGTGGGCTTGAACTCAGCCCAGGCTAAAAGCGCTGTTATCGAGGTATCACAGCCTGCCAGGACAAACATCCAGGTGCCTCTGTTTAAATCCCGAATCGTGAGTTTGTCTACCCCGGTAAAAAGGGTCTCCGTTGGCAACCCCGATATTGGCGACATTCTGATTATCGGCACGAAGCAGGTATACATTGTTGGCAAATCGCTGGGAACAACCAATGTGGTGCTGTGGGATCGAAATGATCGGGTAATCCGCACCCTGGGTCTAGAGGTCACTCATGACCTGGAGACGCTCAAGATCAAATTACACGAGTTGTTGCCCGGCCAGGTTATTAAGGTTCATTCATCGAACAATTCTATTGTTCTAAGCGGCGAGGTCACCAGTGTCGTTAAGGTAGATGCCGCGGTAAAACTGGCAGAAAGCTTTCTAAAGAAGTCGAAAGAAAGTGATAGCACCATGCAGGGCCAGGTGATGAACATGTTGCAGGTTGGTGGCGCACAACAGGTCATGCTGCAGGTGCAGGTGGCCGAAATCTCGCACACCTTGCTAAAACGTCTGGATATGCAGTTCAAGGCATTCCACAACGGTAGTGATCTAAAACTGGGTGCGGTAAATGGTGGTGCCAGCTTTCCTGACGCTCGCTTCCTGGGGGCGGGGGGCGGCAGATTGCCGATCTTTGCAGATGGCCCTGATTTAGTCGGCCCAATGGTCGGTGAATTTGCACCGGGTTTGCACAGCATCGCTGACAAAGGACTATTCGCCAGTTACAAGAGCGGCGATTTCCTGTTCAGTCTCGCCATTGACGCGGCCAAGAATGAGGGGCTGGCGAAAATACTTGCCGAACCGACACTCACTACGCTGACAGGACAGGAAGCCACGGTACTTTCTGGTGGCGAGTTCCCCATTCCGGTGGCTCAGGAACTGGGCCAGACCACCATTGAATACAAGGAGTTTGGGGTGGCCCTGAAATTTCTGCCAGTCGTTCTGGATTCGGGAACAATCAGCCTCAAAGTTAATGTCTCTGTGTCCGAGCTGGCCGGGGGTGGCGGTCTGGTGCTGGGCGTACCAACAGCAGGGACCGATGGCTCTGTGATTGCTGGTCAATTTGCTATACCGGCGCTTATTAAACGCAGCGCTACTTCTTCGGTAGAACTAAAAAGTGGTCAGACCATGGGGATCGCCGGGATTATTGATGAAAAGCTGCGGGAGAACGTGGATAAATTTCCTGGGCTCGGTGATCTCCCACTGCTGGGGCCGTTGTTCAGGAGCCAGAATTTCGTAAAAGGGCAAACCGAACTGGTGATTTTTGTCACCCCAAGACTAGCGCGACCGATCACGCCAGAGGAGGTACGTCTACCAACAGACTACTTTGTCGAACCTAGTGACATGGAGTTTTATCTGATGGGGAAACTTGAAGGTCGGAGTAAGGACCCAGAAGAAATCATGCCGGCAGGTGGCGGTGTTGAAGGACAATTTGGTCATGGCCTCTAGCAGGAGAAATATTACATGAGATTAAGCAACGCAACCGTGTACGGGCAGTTAGTAATCTTACTGGGCATGTTCCTCTCGGGATGTGTCCATAATGATGATAGCGCGACGAAAAAGGAATTTGGTTCCTCGGTCCGGCACATGATTTCATCACAGACGTATGAACCCGGGGATGAAGCGTTATCGCTGGATGGTGACAAAGCACGTGGGGGGATTCACGTATACCGAGGCGACCACGGCGACCCCAAAGCAGTAGAGCAACCGCTGGATATCGATTTTGGAACAGGTGATTGATAGCTGTATCTGCCGCAACGAAAGGCCACTGGTAATGAAGGAAGGTGTGTTCGTGAAAATAGCCGTGTTTATGGTGCAAACAGAAAATAGTGGTAGATGATGAGGCATCCAATCGAAATCCTGCTGGCAGGGCGCTCCAGAGAAGGGCTGAAGAGCCTTGAGGAGATAATGAATCGTCAGCCGGGTGTCAAGGTAAAGACACGTGTAATTAGTAACGGACACACAGACCCCCTCCATGACGTTGCCCCTTTGCCTGATGCGCTGATCTATGTCGTCAGCGATATGTGGGACGAAGAGCTTGCTGCTCTGAGCGCCAGGCCGCCGGCGGCCAGGCCGCCAACCCTGGTGGTCGGGCCGGAGGACAATGTCAACCTGTTCCGGATGGCAATGCGGGCAGGCGCAAGGGATTTTTTTACACTGCCAGTTTCTGAAGTGGATATCGCCGCAGCCCTGGAACGGCTTGCCGGGGAATTGTATGCAGCGGGTACTAAAAAGGCTGCAGACCTGACCGTTATCATCAATGCGAAAGGGGGTTCCGGTGCAAGTGTGGTTGCCGCCAATGTTGCTTACATTAAGTCACTGGATAAGGATCGACGCACCGTGCTGGTAGACATGGATCTGCAATTCGGAGCCGTGCCCGTATACCTCGATTTGACGCCGAACAATGGCCTGCTCAGGGCTCTCCATGAGATAGACAAAATGGATGGGCTCGCCATTGAGGGGTTGATGTTAAAACATTCGAGCGGTCTGCGTGTGTTAGCCACGTCAGCGGATGAGCTGGTTATGTCACACGCCGTACCCGAATCGAGGGTCGCTGCTCTGTTTGAACTGCTGGGTAGCTCCTATGATGAAATTGTTGTCGATATGCCGCGGCAATTTGACGACATCACTTCTGTAGTCCTCAGTCGTGCCGACCGGGTTGTCGTCATGATGGAACAAAGTCTTGCCCACCTGCGTGATGCAAAACGCCTGTTGATGATTCTGCAGCGTGTGTTAGGTGTGGATGGAGACTTGATCACCATCATTGTGAATCGTTATGAGAAGAAAGGCGGGCTGGAACTAAAAGATATTCAAAAAGCTCTGGGACATGATGATGTCATTTCTCTGCCAGGCGACTTTCGGCGGGTAAACGAAAGTATCAATCTCGGTGTGCCACTTTATGAAACTGCAAAAAATGCACCCATCACTAAAGGTCTGCGCAGCCTTTCACGGCTACTCGGCAATCAAAACAGTGAGCAGGAGTCAGTAGCACATAAGCGACCTGGACTATTCAACTGGGTGCGCCACTGAGGGTTGACAGATGGATTTGAAAGCACGATTTGGAAAAATGAAAGCCACTCCTATGGATGGCTCCGTGGATGCCGATGCCGATTGGTCGGTGGAAAAGCTATCTGATAGCAGTGAAAGTAAAGCCTTTAGCTTTGTCCTCAGCGCTGATGAGCGGGAGTGGAAAAAGAAAATATTTACCAGGTTGGTGAATATCCTCGATTTGTCGCTGATTACCAGTCAGCCTGAAGAAGTCTCACGCGAGCAATTACAGCAGGCTTGCGAGTCGCTGATGGCGGAAGAGTCGCTGCCGATCAATCTCAGCGCACGCCAGCGCATCATAAAAGAAATTCAGGATGAAATCCTGGGGCTGGGTCCGCTGGAACCGCTGCTGGCCGACAAAACGGTTTCTGACATTTTGGTAAATGGCTGCTCAACGGTCTATGTGGAGCGACGCGGCAAACTCGAGCTTACGGATGTTTGCTTCGACAATGACCGCCACCTGAGAAATATCATCGATCGCATTGTATCCAGCGTTGGGCGGCGTATCGATGAGTCTTCTCCGATGGTTGATGCACGCCTGGATGATGGCTCCCGCGTCAACGCCATCATCCCACCGTTGGCAGTGGATGGCCCGTCAATTTCCATTCGCCGTTTTGCGGTGGATCGGCTGAATGCTGAGCGCCTGGTTGAGCTGGGAACCATTTCTGAAAATATGGCGACAGTGCTAGAGGCGATCGTCAAGGGTCGTATCAACATATTGATTTCAGGGGGTACGGGTTCCGGGAAAACAACACTGTTGAATATTCTCTCTAACTATATCCCTGTAAACGAGCGGGTTGTCACCATCGAGGATTCGGCTGAACTGCAACTGCAGCAGCCCCATGTGGTGCGCCTGGAAACACGGCCTCCCAACATTGAGGATAAAGGTGCGGTAACCCAGAGAGACCTGTTGCGCAATTCTTTACGTATGCGCCCTGATCGTATTGTTATCGGCGAGGTCAGAGGGGCCGAGGCCCTGGACATGTTGCAGGCCATGAATACCGGGCACGATGGTTCGCTAACCACGATCCACGCAAATAGTGCCCGCGACGGTCTGACGCGTATTGAAAGCATGGTGTCCATGAGTGGCGTAAATTTGCCGTTAAGGCCCCTACGCGCGCAGATTGCCTCTGCTATCAATGTGGTTGTGCAACAGGAGCGGCAGCAGGACGGCACCAGGCGCGTGGTCAGCATCCAGGAAATCAATGGCATTGAAGGGGAGATCATTACCATGTCGGAGATATTCAATTTCCATCAAAAGGGTATCGACAAGGATGGCAAGGTGATCGGGCATTTTACAGCCACCGGTATCGTCCCCGGATTCAGGGAGCGTCTGTCAGAACGGGGCATTGAGCTTGACCTGGAACTATTTCAACCAAACCCGGGGCCTCGATAAATGTTTGGCCTGGAATTTTCAACGGTCTTTTTGGGCATGATAGCCATCGCCGTTTTTTTGCTGTCCCAGGCGTTCCTGGTGCCAACTTTTGGTGAGAATCGCAAGGCCAGAAAGCGCATGGATGAACGTCTTCGCGGCATGGCCAGCATGGACGGCACCGCCCGTAAAACGTCGCTGGTGCGCAAAAAGTATCTCACTGAACTATCACCCCTGGAGCAGCGCCTGGAGGCATTGCCCGGCATGGATAACCTGGGGAAGATGATCGAACAGGCGGGAAAGGAGACGCTTGCTTACCGGTTTGTGCTGACCAGTTTAGTGATCGGCGCTATCGCTGCTGCGGTAGCAATGCTGTTTACAAACATGGGTGTTGTTGCAGTTTTATCGGGCTTGGGTGTTGGCGCATTGCCCTTCCTGCGGCTTTCAAGAGCACGCTCTGCCCGGCTTGGTAAATTCGAGGAGCAACTACCCGATGCACTAGGAACTATGTCACGTGCACTCAAGGCTGGTTACCCGTTTAGCGAAACACTGAAACTGGTTGCCGAGGACCTTGAAGAGCCGGTGGCAAAAGAGTTTGAAATTACTTTTAATGACGTTAACTACGGCGGTGACCTGAGAGTTGCATTGGAAGGTTTACTCGTGCGTGTGCCCAGCGTAACGGTGATGGCGCTGGTGAGTGCCGTGATGATCCAGAAGGAGACAGGCGGCAATCTTGCCGAATTGCTCGATAAATTAGCGAGTGTCATTCGGGGGCGTTACAAGTTTCAGCGCAAGGTGAAAACACTGAGTGCTGAAGGGCGCATGGCCGCCTGGGTGATGTCGTTGTTCCCATTTTTTATTGGGGGAGTGTTGTCGATCGCCAATCCTGATCTGATGCCGATGCTGATCTACGATCCACTCGGACAGAAGCTGATCATTGGCGCGTTCATCTTAATGGTGATTGGTATTTTCTGGATGCAACATATTGTGCGTCTGGATATTTAGATGTCGCTGGGGTTTCTTCGAGGTCATTGATGGATTTTTTTAATTACATAATGGGTGTGGTTGATAGCCTGATTAAAAATCAGGCTATGTCACGTGCGGCGATCATCATGCTGATGGGGATTTCGTCCTTTATTTTTTTTCTCGCCATCCTGCTCCTTATTAACTGGGTTTATAGCCCGGTCAGAGAGCGTTTAAGAGCATTAGGGCCCGATCAGTCATCTGGCCGTTCTGCGAAGCAGTCCATAAACAGGGTGCTGGAAGCATCTGCTGGCGTTGTTCTTCCGGAGGAGGGAAAGAGCAGGACCCGCTTCGAGACTATGCTTATACAAGCCGGTTACCGGAATCCTAACGACATCATGGTTTTTTATGGGATCAGGTTTCTGACGGTCATTTTGCTGCCGTTATTGGTGCTTTTTCTGGGAGGCATGGTGATAAAAGCGCCACCGGTGACCGTTGGGCTATTTACGATCGGCGCTGCTATCGCTGGAATGGTAGGACCAGCACTGGTACTGGAGCGAATGGTCGGTCGTCGGCAAAAGAGCCTACGTCGCGGACTTCCCGATGCGCTGGATTTGTTGGTCGTTTGCAGTGAGGCAGGATTGGGGCTAAAGGCCGGGTTACAGCGGGTGTCTGATGATATCTATATCAGTTATCCGGAACTTGCTGGGGAGCTCGCAATGGTAAATACCCAAACCCGTGTCGGGGTGGACAGTGCCGTGGCCCTCAAAGATCTTGCTGAGAGAACAGGGTTAGAAGATATTCGGGGGCTGGTTTCTACGCTCTCCCAAAGTATGAGGTTCGGCACCAGTCTTGCAGAAAGCTTGCGGATTTATTCGGACGAAATGCGCGACAAGCGGACCCAGCGTGCGGAAGAGCGAGCGGCTACACTCAGTACGAAGTTACTGTTTCCATTGATCTTTTGCGTTTTCCCCAGTTTTTTTGTTGTAGCGCTTGGTCCACCGATGCTTGGTGCATTGGCTGCTATACAAGCAACAGGTGTTAAATAGGGAGCATTTGCTAGTGCGTTATCCAGAATTTTGTCAAGAAATTATTACACCAGCCAGCGGGCATGGCCGTCGAAATCTGCTTGTAGTGGGTTTGTTGCTGTTGGTTACCGGCTGCGCTTCAAACCCTCAGAAGGACGCCGCAGTAGCTGCGCAGGCATCGAATAATTTTTCAGGCCTTTATGATGGCAAGATGGCTGCTACCCATGCTACAGAGTTGCCGGTGGCCTCGGCGGAGGAAGCCCAGGTTCGCGGTGATCAGGCATGGAGAGAGGGAGATCTGGACCTTGCGCTTTACCAGTACATTCAGGCTTTGCAGATGGATGGCGATGATGTCAATACGCTCAACAAGATCGGCGCGATTCATGTTGATCGCGGTAATCTGGGCCTTGCGGAGGCTGCATACCGATGGGCACTCCGGTTATCTCCGGATAATGCGGCGGCCTTGACTGAACTCGGGCTGATACTGCTGAAGAAACGGGAGTTTGCGCAGGCAGAGGAAACTTTGACACATTCCCTGAATGTGACAAGTCAGCAATGGCGGGCTCAGAATGCGCTGGGCATTATCGCAAACGTGCAAGGTAATCACGCTGCCGCTAGTTTGCATTTTCAGGAAGCACTGAAAATCAGGCCTGAATCCCCCATGCTCCTGAATAACTACGGCTATTCACTTTATTTATCGAAAGACTGGCCCGGTGCTATGAAGGCTTTCAGGCAGGCGCTCAATCGAGCTCCGGATTATAAATTGGCCTGGCATAACCTTGGTTTGGTCTATGCCAGGGAAAGGAACTACACGGCGGCGGTTGATGCCTTCTCGCACGCGATGGAGTTGTACGAAGCATATAACGACGTCGGTTACCTGGCTATGCTGGACGGAAACTATCAGGAGTCCGATATATACCTTAGTAAGGCCATTAAGCTATGCCCCAGTTACTACGAAACAGCCCACAAAAACCTGATGCGTTCCCGAGTACTGAAATCTACAGATGAGACGAATAGTAAAAGCACCAAATCAGCAGCTAATGCATGAACCCGAACCGGTAGATGACCAAATAAACCCTTACAAAAAGGGGGGGACTGATTATGCGTAAACATGATTTTAAAAGACAAAGCGGAACATCGATGGTGGAGTTTGCCTTTGTGGCCTCCCTCTTTTTTATGCTGCTGTTCGGCATCATCGAGTTCAGCGTTATTTTGTATGACAAGGCAGTCATCACTAACGCAAGTCGGGAAGGCGCTCGTACTGGAATTCTCTTCAGGGTCGGCGACAGGACCATTGGCAGCCTGGCTGCTGAAAACACCATTGTAGAAAATGTTGTCACTGCTTATGCCAGCAATTATCTGATTTCTCTCGGCGGTGATTCATCGATCACAACAGTGGTTACCCGTAGGGATAATCTTGTAACTCCCAACGGCAAATTCGATGTGGGCGACGAGTTGATTGTTACCGTCACCTACCCCTACGACTTTCTGATTTTGCCTGCGTTTGCCGCGGGTCTCTCTGACTTTACCCTCGGCGCTGTTACTACTATGCGTGCCGAATGATTACTGTGTGGAAGCTAGCGATGCAGATAAAGAATAGACAGGCACTGCCGGGAAAGCAGAAGGGGAGCATTCTTGTGCTGACCGGCATAAGCTTGTTTATGTTGGTTGGCTTTGCCGCTTTGGCGCTGGACTCGAGCATCTTGCTTGTCGCCCGCAATGAGCTTCAGAACGGCGCCGATGCCGGTGCCCTGGCTGGGACCCGCGTGCTTTATCTCAATAGCGGAACTTCAGTGAACGCTGGTGCCAACCAGGTTGCCTTCGACACCGCCACAAGCAACATCAGCCAGACGACGGCGGTTGAGTCGAACTGGGTAGGCGGTAGCAACAACGGCGATGTGCAAAGAGGACACTGGAGCTTTGCCACCAACCAGTTCACACCTAACCCTTCCCTGTTAACCGTGAGCCTGTGGAATACCACCACAGCAGAACTCGATGCGAACGTGAACTTCATTAACGCCGTCAGAGTAACTACCCGGCGTGAGGCGACACCGGTGCAGGCTCTCTTCGCACGGATCTGGGGGGTAGATAGTACCGAAATGTCAGCAACGGCAGTTGCCTATATCGGTTTTGCCGGTAGTCTACAGCCCGAAGAGGTAGATCAACCGTTGGCGATCTGTGGGGACAGTATTGTTGATAGTGGCGGTAACTACTCATGCAATGTCGGGCGAATGATTCCCGAGGGGGATCAAACAGGAGGATGGACGAATTTCGTACAGGAAAGTTCCTGCACGGGTCCTGCTGCGCCACCTCCCACGGTTAAGCCCCTGATTTGTGCCACTGGTAATCCAGATATGCTTAATTTTGGCGCGGATATGAACACGAATAATGGTCAAAACCAACCGGATTTTGTTGACTTAGAAAGCTGCTGGGTCGGCAAAACAGACAGGACTGAGCCCTGGAACATCACTCTGCCAGTTATCAACTGCGATGGAAACATAGCCCCTTGCAACGAGTTGATTGGGGCAGTTAACGTTAATGTGATCTGGATTCAGAACAAAGCTCAGTCAGCACATATTGATAACCCAGGCATGGCACCATCAAGTATGGATTGTGACGACTGTCCTCAAGGTTCCTGGACAGCACCGTTAGACCCTTCTGGTAATCCAGTGGGCGGTATTCAGCGCTGGGACAGCTTCGTTGACCACTTTCAATTAAAAAACTCGGATGGCTCTAGTGCCACTTACGCCTCTGGTGGTTGGCGACAGAAGACAGTCTATTTCCTGCCAGATTGCACCCCGCACGAACCGAGTGGGACAACCGGAGGCGAGAACTTCGGTATACTTGCAAAGATTCCGGTGTTGGTTCAGTAGAACTGGACGTGATGTTGCGGTCGGTGGGTCCCGGCATCAAATTGCAGCAGTCGGCAACCGGGATTTCCTTGAAAGTAAGTGATCGAATTATTCATTAGTGTCACGGATCAATGATGCTGCCTGGCTGAAGAGGGCAGGTTACAGATCCAGCACCAGAATTCCTGGCATTGGCTTATGCGACGCTGACCAATGCTGTCCATTATTAAAGACGCCCCGATAATGGCACCAGGGTTCTGATGGAATTCCCCCTCGCTATAACCGCTATGGGCTTACGATCACGTGGGGTGAGTGGCCTGGTCTTCGAACATGAGATAAATCGTTCTGTTTACGGTCAAGTATCAGGGGGATAATCAGGTTTTTCAGCATACCCCCGTCGCCTGGTGTGCGGTGTATTCTTGTCTGCCATTGCTAGCCCCTGGCGTATGGAAATCAGTCGGTACGATGACGGCCTAAAACGTACTACGGTTAGATTCACAGTAATTTCGGTGAACTTTCGAAGCTGTATCCTGGCTTCACTGGTTTTTACCTTGTATCTGAAGCTATCAGATTTGCGTGCTTTCTAGTCACAGTAGAGACTGGACCCTTACTCAGAGCAACGAAACAGTTTTTGATTGCTTTGCCTCTGAAACCCTCTGTTTATCGAGTTTTTATGACCCCCATTGAAATACTTATGCT
>Ga0164315_10002977_pt1 | contig 13065 bp, 7 predicted proteins | sample GuaBasSedimGuay6_FD_113737 | JGI IMG/M metagenome (GOLD analysis project Ga0164315, IMG submission 113737) | Subseafloor sediment microbial communities from Guaymas Basin, Gulf of California, Mexico - Guay6, Core 4569-2, 0-3 cm | ecosystem: Environmental > Aquatic > Marine > Hydrothermal vents >... | reverse complement strand
GTAAATGAGACCAATTCCTATAGCCAATCTACCTCTGACGGCTACGACAAAGGCCAAAACAGAGACAACAATAATGCCGATATAAACTACAGCAGACAATCAAACCGGCCTGATTTTGATAAAAAAGCAAATTTCGGAAAAGTTATAGGAGCGATTGTTTCACTGGGAACGGTTGGTGCTGTTTCACCTAAAGGCAAATCATATTTTAGTGAAATCAAAAACACATTATACAATGACTGGAGACAACCAGTAGTAATGCTTTCAGGCTCTTCTATTATATGTAAAGCGGCATTTAGAATCAGACAAAGTGGGATGGTAGACCGAATAGGCCTGATTACCAAATCAGGAAACTCACATTTTGACAATTCAGTTCTTGATGTCATAAGAAAACAGAACAGACTGGGGAAACCGCCTGAATCAGTTGGCGGACGACAAGGGGCCAATATTATTGCAATATTTAAAATGGGAAACTAACTTAGTTAGCTACCTGACAGAAGCAAACTATTCAGAGAACCATTTGTTATCTTTATAATTATATTCCATGTACCTCTAGTATTTTTATAAAATGAGTGCTACATTTTTCTCAAGTGTAAAGCAAACAACAAAGGTATCACTTTAATACGTTTATTTACCTGCCCAACTATTTGGCTTTTTAACTATTCAAACGAAAGGATAAGAGTGCCTAACTTTACCGTTCGCAATTTCAGTCACACTATTTTCAATATTTTTCTTACAATGCTTCTTCTCTCCTTCTCTCCTTTATTTGCAGACTCTTCTACATCTGGCACTAACTTAAACAGCAAACCAAATAGTGACTCTATTCTAGATGCGCCGGACGAAACTGCAAACGAAGAAGAATTCAACATTGACGATCTCATAGATGAAGGTGCTCTCGAGGAAGAGGCCAGTATATATTCAGAAGCTTATGTTGTTACAGGAACAAAAACGAAACGTAAGGCTATCGATTCACCTTTTACCGTTTTTTCACTTAACAGACAACAAATAGAAGCTCTGGCACCAAATGATATTGGTGATCTTTTGAGAGCCGTCCCAGGTTTTGATGTTTTCAAAGTAAGTGATATGAATTTTAATGCTTCAGAACCTGGATCTGCCTCAATATACGGTAGCCAATATCTTGTCTTAATTGATGGAGTATCATTTAGTGATGTTAGAGGTCGTAGTGCTGACTGGCCTACAATCCCTGTTCAGGTTGATGAAATTGAACGAATTGAATACCTCCCTGGTGGACAGTCTTCATTATATGGTTCTTATGCAGCTATTGGTGTATTGAATATCATAACAAAACGGGTTAACCCGGATACATGGGACAAAGGAAAGCCTTCATCAATAAGAGCAAGAATTGGAAGTGACGGCCTTCAATCATACGATTTTTCCTACAATAATGCAGAAAACAAACTTACATCATCTGTATGGGGTAGTTTTCGAACAATAGACAACCACGATGATACTGTTAATTATGCGCCCCCTGCTTTTGCCAATCAAGGTGAAAGTACTTATAAAAACGGCGGTATATCGTTAAAAAACAACTTTGATGAAAACAGAAATCTAAGACTTGATTTTGCCTACATTAAAGGTGACAGAAACCCTTACCAGCCAACATCTATAAATTCAGAAAGATATGATGGGCAAAGTGCTTCAATTTCTGCAATTTATTCAGAAGAATATGAAAACAACAATAGTTTCACCTTCCTGATAAAGAACCGTAATACCACCAGTTCTTTACAAACAGGTAATGGCGGCGGAGATTACGATGAAACTCAAATTGAGGTAAGAAAACAATTTACAGATACTGGGAAACGTATTATTTCTCTTGGTGCCTATTATCAGGAAATATCTGTTTCCGGTGATGTATATGGGCCAAATAATCAAAATCTTTATGAATCTTCTGCCAACGTTTTAGTTGAACAACCTTTAAAAGACAACCAATCAATTCTTATTGGTCTCAATGGTTACCACTCTTCATATACAGGCACAGACCCTTCCTACAAAATTTTCTACAAAAAGAAAACTACGAAAAAAGAAGCTTTTCGATTTGGATACAGCACTTCAGTCAGAGGTCCTGATATTTTCTTCTCAAGAATGGCAGACTATTATATCAATCCTCCTCCAACTTTTGCTCCTGTTAGAATAGCCGGTGGGAACTCTGATCTTGACAATGAAGAATTTGACAGTTTTGAAGTAAGCTATGAAAGACGCACACCATCTTCTTCAATTCAAAGTAGAGTGTATAAAGGAAAAGTTTCAAATAGAATCGTTGCCCAATGGGATGGGACTCCAACGATTCCAATGCCAGGAGGAGGATTAGTTTACCCACAAGAATTTATTAATGAAGATCAAGATAACAAGCAAATAGGCATAACGACAACGTGGGATAAATCCTTTAGTAAAAAATGGACCTCAACTGTTACCTGGAGATACTTACGAGCAAAAAATGAAGACGGTCAAACTTCATTTTATTCACCCAAAAATGTCCTTAATTTCATGGCAACATATAAACCGGTAAATAGATGGTCCCTTAATTTATTTTCAAAAACGACAACATCCTACAGTACAGAAGAAAGTGGCAGTATTGGCACAGCTCCTGTTTCAGGGTATACAAAACTTGATTTTGCAGCAAAATACAAAGTTACTGAAGACGGTAGTCAGCAATGCTGGATAAAAGTTACCAACCTCACTGACAGAGAAGTTGTGGAAGCCTATGGCCTTGCTGCTGGTGTTGCAGGACCAGGATGGGAAATTGGCAGAATGTTTACTGCAGGATATTCATTTAAATTTTAATACCTATTTTATTGCCAAACTTTGAGCATCATTGCCAAACTTTGAGCATCATTGCTAAATTTAAATGAGTATTTTAAGATCAAAGAATATAATAAAAAAACCCTACTATGAAACATGCTGTTTCCAGTAGGGTTTTAGTGTTTAGTGCAAATTATTTACTAAGATAAACCTACGATACTTCCATCATCCATTGTATCCATCCCAAGATAAGCCGGATGTTTAGGTAGACCAGGCATTCGCATAATATCACCAGTAAGAGGTATAATAAAACCTGCACCAGCAGCAATTTCAATGTCTCTTACAGTGACAATGAAATCTTTAGGGCGACCTAGAAGCTTAGGATTATCAGACAAAGATTTTTGAGTTTTTGCCATACATACAGCAAGTTTATCGTAGCCCAGTTTATATACATTTTTCAGAGCCTTTTTACCTTCTGTTGTATAATCTACATGAGCTGCACCATATATTCTTTTAGCGATTGTTTCTATTTTCTTTTCCGGTGTCCAGTCATATTCATAAAGTGGTTTTAACGGTAATTGACAATCATCACACATTGTATCTAAACATACTTCTGCGAGTTCACGACCACCTTCACCACCATTACTGTGAACTTCAGCTACAGCTACAGGAAGTTTTAGCTCTTCACATCGACTGCGAATTGCTTCAATTTCGGCATCAGTATCTGTTGCAAATCTATTAATGGCAATAACCACTGGAACCTGAAATTTGTTAATATTTTCAGCATGCTTTTCCATATTTTCAAGACCTTTGGCAATAGCCTCAACATTTTCCTCTTTTAAATGCCTTTTCTTTACTCCACCGTGCATTTTTAATGCCCTTGCAGTTACAACAAGAACACAAAGCTCAGGAGAAAATTTTCCTGCCCGGCAAGTAATATCAAAGAATTTTTCAGCACCTAAATCAAAGCCGAAACCTGCTTCAGTTACTACATAATCAGTTTTAGCCAGGGCTAGTTTTGTTGCAAGAATTGAGTTTGAACCATGGGCGATATTTGCAAATGGGCCACAGTGAACAAAGGCAGGAACACCTTCTAATGTTTGTACCAAGTTAGGATAAATTGCCTCTTTTAGAATCATAGTCATTGCTCCGGCTACTTTTAATGATTCAGCAGTAATAGGCTTACGATCATAAGTCATTCCAACTAGAATTTTACTGATTCGTTCACGAAGATCATTGTAATCATTAGATAATGCCAAAATAGCCATTACCTCACTTGCAGCAGTAATGTCGAACTTTGTTTCCCTTGGGACTCCCATTTTATCTCCCCCAAGACCTACCATAATGTCACGAAGAGAACGATCATTCATGTCAATAACTCTGGGAAATGTAATTTGTCGCGGATCGAGATCTGGTAATTGCCTTTGATAAATTGCATTATCAAGTGCTGCAGCAAGTAGATTATGAGCAGCCTGAACTGCAGGAAAGTCGCCATTAAACATAAGGTTGATATCTTCCATTGGAATAAGTTGAGAGTAGCCACCACCTGTCGCTCCACCTTTAATTCCAAACAAAGGACCCATTGACGGTTCCCTTAGGGCAACAGATACTTTTTTACCTACTTTAGCAAGCCCCTGCGCAAGACCAATACTAATGGTAGTTTTTCCTTCACCAGCTGGAGTAGGTGTTATAGCAGATACTAAAATCAGCTGGCCTTCAGGATTGTCTGAACGTTCTATGGCACGATAATTAACTTTTGCTCTGTTATACCCAAAAGGAATGAGATCTTCATGGTGAATCTTAAGTTCACTCGCCATTTTACCTATTGATTTCGGGGTAACGGAATGGGCTATTTCAAGATCTGTTAATTCTTTAACTGACATTTTGATTCCTCCTGCTTTTAAGAGTATTGTTAATATATTTATTCGGTCCTTTAGTTCGCCTTCTTATTTATCTGTCATTTTATCAAGAATATAATTATGAATATCATCAGGTGCCGAAATATTAAAAATCGTATAGGAAAGAGACTCTTTTGGAACATTCTCACTATGCCCGCCTCCGGCGCCAATACCAAGATTAACTCCAAACATTGAAGTACTTAAACCTACTCCTCCTCCGGCCATATTAGAGCCACTGCCTATACCTGAAGCCGTTAATGGAATAATCGTTCCAAAACCAAGTAAAGATCCAATTACTGACTTGTCGAGAATAAGGTCGTTAATCTTACTATAAGTTAAACTTCTTTCTGAATGCCACAGCCCATGAGAAGTTATAACTATACGCCTGTTGGTAATAATGTAAGTATGAGACTGGCGATACCACTCTGTGCCCATTATTCCGAGAATACCAAAAATCAAAACAGTAATATTTTCGATATTATTTATAAAGTGCTCTGAATTTCTTAACCCTAAAGCTGTAAACTCTTTCAAGTAAATACCTAGCCCTCCGGCGGCAAAAATCCATATTATCCATCGTAATGAAATTCTTGAAATAGCAATAACAAATGCTGGAATAATAAGCGCCAGAGCCCAGGTTCCAAGATAAACGACATTATTGGCAAACTCAGGAAAATAAGTTGTCAATTTTGCGATAATTTCTTCTCTTTTAGCCATAAAAAAAACTGGTACAACAATAAAATATACCCATATTATATAAAGTTTGTACATTCCAAACATATGTGGATGTACAGCTTTGAAGATATCCTCATCAGGAAGTATTTGCACTCCACAGCATGTATCTGTGTTGTTACCCAAGGCCAAGTCCTTTCTCAACGTCGATTACATCTTACTTTTAAAATTTACTTTTAAAATTTACAGAAAATCTTTGTAAGACTTTTTCTTTGAAGCTTTAACTGACATGGAATCGTCTCCACCACTTTTCTTTCTTGAGGTACCAACCTGTTTTTTAAAAATCAGATAGTTTCCTTCTTTGCCTCCGGGGCAGACCAAATCCCACCCTTCAGCACCAAGTTTATTAAGCGCTTCCGCATTAGTGAAAAGTTCAATTCTGTATTCAAATGTTACTTCGTTTGCCACTGACAATCCCTTCGATTCCAAGCCAAATTCTAATCACCCGTTTTCAACAACAGTTCAAACAGACAAAATGATGACATTGTAATTTCGTTGTTCATTCATTAATTTCAACAATTTCACCGTACTATATAGACTCTACCAGATTTAGACTATTGATTTGAATGAATAATTCAGAAAACTTAATATAAATGTGCAATGCACTAATAAAGCTTGAACAAAAGTTCTATGGGATGTAATGCCGTAATATTAGTGTTATGTTCAAGTTGAAGGCGGCAACTTGAGCATTCACAGGCAATAATGTCAGCCTTTGTTGCAATTATGTCATCAAAAAGTGGTTGTCCTGTTTTTACAGATATCTCATACCCTGCAGTATTTTCTTCACCTCTCTGCAACCCAAATGTTCCAGCCAATCCACAACATCGTTTCATAAGAGGTTCAATATTGTAGCCCACCATTTTCAGTAATTTAACTGCACTTTTTTCCTCTTTCGTGTCAATGAGATGGCAGGGAGAATGGTAAACAACGGTTGTGTTTTTGGAAGGAGCAACTACAGGAGCTTTCAATGAACCATCTTCAATAGCCTGCAAAAGAAAATCCGTTACTGTTGTAGATATTTCTGTAATTGTTTTAGATAATTGCTGTTCATCTTTTTTCACGAAAAATTGTAAATGTTCATGAAGCACTGTTCTCATTGCTGTCGGTTCAGAAAAAAGCAGCTTTGTTCCCGGAGTAATAGCCTTTGTAAGAATCTTTCGCACTATATGAGAGGCAGCTTTGGCCGACTGAGCATCCCCTTTAGCAAACCCGGGAGTCGCGGCAATCAAATCAGGATTTGTGTAAACACTGTAACCGGCCTTATGGATCAAATTCATAGTTTTGTAGCCAAGAGATGGATCACAGGAAACAGCATAAATATCAGGAAAATAAACAACTTTTCGCTTACCTGACTCATTACTTTTAGATAATTTTACTGGTGCAAACTTAAATAAAGGTGCTTTTGAAGATATGGAAGTTGTTGTTTCCAGAAACTTTCGAAACAAACTACTTTTATTCATAACAGAACCAACAGCTGCAAAAGGTTGAGCAATTGACGGTAGTGGCTGAGACAGAAGAGAGAGTATTTTATCTTTCAAAGGCATCCCTGTTCTATTTTTCAATACTGAACGGAGTTGATTCACAATTTGTGAAGTTTCAACCTTTGATGGACAATTAATTTCACAAAGCCCGCAACCTAAACAAAGTGAAAGATAATCAATAATTTCTTCTTCATCTTTTTGCTCACGACCAAAATCGCCGACAAGAAGCGCCTGCGCAATATTTAATTTTCCCCGGGGAGAACTCTGAGGAATTCCAGTAGCTTTAAAGAGAGGGCACATAGGAATATTTTCAAGAGGAGTTGTACAGTTTCCACAGCCGTGACATTTTTCAATTGCCCTTGCCAGACTACCTTTGCTTCCTCCGAGAGGAGCAGGTATTTGCCTGGTTTTATAGCCAGGACCCATTCTAAGATCACTGGTCATTGACACACTGCAATCTGTGCAGCTTTCACTTTGATTTCCAGTCAAGCCACTTTGATTTTCAGTCAAGCCATCCTGTCTTTCAATCAGAGGACCTATATTTTTCGGAGTCGCAATAATTCCCGGATTCAATATATTTTCAGGATCAAAAATTGTTTTAACTTCTTTGAGCAAACCATAGCTTTTCTTGTAAAATGCTGGTAAAAAGGAGGTTCTAAGCCGACCATCACCATGTTCACCACTAATAGAACCATTCAATTCACTTACAAGATCAAATATTTTATCCGCAAGTTCAGCCATTAAATCTACATCTTTTTGCAAACGAAGGTTTAGGATTGGTCTTGTATGAAGGTTCCCCTCCCCGGCATGACCGTAAACAGCACTTTCAAGACCTTTTTCCTCAAATATAGCATGTAATTTTTCAAGATAAACACCTAATTGAGCCGGTGCAACAGACACATCTTCAATAAATGGAGTTATTTGACCAGGACCATCAAGAGTAAACAAAATAGGTAATGCCGACTTTCTTACTTTCCATAGCTGCTCCTGTTCTGCAGTATTTTTCGCCTCTATAACTCCAGTTAAGTCATCAGTATGCTTTTTGAATAAATTATGGAGTGCAGAGACTTTTGCCTCTGCCTCTTCTTTTGTCCCATCCATTTCAACAAGAAGCTGAGCAACGGTATTATCTGGAACGTAGGTTTTTAAATGAGGATAATTTTTCACAACAAGATTCAAAAACACATGATCCATTACCTCTACAGCACTTGGATCGAGAGGAAGAATCAATTCAACAGCTTTTGACATTGCTTTCAAAGATGAAAAGTTTAACAATGTAACCAAACGCTCTTCAGGAAGAGGAAGGATATTGAGTGTCGCTTCAGTAATTAATGCAAGAGTTCCTTCTGAACTACAAATCAAAGCACCAAGATCTACAGAATTATCCTTAGCAAAAGCTCTTTCCAGCCGATAACCACAACAGTTTTTAGGCGCATCAGGAAGAGATTCTTTAAATATCCTGATGTCTTCCTGAGATAAATTCTCAAGAGCAGATAAAAGAGATTTGACATTTGCATCATTTGGTTCTAATTCAGAACTTTCACCTGCCACTGATAATTGAGATTCAGATTTTTTGTCGGTCCCCGACAAACTGTAAACTCTGGCTTCCATCAACCCGGTCACTGGGGTAATAACTTTCAGTGATTCAATATAATCAATTGTTGCGCCATATTTTACAGACCTTGCCCCTGATGAGTTGTTTGATATCATTCCCCCGAGAGTGCAATAGTCACCACTTGCAGGATCAGGGGGAAAAAACAGGTTATATTTGGATAGCTCTAGGTTTAATACAGAGAGAACGACCCCAGGTTCAACAGTCACTGTCTTATTGTCAACGTCAACAGATAACACCTTATTCATATAACGTTTAAAGTCAATTACAATGCCAGAGCCAATACATGCCCCAGTCAGGCCAGAGCCCGTTCCACGACCATGAATTGGAACCTTATGTTCTTTGGCCCATTCCATAATTTGTGTTACATCTTCTTTTGAAGCAGGGAATGCTACTGCCTGAGGAACTATTTTGTATGGTGAAGCATCTGTTGAATACATCGCTCTTACAGGTGCAGCAGTAGACAACTCACCAGAAAGCAAGGTCCTCAAGGGCTCAAAATCATGTTTGCTGTTTTCCATTAGTCCATCCTGATGCTATCAAAAATTCATTCTATTACTACAAAAAATTCATCCAGTTACTATCAGAACTTCATTAAACCCTGAAAATGAAGATTTTTGTGAAGAAATTTTATGGGAATACTAGCAGTACTGTCAATAATTGTTAAAGGAGAAAAATGTAAATCCTGACCTCTGCTTGAAACTTTTCCAAAAACAGCTTCTGGCTTTTCATATATTATCTCATTCAAAAACGAAAGGTTATTACCTGAATACGTATTATCTGCTATTTTCAACATGTTATTATGCTCATCAACAAGATAAACAGCATCTTCTGTTGAATAAACTGCATTAAATTTAATGAGTGAATAAAAAACCTCAGGAGCAAAGAGATTTGAGCGAAATGCCTTATAAATTGTTCCAATCATCTTATAATTTGATGTTGCCTGCTCTGCTACGGAAGATACAATATCTAATGCTGCGGGAAATACACTTTGACGGGTAACTACTATTTGTCTTGGAGGAAAGCCTTCACATAAATAGCCTCTTTCGGCAATCATCATTGCAGTAACATCCTGTGCAAGAGAAGATTTAGGTGGTGCCTTTAATGGCTCTATTCTTGTTTCCTGCCTGTAGATAATCCCCCTCCCCTCAGGCTCCATAAAAAACTCATCAATATATCTGTTTTTTTTGCCATTATTACGATATTCAGTGGCTACTTTGACTAAAGAAAGATTATCTATTTTTTCACTGCCAGCTTTCTTTTCATTGAGGCCAAAAAGTGCCGTCTGCACTCTCACATCATCAAGCCTACCTTTATAAGCTGTTTTCAATGCTTTACATGTGAAAATTGCATCACTTATAGTTCCAGCTATCTCAAAATCACTATAATCCTTTGAATTTTCATCAACTGCTATCAATTGTTGTCGCAACTTGTCAAACAAGGCTGAAAGCCTGACTAGTTTCCAGCTTCTAAATGCATGACTAAAATGTTGAAGCTTCTCCGAACTATCGGAAGAAATATTAAGACACCCTTTAGCAGAAAGGTTCGCGAGAAAGACAGTTGCATTTTTTACTGTTCCAAGTATTACATCCTCACTTGCATTTTTCCCAGGTAGTTTAGCCATCAACCCCTCATCTCTGCTTCATTAATTGCTTTTTGAATAGCTTTCTTCTCATTTATATCACGACATTTACTCAATGATTCTTTTAAAGCATCCAAGGCACTTTTAGTACCAATTCGTCCTAAAGTGATATATGTTTCTAATCTAATAGCCCTGCTTTCATCGGCAAGATGAGGAGCAATAATAGATACGGCTTCTGTAGTTTCCATCAAACCAAAACTGCGTATTATTGCGCCTACCACTTCAAGACTTTCATCCTCCCGGTGAAAAAGACGGATTAGTTCAGGAATAGCCCTTGAATCACCTATTTCACCAAGTATTAAGGTCGCATGATATCTAATGCTCCAGTTATCAGACTGTAGTTTTTCTACGAGGCAAGTTACAACTGGTTCACCTATGGTGATAAGATGTCTGGTAATTGATCTATCAGAAAAGCCTGTATCACGCATAATAATCGATATGTCTCCGGACACAAGCATGTCAGCAGATGGATTTCCCAGAAGTTTCAACATTGCAGGAAAACTTTCAGGAGTTGCAAATTCTGCCAGAATTATCAACACCTCTTCTCTGTATCTTGGATCAGAAATAAGGGCAAGCAATCGTGGAACAGTTGAAACACCTTCACTTATAATGACTTGTCGTGCATTATTTGCTATCCTTGGGTTAGTTAACTGTCTGAATGCAGTTTCAACAGGAGGAGCGCCTTTACTAAAGGCCGCTCTAGCTTTCTCAGCTTCTTCTCCTCCAATCTCAATTAACAGTTCCTCCGCTGCAAGAGAAATATCCTGCTCACTTGCAAAAAGATTTTCTCCCAGAAACGGGATAAGGGGTTCTCCAAAATTCAGGAGAATTGGTTTAATAGTGTTGTCATAATCAAATTTTTGTTTCTTGGCTGAATGTTCAACAAACAGGTGATTTAAATATGGAGTAAAACGACAGTCACCAGCATTTGCAATATGAGGAAGAATAAAATAGTCAATGTAATGCCTGACTTCAAGAGCTAGCTTATCAGTTGTTGAAAAAATAGCATTAGATACATCAAAAAAAACATTAAGCGCTTCAAAACCTAAAAGTTCAATAAGTCGTTTTTTAGCCATAGATGCAATCACTGTATCACTATCTTCGGAGGCCGGTAAAAGAACCTTCCATGCCAAAGCCTGTGAATTACTTTTAACAAGTTTTATAAGACCTTTTTTTCTCGCAGAAGGACTTGAATCATAGAGTGTTTCTTCTACAAGAGGATTTATAATATCAAGGAGCTGTTTGTCACCAAGATTATCGAGAGCCTCAAAAGTTAATTTATGAATTTCAGGATTATCACCATTGAATTCAGTTAAAAGAAACTTATTATCAATGATCCCTTTCTTAAATAAATGAAGTTTCGAATAAATACGTAAAACATGATCTTCAAGGTCTAAAATATTATGTTTCAGTTTTCTTTCATCACTGTCACCAGCTGCAAGCAGAGCAATCGCTGCATAAGAACGAATAACAGGATGGCTTGTTTTTTCAAGTAATTTTAGAAGACTCACATCATCTGGAGATGGTTTAACCAGGTAAAGAAGTGAAGCTAAAGTTGCTATGCGAGCTAGTTCTTCTTCTGTAGAAGGAAGAATGAGTTTTTCATCACTATCTGGAAGAAAGTTGCAAAGTAAACCAATATGATGATAAAGATGTTTACTGTATGAAGACGGACTGTTTCGTATTTCTTTACGAAGTAAATTCGTAACAAAAGCATTATGAGAAAAAGTAACAAGAACAATTCTGGCCTCTTCAGAATTTGCCTGAAGTAAAAGTTGAAAGCCTGATTCAGCTACCAGACGATTTCTCATGGCATACAACTTTTTACCTAATAATATTTGTTTATCAGAAGAAAGAGGCTTAAATTTCTTTAATACTTCCTTTCTCAATGTTGAATGACTTAACAATAAAATTAACAAAGACATTTGGACTGATTCAGGATCAAATTCAGAACGAACATAGTGAACAAGCTCAACGATCCCTAAACCACCAATAATCATCCGTTCAATATCTGCGTGATTTTCAGGAAGCAGTTTCTCTGACAGATAAATAATATCATTGCCAGCCAGACAATGCTTGCAGTCTTCAGATAATTGGGAAGTATTTATTTGCCTCAAAGAAATCTGATCAAGAGCCAGGACCATTTTAGTGGCCAGCTTGAATCTTAAATGACCATTTTGTGTACCAATAAATTGATCAAGATTGGCAAGAACATCTTTCAATCGGCCTGTTTGCTCATCATCAATATTTGATGTTGACACATTAGAAACTGACATATCAGAATTTTCAACAATTTCAGGCTGAAGTTCAAGCTTTAAAATAGAATTTCTAATTTTTTCAATATTTTCAGCGGAAACGTTTGACAGCCCAGTAACAAAGAGGCTTGCTACTCTGCGACGAATGTGTTCAATACTTCTTCTCGTTCTAATATCTGCTGACATTTTAGATAGATCCACTACTGAAAAAAAGGAGCGTCCAAGTAATTAAGACGCCCCTTTTTATTATCTGCTGATTGAACTATTCTGTAAAAGCAATAGTTGTTGTTCCTGCAAATTTGTCACCGTAACGATTGCCATTAGGATCACTGTGGATGAAATAAATTTCAGCAACAAGAATAACAAAGCCAAGTAACGCAACAGGTAAACTGGCCAATGCATATAAAGCATACGAAATTACTGCTATGACTCCGATAACAGCATTCAATAGAGAACCTGCTGCCAATGTAAGATTTCTTTTGATAGAAAGTTCCTGTGTACAAGGCTTTCCATCAGGACCTACAACCTGATATTTCATAAGTTTCTTACCAATAGACTGGCCATTACCTAAAATTGAATCTCGAAGTAACATATAGCCACCACTGACTACGCCCCCTGCTATAATTCCAAGTGGAGTATAAATCATCCCAAGGACAAAGCCTACGAGCCATCCTGAAAAACCTCCTACGAG
>Ga0164315_10002976_pt1 | contig 13066 bp, 8 predicted proteins | sample GuaBasSedimGuay6_FD_113737 | JGI IMG/M metagenome (GOLD analysis project Ga0164315, IMG submission 113737) | Subseafloor sediment microbial communities from Guaymas Basin, Gulf of California, Mexico - Guay6, Core 4569-2, 0-3 cm | ecosystem: Environmental > Aquatic > Marine > Hydrothermal vents >... | reverse complement strand
GAAGGTCTGGGCAGAGGCACCATGTTACCGGCCTGATCACGGTTGTATTGCATGAATACCAGGTTCCATATCTCGATATAGCGATCACCATCTTCTTCTGGCGTACCCGGCGGTCCGCCTTCGATTTCGGGCCCATGGTCATAGAAAATTTCGCTGCAGGGACCACAGGGACCGGTATCGCCCATCGACCAGAAATTATCCGTGGTGCCTATACGCGTGAACTGTTCGGGATCGACCTTGATATCGTCAAGCCAGATATCGGCAGCTTCATCGTCATCCGCGTAAACGGTGACCCAAAGTTTTTCCGCCGGCAAGCCGATCACGTTGGTCAGGAAATCCCAGGCATAGTGGATCGCATCTTTTTTGAAGTACTCGCCAAAACTGAAGTTACCGAGCATCTCGAAAAATGTATGGTGCCGGGCGGTATAACCGACATTCTCAAGGTCGTTATGCTTACCGCCGGCACGCACGCAACGCTGCGACGTGGTCGCCCGTGTGTAATTGCGTTTTTCGCTACCCAGAAACACATCCTTGAATTGCACCATTCCGGCATTGGTAAACAATAAGGTTGGATCGTTGGCGGGCACCAACGAGCTTGAGGCCACAATGGTGTGCCCATGCGCTTCGAAATACTTGAGAAACTGCTCTCTTAATTCAGCACTAGTCGCCATTTTATGTAATCGCATTTCATATTAACTATTTCACCTTAACCATTAGCGAAATAATCGCATGACTGACTCGGGAGAAAAACCCCTATTTTGCAAAAAACGCGCCTGCTTCATACGCTCGGCGTAATCCGCTGGAATCACTTCCCCGTATTTACGCACGCGTTGCTGCACCATCAATTGATCCCAACGCTCGGATAACAGGTCAAGAAATTCGTCAGCCAACAAGTCGGCAATGCCTTTTTGTCGTAATTCGTAGCGAATTTTAAGCGGCCCTACTCCGGCATTGAAACGATGATTGACGTAAGCTTCGGTAAATCGCTCATCGGATTGCAAACGATCACTTATTAGTTCCTGCAGGACTTCATCGATAGCATCGGCCTCATACTCACGGGACCTTAGTTTTTGCCGCAATTCCTGTTCCGAATGCTCACGCCGCGCAAGCAAATCCATCGCCTTCTTCCGAATCCCCGATTGCAAAGATTTTTCAACCATAACAAATTAGCAGTATTTGATAGGATTTTTCCGTCATGATCACTCTAAAGTCAAATTGGATTTTTTTGCGGTAGGTAGGAAGGGCCGCGCGCAGGAGCGGAGCGTATATACAATACGTGACGTTCCGAGCACGGCCCTGACGACGCTACCGTGAAAAAAGACATTTGACCTCGTAAAAAAAGCCCTCGGAGGGGATAATCTCCGAGGGCACTTGCCAGCTTGCAACATCAGGTGGAGGGATATAGAGGTAGGCTAGGAAACTTCCACCGTTGCGGGTTCGACTTCTGGGTTAAAGCCGGTTGCTTCGCTGTCAATCGGATCGGCATCGTCACCCTCTTTGGGTAATAACACCGCACGTAAGCGCTGATCTATTTCTGCAGCCATTTCCGGATGCTCCTTCAGGAAAAGGCGCACATTGTCCTTGCCCTGACCGATACGTTCCTCATTGTAGCTGTACCAGGCACCGGCTTTTTCGACCAGGCCATGCTTGACGCCGAGGTCGATCAGTTCACCTTCACGGGATGAACCTTCACCATAGAGAATTTCGAACTCACACTGCTTGAAAGGCGGCGCTACCTTGTTCTTGACAACCTTAACGCGGGTTTCATTGCCAATCACTTCATCGCCTCGCTTGATTGCCCCAATGCGCCGAATGTCGAGGCGCACGGAGGCATAGAACTTTAGCGCGTTGCCACCGGTGGTGGTTTCGGGGTTACCAAACATGACGCCGATCTTCATGCGAATCTGATTGATAAAAATTACCATGGTATTCGAGCGCTTGATGTTACCGGTGAGTTTACGCAGCGCCTGCGACATCAGGCGCGCCTGTAACCCCATATGCGAATCACCCATATCGCCCTCGATTTCCGCCTTCGGGGTCAATGCGGCAACCGAATCGACGACGACCACATCGACCGCGCCAGAGCGCACCAGCATGTCGGTTATTTCGAGAGCCTGTTCGCCGGTATCGGGTTGCGACACCAGTAATTCATCAATATCGACTCCCAGTTTGCGCGCATAACTCGGATCGAGCGCATGCTCCGCATCGACGAATGCGGCTGAACCACCCGCTTTCTGAGCCTCGGCAACTACCTGCAAGGCGAGGGTTGTTTTACCGGAAGATTCAGGTCCATAGATCTCGACTACACGCCCGCGCGGTAATCCACCGATACCCAGCGCGACATCCAGTGACAGCGATCCGGTTGATATCACACCCATAGTCATATCCACCCCGGAATCGCCAAGCCGCATGACAGAACCCTTGCCAAACTGCTTTTCGATTTGCCCCAGCGCTGCGGCGAGCGCTTTTTGTTTATTGTCGTCCATTTGCTACCTACCTCTACATTTGAGTTGTTGAATTATCACACAGCCTAACGAGAACATAAAGAGAACTTTTCGATTTATCCTGAATTCTCGTTCGACTCGGGTGTAAGCCTGGCGAGCATTATGTACAGGACAATAGCTCATAGCATGAGCCACTAAAATATTATTATTTTTCCTGCTCGTATATTGAACCCAAATCAATGTATCGATAGGCTGTAAACAAAATGAACCCCAGATCCCCCGCACAAAGATACCGCCCGGATATTTCCAACCGAAACATAATATTAATGGTGGCGACTACAGTCATCGCTACCACCACTATATTGTTATGGAACGACTTACCGGCACCCGGCTCGGCCTCAGGACAACTCTCAGCAGCGCTGGGGACAACGCTACTGTTCGCGCCATTGTGTTTTTCGATGATGAAAAGATCGGGCTTCAGCGCAAGCCCGCCCAGCTGGTTTGTCGCCCATGTAATTTCAAGCCTGCTCGGCGGCGGACTGATATTCATTCACGTTGCCTCGGGGAACTGGTTCACCCCACCGGGACTAGTCCTGCTATTGCTGGTACTCCTGATCTTGCAGGGCAGCTTACTACGCGCTGTTTTTTCGCGGGATTTCAGCCTGCTGTTCGCGCGTAGCAGCGCCGCCCAGGGGTTCACCTCCCCGGCATCCCTGGACAAATCCGTGCTGCAGCGCATTATCGATGAAAAAACCCGGCTACTGTCCGCTTTCGCCCCGAATGAGGACGAAGCGCTGTTTTCACCCAATTTGAAACACTGGCTACGAGCTCCGCTGGCGAGCTTCAAATACCAACGCCTCGCCTCCCGCGAAGCCGCCCTGGTAGGTGCTCGCAACAGTGCCGGTGTCAAGCTTTCCTGGTCTCGCCGAATGCACATGATTGCCGGGCTGTTATTTTATCTGGGATTGCTCTCTCACATTATCGTAATACTGTTTTTCGCGGGTTACGCTGCTCACGGTGAAGCCATCGACTGGTGGTACATAACGGACTGGGGGCGTTAAATACAACTCATGACTGACCCATCAACCCGCCTGGCCTTGTCTATCGACCTCGAGCGTTGCACCGGTTGCAAGAGCTGCGAGGCAGCCTGCAAGCAAACCAATGCGCTCGGCCCGCACAGCTACCGTAACCGGGTAATGTGGTTTGACGAACAACAACAGCCCGCTGACCCGGGCACCCTGCCGAGACTGGATTTTCTCACCGTCACCTGCCAGCAGTGTGAACGCCCGGCCTGCCTGCGCGCCTGCCCGGTTTTTCCCAAAGCAATTTCAAAAGACCCTGACACCGGGGTGGTTGCGATCAACGAGGATCGCTGTACCGGTTGCGGCGAATGCGCGCTGTCCTGCCCTTACGGTGCAATCGGTTACAACGCCGACAAACACCACGCGGTCAAATGCGATCTATGCGCCGATCGCCGCGCTCGGGATCTGACCCCCGCCTGTGCCTTCGTCTGCCCCACCCGGGCAATACGTTTTGGCAAGCGTGAAACTCTGCTCGAAAATGCCAGCAACGAGCAACGCGAAATCCTCGAAACCGATCATTTCCTACAGGACCCGGCCACCATTTACCTCAGGCGATTACGGGATAACGGTCAGCCAGCTGCCAATACCTCACAGGAAACCACACCCGCACTGATGCGTGATCACCAGGTCAGAAGTAAACTGACGACGAAATTGGCACGCGGCTCGTATAGGAAATCCGAGAAAATCGAGCAGAGCAATGAGCCCGAACGCATCGTCCCGGGCGGCTGCAATATTTGCTTTAACGGCTGCCCGATCAAATACCATTTGCGAGGCAACAAGGTAGTCAATATCTACGGCAACGACGAGGATCCGGTATTTCAGGGGCGTGTCTGCCCCAAATCGCAAATGACTTTGCAGATGTATAACAATCCCCATCGCCTGCTGCGGCCGTTAAAACGCGTCGGCAAGCGCGGCAGCGATAAATTCATCGCCATCAACTGGGACCAGGCGCTCACAGAGATTGCCGCCAAACTAACCCGGGTACGTGAGCAGCACGGTACCGAGGCACTGGCCATCCAGTCGGGCTCACGTACCGGTGTACTCAATGTCATCGGCATTATTCCGTTGTTTGCGGGTCTCTGGGGCACCGATAACGTGGCCACCACCGAACCCTATTGCAGCCTGGGCAGAAGCATGGCGCTGAACCTGACCCAGGGCAGCGGAATCATGCCCAATGTCTATACCGAGGACGATATCGGCCAGGCCGAGGTCTACCTCTACATTGGTGACAACCAGGCCGAAACCAGGCCGGTCAATTTCGGCATGGTGAATGACTGGCGCATCAAAAACCAGGCGACCATGATCGTGGTCGACCCGCGCTTGACCGCCACCGCCAGCAAGGCGGATAAATGGCTGCCGATTCGCTCGGGTACCGATATGGCATTGGGCCTCGGTATCATTCATTACCTGTTTGAGCAGGATCTGTTTGACCAGCAATTTTGCGAACAATGGATTGCAGGCTGGCGGGAATGGAGCGATTTTGTATCGCAAAAGCAATACGATCTTGACTGGGCGGCGGCGACGACCGACCTGCAAACCAGTCAAATTGAGCATCTTGCACGAACCATTGCCGGCGCCGATGGCTGCATGATTTTTTTGAGCCGCGGCATCAACCAGCATACCAACTCGGCCCAGACTAACAGGGTATACATGTTTATTGCGGCGATGACCGGTAACTGGGGACGTCGTAGCGGCGGCTATTTTAACGTGTCCTCTGAAGTGAGCTGGGTGTCACCGAGTATTCCCGAACAGCGCAAGCCCGAAACTCGTGCAGCGATCAGCAAAAATCCTTCCGCCTGGATAGAGGCAATGAAAAGCGGCAGTCCCTACCCGATCAAGGCGCTGATAACCAGCAACAACCCGTTGATGCATTGGCCGGATCAGGCCAGGGTTCGCGAAGCAGTCGAGTCGCTCGACCTGGTGGTGCACCTGGAGCTATTCAAGAATGCCACCTCTCTCTACGCGGACTATGTCCTGCCAATGGCGAGCGGCATCGAGAAAGGCGGCACCACGCGCTTTGCCGAGGATCGCCGTATCGTGTGGAACGACAAGCTCATCGACCCACCCGGCGAAGCCAAATCCGATCACTGGTTCTGGATCGAGCTGGGTAAAAAATTCGGCTTCGATGATCTATTGAAAGAGGACTACAAACAACCGCGCAAGCTCTGGGATGAATTACTGGTCGCATCGACCCCCGACCTTAGACACGCGACCACCGAACGGCTGACCAGTTTACCCAACCGCACCGTTCGCGTGCCCTGGTTCGACGGCGCAGAGGGAGAAATCGACCCGGTATACGTCACCGAGGCGCAGGCTCAAAAACCGGAGCTGCACTACCCGACCACCAGCGGCAAGCTCGAATTCTGGACCGATGAACTGGAGGTGAAGTTCAAGACGATGGGGTTGTCCGCGTTACCCGAATTTTACAGCGAAGCCGAACAATTGATCGATATGCCGCATATCGAATACGACGAAGCTGCCCAGGTATCGTCCTTCTTCGACGATGATACCCTGGTGCGTAGTGGGAAAATCGTCGATAAAAAAACAAACAAACCATCAGAATTCGATACCGAACTGGTTACCGGCAGACCTCCCGCACCCCATTTCCACTCCTGGACCCACTACTTCTGGCAAGCCCAGGAAATGTGGCCCGAACTGTACTGCCAGATCCACCCCGACAAGGCAAATACACTCAGCATCAAGGATGGAGATCGCGTCATCGTCAAGACCGGCAACGGGGAAATCAAGGCGCGAGCGTGGCTGCACCGGGGCATACGCCCGAGCAGTGTTTTTATCCCCATCGGCTGGGACGAGCAACAACCTTACCATCCGGCTGCAAGCGTCAATCATTTAACCGGTACCAGGCTCGACCCCGTTTCCCAACAGGCGAATCTGAAAACCCACCTGTGCCGGGTGAGCAAAGCCTGACCAGAATGGCACCTACTTAAACTTGTCATTGCGAGCGGGGCCCAGCCCATGAGCGCAGCGAATGCATTGGCTGCAGCGAAGCAATCTCACCAGTCAGACGGAGATTGCCTCCGGGAAATTGCCCCCCTATACTGCTATCCCCTGCATCAAAGATAACGTAACGGCTGGATATCAAACCAAACCGTGCATTGCACAGGTACACATATGACTGACTCCATACGCATAAAAAATCTCATCGATGGTGAATGGCTGGTCGATGAAAATGAAGCAACAGTAGCGCTTTATAACCCGTCTACCGGGGCACAAATCGGCACAGTACCCCTGTCATCCGAGGCAACCGTAGAGGCTGCGGTAAAGTCTTCCCATGCCGCCTATTTAAAATGGCGCGAAATACCGATAGGAAAACGTGTCGGTTGTATTTTTGCGATTCATACGGCCATGCAGGACAACCTGGAAATACTCGCCGAATCCATCGCAATCGACCAGGCCAAGCACATCAGCGAAGCGCGTGGCGAGGTTCAACGAGTCATCGAAATCATGGAGATGGCCTGTAACGCCCCTTCCTTGCTGCAGGGAGAAACCCTGGCTCACATCGCTCCCGGCATCAATGGCCGCGTTACCCGGCAGCCGCTGGGTGTGTTCTGCGGCGTGGCGCCATTTAATTTCCCGGCGCTGGTATTTGGCTGGTTCATTCCATTTGCTATCGCCGCCGGCAACAGTTTTGTCTATAAACCCTCGATGGAATCACCATTGTTCATGCAGACGATGGGCCAATTGATGCTCGATGCCGGCCTGCCGAAAGGCGTCGTCAATATTGTTCATGGTGAACGTGAAGTGGCGGAAACCTGGTACCAGATGCGTGAAGTGGTCGGCGTGTGCCTGGTTGGCTCCAGTCCCACGGCGAAAAGCATTGCCGAAGCCTGCGGCAGGGTCGCCAAGAAAACCATGCTGCTCGGCGGTGCCAAGAACTACCTGGTTGCATTGGCAGACGCACAGGTCGATTTATTGATTACCAATATCATTCAGTCGGGTTACGGTTCAGCGGGGCAACGCTGCCTCGCCAGTTCCATTATCGCCGTCGTACCGGAGCTCTATGACCAGGTGATTGAACGTGTCATCGAGGCGGCGCAGAAAATCAGCGTCGGTGATGCGATGGATCCAGATGTGTTCATGGGCCCGGTGATTTCAGCCCAGGCCAAGCAACGCATCGAAGGTTATATCGAATCCGGCATCAAAGGCGGTGCGAAACTGGTGCTGGATGGACGCAACCCCGAAATGCCCGAAGCCAATAAAAACGGTTACTTCATCGGCCCGACCATTTTCGCCGACGTAACTCCGTGCATGGAAATTGCCCAGGCCGAGATTTTTGGCCCGGTATTATCGATCATGAAAATCAATGACCTCGACGACGCCCTGGACCTGATCCAGAAGCAACCGACGGGCAACGGCGCCTGCCTGTTCACGCAGAATATGTATTACGCCGAAAAATTCATCGCCGATGCCGATGTCGGTATGGTCGGCATCAACGTGGGGGTGTGCGCACCGCATCCTTATATGCCCTTCGGCGGAATCAAGGAATCCCTGGTCGGTAACAACAAGGTACAGGGTAAGGAAGGCTATGATTTCTTTACCCAGAACAAGGTTTCAACCATCCGGGTTGCCGCACCGACCGGTCAGTTAGCCGCCGATGCGACTACCGATAAACCTGCTGAAATAGCGACCAGTAAAGGCGGTGTACGGAGTTGTATCGCCTCTTAAGCGGAATCAGACATGACCCGATCTCGCGGCAGGTAAATCCGCAGGCCCAATTGTGCCGGGTTCAGTCCGCTATGACTCGACCAGATCGAGTAGTAGCTCGATCGCAGCTATCAGCGTTGCCACGCGCACTGCCTGGCGGTCACCACCGAACCGGTAACGTTTGGCTAGCATTTGCTCAGCCGAGGCCACCGCAATCCAGACCGTGCCCACCGGCTTGTCATCACTGCCGCCGCCGGGACCGGCAACGCCGGTAACCGCGAGCGAATAATCTGCTCGGCTATGGCGCAACGCGCCACTTGCCATCGCGCTTGCAACCGCCTCGCTGACCGCGCCATAGTCTTCGATAATCGACTCCGGCACCGCCAGCATTTCGCCTTTCGCTTCGTTGCTGTAGGTCACGAAACCACGCTCAAACCAGTCCGAACTGCCCGCGAGGTCAGTAAAGGTTTTGGCGATCAGCCCGCCGGTACAGGATTCCGCGGTACAAATTTTCTGTTGCCCGAGCAGCAGTACGCTGGCTAGCTCTGTTGTCAGTTTCTCGGGATCTGAATTCATTCGCACATTATACCCAAACAACTAATCGCCGATACGGTGATAACTAAAGCGCCTGCTCCTGAGCCAGATCAATTCAAGCAGCGCCGTAGTCTAGTAAAATAAATTTTTTGGTGGAGACCCTTATGACTAACATTGTAATCCTGGGCGGTGGTATCGGTGGACTTCCGATGGCATTCGAAATGCAGTCAATGCTGAAGCAAGGCGAGAAAATTACCGTTGTCTCCAATTCCGACAGTTTCCAGTTCGTACCCTCAAATCCCTGGGTTGCAGTAAATTGGCGCAGCCGGGAAAACATCTGTATCGATTTACCGCCAATTATGAAAGACAAGGGTATCGACTTTACCGCAGTTGGTGCAAAACGATTACACCCGGATAAAAACGAGATTGAGCTCGGTGACGGTACCACCCTTAGCTACGATTACCTGGTTATCGCCACCGGCCCGCAGCTGGCTTTCGACGAAGTCGAAGGCCTGGGACCTGCAGCGCATACCCATTCGGTTTGTCACGTCGATCACGCCGTCAGCGCCAACGAGGCATACCAGCAGTTCCTGCAAGATCCCGGCCCCATCGTTATCGGTGCCGCCGCCGGCGCCTCCTGCTTCGGACCAGCGCTGGAAATGGCGTTGATCATCGAGACAGATCTGCGCAAGCGTAAAATACGCCACCGGGTACCAATGACCTATGTAACGCCCGAACCTTATGTCGGACACCTGGGTCTGGGGGGAGTTGGGGATACCAAAGGAATGGTTGAATCGATCATGCGGGAACGACACATCAACTGGATTTGTAACGCAAAGATCGATCGCTGCGAGCCGGATAAAATCTTCGCTACCGAACACGATATGGATGGCAAGGCGATCAAGGATCATGAACTGGAGCATAAATGGTCGATGATTCTGCCGGCATTTCGCGGCATCGAAGCAGTCGCCGGCATCGAAGGCCTGTGTAACCCGCGTGACTTCATTATCGTCGACAAGCACCAGCGTAACGCCCAGTTTCAGAACATCTTCTCAGTCGGAGTGTGTATCGCAATCCCGCCGGTGGAAGCAACCCCGATTCCTACCGGATGCCCTAAAACCGGTTTCATGATCGAAAGCATGGTTACTGCGACAGCACACAATATCCGCGACATCATCGATGGCAAGCAACCGACCAACGAAGGCACCTGGAGCGCGGCTTGCCTGGCAGACTTTGGTGATCGAGGCGCTGCTTTCATCGCAGTGCCCCAGATCCCGCCACGCAATATCAACTGGTCTTCCGAAGGAAAATGGGTCCATTATGCAAAAATTGCTTTCGAAAAATATTTTCTGCGCAAAATCCGCAAAGGAATCGGTGAGCCCGGTTACGAAAAACAAATGCTTCGACTCGCGGGATTAAGTCGTCTCAAGCCATGACCCGGGCAAATTTATTTGACCTACGTCAACTGCCAGTTGCTTGGCATAGCTTATCGATCTCGCAGTGATATAATGACTGCAAACAAAATTACCTGAATGCCGACATGACTGAAACCAACGAAACAGCAGCGGTCGATGTACTGACCGATAGCGACAATACTGAATTCGAAAACCCGTCACTGGAAGATGACAGCATCGCCCAGCACGAAATCGAGCGTATGGATGTAATCCGTAGATTTGAAAACGGGATGTATCCCTATCAGGACAGGATTAAAAAGTCGGAGTACGAGAGAGACAAGGCTTCGCTGCAGGTCGAGTTACTCAAGGTTCAGAAATGGGTCAAGGATTCCGGCAAGAAAGTCGTGATCCTGTTCGAAGGCAGGGACGCGGCCGGCAAGGGTGGTGCGATAAAGCGCTTCATGGAACACCTGAATCCTCGTGGTGCAAGAGTCGTGGCATTGGAAAAACCTACGGTTGCGGAGCAGACCCAATGGTATTTCCAGCGTTATATCAACCACCTGCCCTCGGCCGGTGAAATTGTCCTGCTTGACCGCTCCTGGTACAACCGTGCGGGTGTGGAACGCGTCATGGGATTTTGTGACCCGACGGCTTATCTTGAATTCATGCGCCAATGCCCAGAAATCGAACGCATGCTGGTACGCTCCGGCATTCTTTTGTTCAAATACTGGTTCTCGGTAACCAGGGATGAACAGCACAGCCGTTTCGAATCCCGCAAAAGCGATCCACTCAAACAATGGAAGTTATCGCCAATCGACCAGGCTTCGATCGACAAGTGGGACGACTATACGGAGGCCAAGGAGGCGATGTTCTTTTACACCGATACCGCCGATGCACCATGGACAATAATCAAATCCGACGACAAGAAACGCGCTCGCCTGAATTGCATGCGGCATTTTCTGTCAGTATTGAATTACGATGACAAGGATTTCGAAACCGTTGACCAACCCGATCCATTCATAGTCACTTCCAGCGACCATGCTGTGGCCAAAAGCGATCATATCCTCGGCGCCAGCCTGCACCCGAAACAGCGACGCACAAAAAAGAAATCCTAGTTTATCGCAGGACACAGGGCTTATATAATTGACCAGTTTTCAAGCTGCGCGATGTAAACTGCTCATCTATGGGTCAAATAGAAACAAGCCTTAAGCCGCACACGCCGATGATGCAGCAGTATTTACGCATTAAGGCGGACCATCCTGACACGCTGGTTTTTTATCGCATGGGCGATTTCTACGAGCTGTTTTACGAGGATGCGCGCAAGGCCGCGAGGCTGCTCGATATCACGCTTACCAAGCGCGGGCAGTCCTGTGGTGAGCCGATCCCGATGTGCGGGGTGCCTTATCATGCGGTCGATAATTACCTCGGCAAACTGGTCAGAAAGGGCGAAGCGGTCGCACTCTGCGAGCAAATTGGCGATCCAGCCACCAGCAAGGGACCGGTAGAGCGCAAGGTAGTACGCGTGGTCACCCCGGGTACCCTGACCGACGAAGCGCTGCTGCAGGATCGGCGTGAAAACTTGCTGTGCTGCATTTACCGGCAGCCATCAGGCTGGGGCCTGGCGTCGCTCGAGATCAGCTCGGGGCGCTTCAGCTTGAGCGAGCTCGATGACGACGAACTGCTGCGCGGTGAAATCGCCCGACTCAATCCCGCTGAAATCATTTATTGCGAGGACCAGGAGTTACCGCTCGACCCTCTCTATACGCAGCAGGCCCACGCAATGCCACCCTGGTATTTCGAGCTGGACAGTGCTACCAGGTTACTCTGCGAGCAATATCGAACGCGTGATCTGCAGGGTTTCGGCATTACTGCAGCGAGCCTCGCAATCAGTGCCGCGGGTTGCCTGCTGCAGTACGTAAACGACACCCTCAAAACTGAAATCAGACACCTGCAACCATTACGCTACGAACAGCTCAGCGACCTGCTGTTGATCGACGCCAATAGCCGTCGCAACCTCGAACTAACCCGATCTTTCAATGAACAATCACCCCAGAACAGCCTGCTGAGTATCATCAATTTCTGCAGCACGGCGATGGGGCATCGCGAACTCACCCGCTGGCTGCAAAAACCGCTTCGCGACCAGGGCCGCGTGCGTCAACGTCATCACGCGGTCGCCAGCCTGCTCGACAATCACGAGTTCGAAACGATGGCGGAAGGTCTCGCTGAAATTGGCGATATTGAGCGTATTCTGGCACGCATAGCGCTGCTTTCGGCCCGACCACGTGATTTATCGACCCTCGCCTCGACACTGCAAATACTGCCGACGCTACAACAAGAGCTGGCACGGCACGACAGCCCCCTGCTGCAGGAACTGGCACAGGCTATCAGCACCCATCCCGAAGTAGTCGCGCTGCTCGACGCCGCCATCATCGACGAACCACCGATGCTGATCCGCGACGGCGGGGTCATCAAAACAGGCTTTGATCCAGAGCTCGATGAGCTGCGTGCATTGAGCTCCAATGCCGATCAGTTCCTGGTCGATCTGGAATCACAGGAACAGCAAAAGACGGGGATAAATTCACTCAAGGTGGCCTATAACCGGGTCCATGGGTTCTATATCGAAGTCAGCAAGTCACAAAGCGATGCGGTACCCACCGAGTACGTACGCCGGCAAACGCTGAAAGCAGTCGAACGTTACATCACCCCGGAACTCAAGGCTTTCGAAGACAAGGTGCTAAGTGCACGCGATCGTTCACTGAGCCGTGAAAAGTATCTCTACGAAGCACTGCTGAAGCAACTTGGCGAAAACCTGGCGGGCTTACAGCAATGTGCGCTGGCGCTGGCGCAACTCGACGTATTGACCTGTTTCGCGATCGGTGCGGACAAGCATGCCTGGAGCGCACCTGAACTAACCGATGCGCGCATACTCGATATCGAGGCTGGCAAG
>Ga0164315_10002975_pt1 | contig 13068 bp, 28 predicted proteins | sample GuaBasSedimGuay6_FD_113737 | JGI IMG/M metagenome (GOLD analysis project Ga0164315, IMG submission 113737) | Subseafloor sediment microbial communities from Guaymas Basin, Gulf of California, Mexico - Guay6, Core 4569-2, 0-3 cm | ecosystem: Environmental > Aquatic > Marine > Hydrothermal vents... | reverse complement strand
GCTGACCCTAAGCATCATGGTGATTGGCATGCTCCTAGAAAAGTAATACCAGGCTTTGGTAACAAAATATCAGATATGCCGTCAGAATTTTGGTCTTCAATGCCGATATTACCTGACGCACATGACATCTTAGCACGGTATGACAATGCTATAATCTTGACTACACCCTGGGGTAATGGCCCTTCATACGTAGGTACTAGGGCATTAATTGAGCAACACTTCCCAGGCATCCCTTATATCTTTAGTAATACTAAGCATCACTTAGCTGCTGGTAATACTTTGATTGACGACAAGGAAGAAAACATAGATCGTTGGAGGCGCGCTGGTGGTATAGGCATCTTACACCCTGGACTTATGAATAAGAGGCATCATGAAATTAGAACCTGAACAAAAAAAAGCGAGGCTTAAAGTACCTCGATACAGATTGAAGCAAGTCATGCCCATGAGGCTTAATGGCGAGTTTTATCATGAGAACTATGAGTCTGTTACGGATGCTTGAGCTTAGAGACTACAGACTTAAGAGGTTAGAGGACAAGGTAGAAGATCTCTTGTCTGTCCTACAGCATTCAAACTTAGACTGCACTTTACTTTAAGGATTAAATGAAACTTATAAAACAAAAAGGGCCTAGATGCTTAATCTGGGCAGCGGCTATGGTCTTAGACACAGAACCAGAAGAAATCATTGAGTTTGTAGGTCGTGACTGTATTGCAGGCGTACACATCCAAGAGATACAAGCTTTTGCTTTTAGTAAAGGAATAGCATTATGCCCCTATGAACCCCATCCTGTGTTAGCGAGCACGTTAATTAAAATTGAGCCTATAGGGTGGCAGGAAGAACCCTGGCTTAAGTACGAAGGTATCATGTTGGGGGAGACAAATGATGGCAAGTACCATGCAGTCGCTTGGGATGGTGGCCAGATACTTGACCCAGCTATTAATCCTAAGTTCGCAGGATACCATATGTTTTATGCTAAAATGATTCTTAATCATTAGCTACACTTATTATATAGGCAACAAACGGAAATGATGCTTAATCATTTTTTCAAAATAAGATGCAGGGCGATCTGCATCATGATTTCAAAATCAGTGAAATAAAAACTTGCTAATATTTTTTAGGTGCTGTATAATTAGGTATGGAGAGGTTTTTTCCATGATTAAGTATCATTTTATAGGAGTTAGATTATGTTAGAATTACACTTTACAGACGGCAGGATCCTTGCTGTTTCAAACGGAACTACAGTTGAGCTTAATCGTACAACAGGCGATTGGACTCGCAATGTTGTACGTAACTACCTTGATTCTTTTGGAGTTGAGTACATTGAGTCAGGCGTCCTGTACAACAAGGATGCAGTTATAGATCTATATGTTATGCCTAACCTTGATGGTTCGGTTTCTCTTGGATTAAATAGTATAAACACTGATGACTGGCTTGAGCTTGAAGGCTTCGACAACAAAGTGTATGCTTTCTTTATGGCTTTAGGAGGTAAGTAATGTTAGACATTTATTGGAACGGCACAACAATCGTAGCAACTGCTGACACTTGCAAAGCATCTTATACAGAGCTTCGCAACATGCTTGACTTAGCTGGTGTGACTTATCGTGTAGGTGGCTTTGTACACAATCAACGTAAGCATAACAAACTTTGGTTCTTTGAGGGTACAGACACAGCAATACATGCTCAACAAGAGCCTGATAGTGTAATCCGTTTCTTACCTTCTCAGAACTCGAATGACTTGTTGCAAGCAGCGGGGTGTCACAATGTCGCGGCTTAAAGCAAAACAAAAACTTATTGACGAGGTGTATGCCCAATATTGTAGTGGCATGATTACTTTCTTAGAGTTTTTAAATGGCGCTATACTAGCCGTAAATGAGTATAACGCCGACTACTTAGCCAACAGGAAATATGAGTGGGCGCAAGAGGAAAACTTAGTAGGCTTGGAACTAGCTATTAATAATGCACAAATCCGTCAGCGTATGCGTGCTACGGATAAACAACTTGATTTTAGAGTATAAGGAACTATTATGATGACTCCATCACTAGCGCGTCACCTTGTAAGTGGCGCAACACCATTCTATGTAGGCCATACTAATTGGCGTGTAACCTACTCCTTTCGTAAGGATACCTATACATTTGAAGCACGTTCTACGTGTGAGATTATAGGTGCTCTTAGCTTTCCCTCAGTGTCAGTAGTGCAAGAGGCCATCAAGGTTTTAAAGTATGCTTGCGTATACGACTTGCCACTAGAACATCCACTTGCTTGTGTTTTCGATTATGACTTCGACAGCTACGAGTACAATCCAAATATGGACAACTACGGTATTCTTAAAGATGCTTACACAGACACTTACTGTTTGAATATAAGCCGAGGGGTAGTAGCTGTTGGCGCTTTACACTTCCCTAAAGACATAGCAAAAGATTATATCCGCAAACTGAATTCAGGAGCAATAATATTATGAGTACTTTTAATAAGTTCACCCGCACATTCCAAGCCTACATACAAGCAAACGGTACTGTTGAAGTACGTGAAGCTAAGAGCGATCACATTGAAGGTTGTGTCTATTTTACATGCAAGACTAAGGCTTTTAAAGTAGCTACAGAACTTTTATACTTAGGTCTTATTCCTGCTGAGCGTGAAGGTTGGATGATAGCCCCTAAAGGCTTTGTACATACTAATGGAGCTTACTACTTAGGCGCTGTTATGTTATCTGAACGCGACAAAACTGGTAGGGAGTATCAAAATGCTCAACGCCAATCACAACTAATACATGGAGTCTGTGATGTTCGGGTCTAGTATAACATTAGTACCTGCGTATGGGCGTGACTATGGTTCGGCTGGAGCTGCAAGACAAGCTTGGATAGATGGTAAAGACTTTAAAGTAGCAGTCACAGGGCAGTATTGCTCTATGCGTGATCACAACTTGTTACCTGAAGTGCATATCCGTTATAACAACTTACAAAATAAAGTCATAATCCAGGAGAGCGACTATGAATAAGCGTGAATTTGTACAATTAAGCCACACTTACGACAGTCAGAAAGTTGGCGGCTGGTATGAGTCATCTAAGTTAGACGGTTTTAGAGCAGTATGGGACGGAGGTGTTTCACGTGGTGTACCTAAGACTGACGTACCTTGGGCTAACAATGACAAGGATGAAAGATATGTTACTCCCCCTGTAGCAACTGGATTATGGTCACGCTACGGTAATGTGATACATGCCCCTGAATGGTTTTTAGACTCTTTACCTGTGGGCGTTGTACTTGACGGTGAGTTTTTTAATCCTTCACTAAGCAGACAACAAATTAGATCTATATGTTCTAAGCTTATACCAACAGACGAGTGGGCATATGCTCAGTTCCATGTTATTAATCGTCTCAGCCCTCAAGTATGGTTAGGCGAAGGGCGTATTAATAACCCTAACTTTGTGGAAAAGATTATTACAAACAGCCATTACGACTGGTACTTAGACCAGGGTGGTAAGTCTTTTAGTCCTTTTCCTTTTCACTTAGTGTATAATCATTTACAAAATGCACCGTATTGGTCTGACAAATTGGTACTTGTTACTCAAACTAAGATGCCTCTTGAACCTACTGAATATATACGCGACAAGCTTATATTAGAAATGGGTAAGATACATGGGGAGGGCTTGATTATAACAAACCCTTATGACTTTAACATTATGAAACGGTCACATAACAGCCTTAAAATTAAGCCTCGTGACGACTCAGAAGGTCAAGTTGTAGGTTACATTACAGGGCGTGAAGGTAAGCTACGTGGATTGCTTGGTGCCCTAATACTTGACTGGCAAGGTACTAGACTTGAACTTAGTGGCTTTACTGACGCTGAGAGACATCTAACTGACAGTGACTGGGCTTGGAATAACTTGGAGGTTGAGATGCCTAGAGACCTTAGCTGTCCTCGCTTTCCTCGTGGTTCAATGGTTACTTTTACTTACCGTGGTCTGACTGACGATGGTGTACCTAATGAAGCAGTCTATGACAGGAGAGGCGGATGATTATCTTATACGTCTTGGGTTTCTGGTTTGTACTATTCAGTGTTACAATTGTAGCTGAGCGTCGTCAAAAAATTATTAGGATTCGCAATGAAAATAAAAGAGACAGAGAAAAGCGTCAAAGTATTACATCTAGAACTAACTAGTTGTCTAGGTTGTCCTTATGTTAAGGAAGTAGGACTGTACGTGTACTGCGGGGAGACAGACACAAATCTGTGTAAGAATAGTATCTCTGAAGTTATGGATATGTCTAGGCGTCCTATCCCAATTAATTGCCCATTGGAGTCATTAGTATGCGAAGCGTAAAAATAGAAAAGTGTCAACAGTGTATATACTTTACCCACTTGAAGCGGCATCCTATGTGTAGTGGGCTGGGTGTCCCAGCTAAGTTAAAGTATCAAGAGTATGAAACACCTGATGCTTACATGGTTAAGCCTGATGGTACAATCCCTGTTTGGTGTGTATTGGAGCAAGTAAAATGATTTTTGTACTTATAGTTATCTACATTTGTGGCTACATCACTATCAACTTTTTAGCTGAAAGGGCTGAACTTAAAGAACACAAGAGAAGGATGGCAATCCGTTTCGAGCGTGAAGAAAAGGAGCACGCGGCTAATATAGCCAAAGCCCAAGCTTCTTTCTTACGGAGGTGGTCATGATTATTGTAGGCAGAGAGCTTGAGGCTCTTGTTTTAAATGGAAGCATACAAGCCCCTATGGAGGCTGTACAGCCGTCACATATCGACGTAACACTGGGTGGGGTAGTATTGCTTGAAGAAGAACCAAGTGACTCTCTCGTTATTGATTTGGCTAAGAAGGAGAAGGTGTCTTACATACAGCATCCTTTACCTATTAACCTACAACCAAGTGACTTTGCTCTTTTTGCTTTAGCAGAAAAGATTACATTACCCCTGGACGTAACAGCTGAATTCTTTTTAGACTCAGGGCCAGCTAGATCATGTGTAGAACATTCTTGTGCTACTTTACTGATTCCCGGCTGGTCAGGTTACTTGACACTTGAAATTAAAAACATGTCCAAGTATCATGCGCTTAAGTTTTCTGAAGGCATGAGCATAGGCAAGATTGTATTTTACAAACATGGTATGACACGCGGTTACGAAGGTCGTTTCCAGAACCAAGAGGAGATTAAAGCATGATAGAAATATCTCCACGGACTAGACAATATGAGCCCTATGACTTTCTTTTATTAGGCACACCTACTGTTGGGTATAATTGTAATAATGCTGTTACCCCTACACAGAGACTTGCTGTGGCCTGGCGCGGTATGATGTGGCGTTGTTATAACCCATTAGACAAGGGCTATGCACTCTACGGGCAGGTAGGCGTCTCAGTTTGTAAGCGCTGGCATCAAGTCGCTAATTTTATACATGACGTACGCCTAATACATGGCTGGGAGCATAAGCTGGCCAATTGGTCTGAGTATCAGTTAGATAAAGATTACTACAAGAGCAATCAATACAGCCCTGAGACCTGTGTTTGGCTTTCAACGGCTGCAAACTCGTTATTAAAAGGGCAGCCAGTCTATGTTACTAATCCTTATGGTGTACAAATCTTATACTTGTCGGTAGTAGAAGTGTCACAAGCTACAGGCTTGCATAGGTCATCTATACAGCGGTATTTAAAGTACGGGACTGCGATAAAGAAAGGTAGGCTTAAAGGTTATTTGTTTAAACATGCTAAAGGGGTTGAAAATATACGCCACACATTAGGAGAATTACATTGAATGGTAAAGCAGCAAAAAGATTAAGAATAGCAGCAGTAAGGCACTACATAGCACATAATGCTAATAGTACGGCTAATCCTGCGTTAGTTTTAAAACGTACTTATAAGATAATGAAGCAACGCTATAAGGAAATGCCCTACCATCAAAGACAGCAAGAGTTTCCGATGGAGGGCCACTCAGTTGTATTATCTAAGATACATGATATGCCTGGACGTACTGCTGTTGAAAAGTTCTTAGACCCCACGGCAGGTGACTTATGATTGTAACAGCAACAGAAGTACTAACAGCTTTAGAAGCACATTTTGGTATTTTAGGTAATCATGTTGTACTAGACATGTCTAACGGTATTAATACGTCACAGGGTGTGACACTTGATGTGGTAAATAACAAAGGTCAAAAGACGACATTGCCACAAGAAGGTAATGTGAGGATTGATCGCCAGCAATTAGTAACAATACTAGAACTAGCTTTGTGGGGTGAACTTAGAAGCTTAGGTAAGCCAAATACTAGTGACACTGGTGAGTTTTTGAGTCTTGACCTTACCTTAGAGCCGTATGTATCCCGTACGCTTACACCAGCAATTATGTGTGAGGTACTAGCAAGATACACTGTAGGTCTGGACTTAGCTTTTAAGCACGGCGACTATGACGTAGCAATCACTAAGCATAAACACAAGCCCCGTGAACTTAAGCGTCTGGGACAACTCAAAGGCGAAACAATCAAGGCTGTCAAGACTGTACAAAAGGGTGCTAAAGCTTACATCAGAACTGAGTCTGGTGGCGCGATGGTTCTTGTCAATCCTGAAGTTAAAGATGACTTAGCTCCAGATGAGCTAATTGCTTTAGGATTATTAACTAAAGAAGACCTAGCGTCTATCGCTAAGGCTAAGAAGATGGGGTTACTACTATGAACAGGATATCAGTGTCTAAGTTGGCAACTATGTCAGCTGCAAAGATACAACATTTCTATAAAAATCCAGGCGTAGAAAAACGTATGTCTAAGTTACATTCATCTGTGGATGAAGTGTCTAGGCATACTGATAGGCTCTTAGCTATGTCTAACATGCTTGTAGTTGACGGCCTGCAGTTCTATCTTACTTTTGATGAAGTAGTTATTGACGGCAACACAGCATATTGTATAGTGCGTAAGCACCCACGTAAGGGGACTAAAGAATTCCATTTCTTAAAGTGCAAGCATCAAGTAGCTGTGATGGGTGCGTTGTTTGAGGAAAGTAATAAGAAACTAGCTACTGTTAAGGTCTTGACTGACTCTGGTTTCAAGTTACAGCAAGTTGACTTAAATGATAAGGACCTTGTGTTTGTACTTGAGTATGGCGAAGAGTGCTTAGACATTGTGTCTAATATACCTTTACAAGTTCAATGGGCTATAGACAAAATGACAGCTATTAATGGTAAAGTTAAAGACGCTCAAAGTTTCGACGCTAAGGAATTCCCAAGTAATGTATCTTGGGACTTAGATTATGTTGATGATGATGACGGCGGACGTGATAAATACTCTTTCCATGTGTGGGTTAATTTCCTTGAAATTATAGGTACAACTGAAAAGTCTGTACATGTTAAGTACACAGATGACCTCAATTTGTGGATACCTAAGTCTATTTGTAAAAGCAGATGTGACGAAGGTGCGTATGTCCATGAAGAGACTTTTAACGCTATTAAGAAAGAAGTTAAGGAACGGATGTATGGCCCTAAAAAGTTCAAAAAACCATTTTATAACTGAAGACAACATCTTTAAATACATGTGTCGCAAAGGTAAAGTGCCTTTAGACTCTGAGATCCTTGAAGTAAAAATGCTTATAAATGGGGAGCAGATTCCTATCCCATCTAATATAACTTATGAGATTAAATATGAAGTACATTCTAGCAGAGACACAAGAAGCGGCACTTGAAGTTATTTCAGTGCTTATGACTCATCCACTTATAGGAAGAAGTAAAAAAATAAAGGTTCCTCAACCTTGTACTTCCCCTTGCTTAGTGGCTTATGAGATTATTAATAAGGTTTTAAGTATAGACACGATACCTTTGACTGGGCGACAAAAGTTAAGTGATCTAGTTGAAGCTCAAGAAATCTATTGTAGTGCGGAGTATCAAAATCTTTTTAAAAAAGTGGTCTTAACTGGGAAACCTGAGCATCGATTTTATTTAGAGCTCGAAGCACAAATATCGGAGCTTATGTCATGAAGTTTCAATTAGCCATAAAAGATGCAACCGACATTGAGCGGCTTAAAGAGTTACTACATACCCATCCATTACGTAGCGATAGCTTGAATGAGATAGCTAAGCCTATATTTAAAACTCGTGAAGCAGTTGACAAGTACTGGGGTGATTATGTCCCTAAGAATTTCCCTTATGTTTTTATAGGGTATGTTGAAGATGGTGTACGTGAGGGTGGATTTGGGGAGGGATCAGGTCACCAGGTTTTACAGCTTATCCCAGTTCAAGGGTCACATACTTTTGAACAATTGGACAGGATTAAAAGCATCTTAGAAGACAGTACTTACCTAAAAATATGTAAAGAAATAGACCAAAGTATATTAACCCACTGGGATGATTATTGTACATTTGACTTAGAGCTTGAGGCGTGTCAGCGTGCAACTAGATATTGATCAGCAAGAAGCTCTTGAAATGATTGAGACTGCTACAGGCGTTGTGCGGCTTTTAGGAGGGCCAGGTGTAGGTAAGACTACAACAATCAATGAAGTGCGAGGCGGTGTAGTACGTATTGCGCCTACTAATAAAGCAGCTACATTGATTGGTGGCCAGACTGTCCATAAGTTTTTGCATCTTGTTGTTAAGCGTAAGAAAGGTAAGATGGTTACTGTACCTACTCTTCAGACTCCACGATTCCCTATACCTCAGCGTGTTATATTGGATGAAGCAAGTTGTTTGCCTCGTGACATCATGAATAAGTACGTGTTGCCTTTAATACCTAAGCTTGTACTAGTAGGTGACGAAGCGCAACTGAACCCTGTAGGTGAGAAAACAATCCCCTTTATGGACGTAGACTGTCCGACTAAAACATTAGACTATGTACACCGTTTTGGTGGCGAATTACTGGAAGTAGCTTATGAAATGCGTAAAAGTGTATTTGACCCGTCACATGACTTTGCTGTTCCAATGCATTGGAATATGGATCAAGACGAGCTACTCCACTCGCTCACAGACAACGATTGCATTGTGGCTTGGCGTAACAAGTCTGTTAATCATTTTAATCGTCTTGTACGGATGCACAAGTTTGGCGCAACTGACTGGCATGTCGGAGAGAAGGTAAGGGTAGGTACTTATTACTTAAAGGATCATTTGCCTACTGAGTCTGAGTATTTTATTACTGGCTTGTCTGTACAAAAGCAAGGTCTCTATGATACTTGGATGATTGAGTTAGACAATGGTAAGTGTGTACCTGTGATACATGATGACTGTAAAGAAGACTTTGACGATCGTTGTGAAGCTTTTGTCCAAGCACAAAACTGGCGAGCTTTTTACGCTCTTACGGATTCTTATTGTGACTTGAGACCTAGCTATGCTATTACTGCTCATAAGGCTCAAGGCAGTACCTATAAGAATTCTTTTGTATGCTACGGTGACATCTTTGAAAATCCTACTTCCAATGAGGCTATACGTGCTGCGTATGTAGCAACGACTAGAGCACAGAAAACAGCAAGAAATATTACTTTTTAGGAGAGAATTATGAAAACTTATTATGCAAGTGTAGGTGTTGAAAACCCTCTTGGGGTTGGTCACTTTGAAATTAAGGCTTACAATCGTTTTTCGGCCGTAGACGTAGCTACTAAGCATATACCTACAGGTTACTACTTATATGACATTGAGCCTGACACTATTTGTCACAAGGAACTCAAAGAAATAACAATCATTGCTATAGACATTGAGACTGATGGGCTTGAGCACAAGGGTGGCCAAATATTAGAAATATGTATGCACCGTCTTGACGCTAATCTTAATATTATTGACAGCTTTGAAGGGGTGCTTCCTTTTAATACTGAGTCGTTTGACAACTTCATTATGGATATGCACACCAAGTCTGGCTTAATATACGAGGAAAGTACTATTATACCTTCTGACGTCACTGACTGGTTAGACCAGTATGAAAATATTGTATGGCTTGGTTCTTCTGTCGGCTTTGACGCTTGTTGGATGCGTGAACACTTTCCTTGTAAGACGTCTCATCGTATGATTGATACTTCTTCTTTTGTTATGTTGCTTGACTTAACTAATAGACTAGAAGCGGCAGAGAGTAAGCATCGTGCTTCTGACGACATTGCTTATTCTATTTCTGTAGCGCGTCTTTATCGAGATGCATTGACTTTAACAACATTATTATGAACAATTATTCAGATCTATTACGTAAAATATTTCACGAAGGTGTAGCCAGTAATGACCGCACAGGTGTCGGGACAGTATCTTTATTTGGCCCTCAACTGGAGTGGGACTTGTCGGAAGGCTTCCCATTAGTTACAGGCAAACGTACCAATTTTAAAGCAGTTAAGGAAGAGCTGCGTTGGTTCTTATCTGGTTCAACGAACATCAATGACCTTGACTCTAAGATATGGGACTCGTGGGCTGACAAGGATGGTTCTGTTGGGCCTGTATATGGCCATCAATGGCGTACATGGGGTGGGTATCGTGACCAAATAGCTGAGCTTATTGAGTCTTTGAAACGTAATCCTGCTTCACGGCGGCACATGGTGTCTACTTGGAATGTCGAGGATGTTCCAGACATGGGCTTACCATGCTGCCATGTGCTGTTTCAGTGTTATGTACGCAACAATAAGCTGTCTTTAAAGATGTATCAACGTTCGGCTGACATGTTTCTTGGTGTTCCATTCAACATTGCTTCTTACGCCCTGTTGATGCGGCTCTTGTGTCACGAATGTGACCTTATGATGGGTGACTTGATCATTACATTTGGTGACGCACATATTTATGCTGATCATCTTAAGCAGGTTATTGAGTACTTGGCTCGTGGGCGCTTCGAGTTGCCGAGTTTGCGTGTGAAAAGTGTTGATTTCTCTACTGGTGACTTTAATGTTGAGCTTGAAGGTTACGAATATGGTGGCCGCATTGCAGCTCCGGTGGCTGTCTAATGATTAGAGTAGTCGCTGTTGTAGCTATGGACTACGGTCTTATTTTTGATCGAGACGTTATTTTAGCTTTACCTAAAGACGTACCTTTGTTTGTTGGTTCTAGGATACCTTGTACTTTTCCTGGCCATGAGATTGTAACTAATTACATACCTAACACTTGCTTCGTTGTAGGTGCGTACGACACCGGTATTAAGATGGCAGAGGCTGTTACACTTGTTGTGCAGCCTGAAAGGGAAGGCGGCAAACAATTGAAGCTTGATGGCTTTGTTGAAGAAAGTAGAACTATCGTTGGGGAGAATACAGTTGTCAACTATACTCGCGTGCATTGATGCTGCTGGAGGTATCGGCCTTAAGGGTCGTTTGCCTTGGCATGTATCCTCAGAGCTTAAACACTTCAAGAAGGTAACTATGGGTAAGACGTTAGCTGTCGGTTCTGGTACTAAGCTACCTCCTTTACCTGGTCGTGAGATTGTTGTTCTTTCTCGGTCTGGGGTGACGGTGGCTGAAGCTACAGAGCGGGGCTGTGTAATTATTGGAGGTGAAACAATATTTGATGTTGCTTTGGATCTAGTGGACACTGTTTGTTTGTCTGTACTACCTGACAAGTATGAGTGTGATGCTTGGTTCAATATGGTGAAACTTAATCGCATATTTGTTCTTGACTCGACGCTCAGTCGAGATGACTTTGACATTTTAACTTTTAAACGGAGGCCGTAATGGCTGAAATAGAACTTGTTCCTTTTACTGTCCCTACTTATGTAGTGCTTGTTGCTGACACTGTACCTGCATCAACGGACTTTGTTCCTACTGTAGACATAGCTACCCTTTCGGCGGAGGAGCGTCAAGCTCTTATTGATGCCTTTGCTATTGCGGTACTTGCTTTATGACTCATCGGATACCTACTTACATTTCACCCTCACAAGCGACTTTGTTTTATAAGGATCGGTCGGAGTATTATTTGCGTTATTTATGCGAATATAGACCTGACAGGTTTGCGCAAACGCCAGCAATGGCTGTTGGTGGTTCTTTTGACTCGCACGTAACGCGGGCTTTAGCTTTACGTTACTTTGGACGTGACGACCCTCGATGCGAGGGTGAGTATTGCTTAGAAACGATGCTTGATGCTGCTATTGAGCCTCACTTAGACCGTCGGGAGTTGACACGTATAGGGCTTGAGTTATTTAAAAGATACATGGCTACTGGTGGTTATGGTCGTCTTTGTGCAGAGCTTGATGCGGCGTCTGATATTTGTATGCAAGGGCGGTTGTATTACAATGTACCTGAACGGGTGGGGTTAACATTGATGGGGCTACCTGACGTTGCTTTTGTTCGTGGAGGAGTACAGCACGTGTATGACTTTAAGGTTAATGGCTTCTTCTCTGCTGCTTCACCTTTGAAGGGCTTTGTTTGGAAGGGTACTGGATCTGGCTCTACCAGTCACAAGAGTGCTATTCTGGGTAAGTTGGATTGTGGGACGGTTGTTGATCTTAGTGGTTACTTCGATACCGGTTACTTGCGTCAGACTTCTACCTATGCCTGGGCACTACAGGGTGGGTGTGACTCACCAATTGTTGTTGGGATTGAGCAGACTGCTTGCAGAGTTGCAAGCTCACGTTGGAAAGATCCTACTGTTTTATCTGGCGACAGACAGGTTGCTGTTTCTAACGTGTCGACCCGTTCACTTATATCGGTGGAAATACAGGCGGCTGTTTTGGATGAGTATATTCATATGTGGGACGTGATCAACTCGGGTTGGATATTTGAAGACCTTAGTCGTGAGGAGTCGGATATTGAGTGTGCTCGACTTGATCTTTTGGCCAAGGGGTTGGTGGTCGACAAGGATGAAGACTTCAATAAGCTCTGTGGGCGATGATTCAGGAACTGTGAAAATTTGAGAGAGTTACCATGATTCCAAATCTGGTACAAGATATGGAATCATGCCTAACGCCCCGGTTGCGCCACTAACGGCACAGGCAGCGGCTTTAAAAATAGGCTGGTGACGGGGCGTTCTTTTAAAGCAATGCAGTTGTACAGGCGACAGGCTTACCGTTGAATAGTGACCCTGTATGGTGGTCTGTTGCCCTGTTTTTGTTGCTTGTTGCTCTATTTAGCCGTTCAAAGAAATTCTAAGAAAAGTGCTATATATTCTTTTTATATATTTTTTTTTTTTTTTTTTTTTTTTTTTTTTTTTTATT
>Ga0164315_10002974_pt1 | contig 13070 bp, 8 predicted proteins | sample GuaBasSedimGuay6_FD_113737 | JGI IMG/M metagenome (GOLD analysis project Ga0164315, IMG submission 113737) | Subseafloor sediment microbial communities from Guaymas Basin, Gulf of California, Mexico - Guay6, Core 4569-2, 0-3 cm | ecosystem: Environmental > Aquatic > Marine > Hydrothermal vents >... | reverse complement strand
CCACCATTAAAAGTATGAAACAATCCCATATCGGTATAGCAGATAAAAAAATGTTCTTTATTAAAAGGGTTAAAATGAACTCCATAACAGGTAGTTACATCCAATCCTCCGCTTGCGTAGGATCCATCGGGCATATTATGGCTATACACCTGTTTCCATGTTTTTCCACCATTGGTTGTTTTATAGCCCCGGCCATTATCTCCAGCAAAGCAAACGTCAGGATTTCCAGGAGCAACCCCTAAATCAATGGGGCTTCCTCCCCAGCCGGGATCAAAGCTTTCCTCCATCCAGGAACCTTCAAAGTTTTTTGTGATGTATCCTCCCGGTGTGGAGGATAGAAGCACAGGATTCCACTGCTCTCCTCCATTGTCTGTCCTGAACACACAATAGTTCATCTCTATATTTCCCTCACTGTTCTTCACCGGATTTATTGTTGAAATATAGGCCACATCCGGTTTAGTTTCGCATACGGCCAGTCCCCGTCTGAAAGAGGGAGCCATATTGTCGGGTACATCTGTGAACAGTCCGGAATTTGATTGCGCCCAGCTCACTCCCAGGTCCCGACTCACATACATTCCGCCAGTTACTTTTCCATTTCCACCCTCAAACCTGGACTGAATGTAGAAAAGATCACCCTCCTGATCATGGCCGCCTTCAGCAGCAATGATACTTTCCACTGGCAAAGGCAGGCTGGTGACCTCTCCTGTGGCCTCATTCACACTTACACAGGCATTTTCTGTAAATACGATAACTTCCCCCGGTCTGCTATAAACACTACAGGGAAAAATCGCCTTAACACTTTTCCCGGGTAGTCTGGCTATCAGGTTCCAATCCTTACCATCGTTGGTTGACAGGACCAGCATGGCAGAACCATCATCATTCTGATCGTTAGCTCCAATATAGAATCTTAATGGTGCAAGGCCCAGATAGATTCGCTGGTTATCGGCCGGATCAACGGCAACCTTATCTATCGTGCCGTCCAGGGCTCCATCAATGATCTCTGAAGGAAGATAATCGGTGTTCTGTAAACGATCAATCTCTTTTCCCTTATCTATGTCAGGATAGATAATTCTCCAGCTTTCCCCCTGGTTCTTGGATCTGTACAGCAGACTCAATCCAGAGCCCCTGTCTTCACTGTGCCGATAACCCCGCGTGGCTGCATAAACAATGTGTTGATCTACCGGATCAAATTCAAAATCTTCAGGTACTGTCCACAAATTATTCATCTTCCAATTTTCACCTCCGTCCAGAGAGAGGTATGCTGCAGTCATGTCACAATGAGTCATGACGATGTTATCATCAAACGGACTCACGGTTGGTTTCAATACTCCCCCGCCTCCGCCTGGTCCAATGACCTTCCAGATATTTTCGCCGGGCATATTAATCTCCTTTGCTGAATTATCTGATCTGTTCAGACAACCGGTCATCAGGAAGATTACTGCTAACACGAGAGGAAGACTTTTTTTGACTATCATTTTTACGTGGTATATTGATTATACATTAAACTAATTGTAAAAATAATACATATATTTGTTTTTGAAACTAAATGAAAGAAATATAATAATAAATAACTTACGATAACTTTTGAAGGTGATCAGATTAGAGAGAGATATCTACAAGCAAATTTACGGGATGGTATTATTCTTCATATCCTTTGTTCTTATTGGGACAAATGGATTTGCTCAGGACAGGACCATTCCGGGTGAGGTCTCTACTCCTTATCCTACCATTATCAATCTTGCTGTTGAATGGAATATCCAGGGTGATGAGAATCTAGATGGGATCGTGACAGTACAATACCGGGAGAAGGGAGAAAAAAAATGGAAGGAAGGCATGCCGTTGCGAAGGGTTCCTGCAGGAGAAAACTTAGGTTTTGCATGGAATAACAAACATTCAGGGACTATTTTTGACTTAATACCAGGCGCCAGATATGAGCTGAATCTGAAACTGAAAGATCCGGACGGGGGATCTGCAGAGCGGGTGGTTGAAGCCACAACCAGGCAGGTCCCTCAATATGATGATCAAGCAGAAATTATAGAACTACAAGAGGGCAACTATGATACCCTTTATACACGTGATGGATCGGCCGGTAAACCAATTGTTTACCGTTGCAGTAGCGGACAGGCCACATTTACCCATATCGATCTCAAAAACCGGAACTTTGTTTTTATAGAGGGACTGATTGTCAACAATCTGCTGGAAAATGGGATAGGGATTCAGTTTAATGGTGCCAGAAATTGTGTGATCAGAAACTGTACTGTGAATGCGGTATATGGCATTGTAGCTTATAAACCAGGTGCTGAGAATTGTTATATCAGCGATAATGTGGTTACTGGAGTTTGTGATTGGACAAATGCAGCCATGGGTGCACATGGTGATAATATTGGTGAAGGCATTCAGCTTACCGGTTCGGGAAACGTGATCTGTTATAACCGTGTGACAGGATTTCGTGATTGCATCTCAACCATGGAAGATAAGCGGGTCGCCAGTCAAATATGTATTGACATCTACAACAATGATATTTACCGGGCGCCAGACGATGCCATTGAAGCAGATTTTTGTTTTTCAAATTGCAGGATATTTCGCAACCGGATTACCAATTGTTATGTGGGCCTGAGCTCCCAACCCGGATTGGGGGGTCCCACCTACTTTTACAGGAATGTCATGTATAATGTGGTACATGCAGCATTCAAGCTGAAGCGCTACAGCCAGGGCGACGTGGTTCTTCACAATACCGTTATTAAGGTGGGGACAGGACTGGGTGGTAATGATACCATGGATTATGCTTATTTCAGAAATAATTTGGCAATTGGCGGACCCACAGGTGGTGTAAACTGGGGCGATTATGGAGCAGGGAATCCTTATGCTGCAGATATCATTGATCCGGGCATCCACAGCGATTTCGATTATGACGCTGTGGGTACCTTTGAGGTGCCCTACCTCGCCAGAATCGGGGAAAAACCTTTTTCAGAAGTGGAGAATCACGGCATTGAAAAAATTACACTTGGGCATACTTTTGTTGATATCGAGTTTCCAAATCCCCCCGTTCCGGAAAGAGATGTCCCGGACCTGAGACCTAAAGCTGGATCAAGGGTGGTGGATGCAGCAGTTTTCATCCCTAATATCAATGATAATTACAAGGGAGATGCACCCGACTGTGGGGCTTATGAAGCAGGCAATGACCTTCCACACTACGGCCCCCGGAAGAGATTGGTATTTGAAGATGATTTCAGTCAGGGCCTGGATAACTGGATCGTAGAAAAATTTGACAGGGATGTGGTGGATGTGGTACATTCAGCCGGCCAGATGAAAGTGAATACCGGGAATGGGGTGGACGGGGTCATGATATGGTGCAAAAACCCTCTGCCCGAAAATTTTATGGTGGAATATGATGTTACACCGGTTTCTGAGAGTGGATTTTTTCTATTGTTTTTCTGTGTTGAAAAAGATGATCAAAGTGATATACTATCGCATACCGAAAGTAGATTTACCACCCAAACCTTGTTTGAGAAATATACCGCAGGAGAGATTCATGGATATCATATATCCTATCGGAGAAATGACAGTCCAACCAGTAACTTGCGGAAAAATCCCGGATATAAAGCCGGGAACCTGCTGAAACAACAATCGATCCCCGGCATTCTCTCTGCAGGCAAGGCTCATCATGTTGTCCTCAAAAAGACCGGTCCGAATATCTTCCTTGAAGTAGACGGGAATGAATTTATGAATTTTACCGATGATGGGACCATTGGGGGGATTCCATACAGTGGAGGCAGATTGGGATTCCGTCAGGTTTACAATACAGAAGGGTATTACGATAATTTCAGGATATGGGATCTGGATGAGGTAGTTTTTATCCCCAACATCAATGAAAATCTTTAATATAAATATGACTATGTCTGTCAAAAAATGTAAAAAAGCACTGCTTATCTCTATCATCTGCTGCCTTCCTCTGATGATCTCTTTTACATGTAGTGCACAGTACAGGCCCTCCCTGTTCTTCCGTGAAGACTGGAAGGAAATACCCCCGGAGACACCGGTTAACCAACAACATGTCTCAAATTCCAATCTGATCCTTGGATTGTATGGTGGAGCCATCGAGGGGATGAGAAAAAGCAATCATGATCATCCCAGTGATGATCCCTTTTATGTATGGTCTGGTCTATGCCAGGGAAATTGGGCACTGACCTTAAAGAATCGTGAATCATTTGTTGATCTGAGCGAATTCGCCAAAATCCGCTGGAGGTCAAAACAGAGCGGATTCCGATGCCTGCATATTCTACTGAAGCTGGCTGATGGCGAATGGCTGGTTAGCGATCAGTGTGATTGTACTTCCGGTGACTGGAGAATCAGGGAATTCAATATGGGGGATATCAAATGGTATTCCCTGAATATTGAAACCATCACAGAGAAGAAGCCCTTTCTGAATCCGGATCTCTCCAAAGTTGATGAAATCGGATTTACAGATTTGATGGGAGGTGGCAGCAGTGATGCATGTTCCCGGATTGACTGGATAGAGGTCCATGGGAAGGCGGTAGAAAGATAACAATCAGAAAATCAGCATAGATGAGGAATGAAATTCAATATTTAACTGCAATTCACATTCTATTAATCTGTAGTCTTTCTGGCTGGTCACAATCTATAGATCCCATAAATACAATTATTTATGACGTTCCTGTCCTAGGGGAAAAGATTAATGCTGATGGGTTACTTGACGAGCAAGCCTGGTCTGAAGCAAGTAGCATCAAAGAATTTTTTGTTGCAGACAATGCCAGTCCTTTCCTGATTGATGCTGAAATTCTTCTTGCATTTGATGGAGAAAACCTGATTTTCGGGTTGGATTTACCTGCTTTTGAAAATGGTATTGAGCTGGAAAAATGCTATCTGAGTGATGAGTATGATCTCCGAATTACACCCAATGTTACTATTTCTCTGGATCCTGATCACAAGCACGGAATTTATTACAGTTTTATCATCGATCAGGAAGGGCGCAAACAGGATCTGAGAGTAGATGATGAATCCTGGACCACTGAATGGAGTGTTTTTACAAGGCAGGGTGGTGGCAGGTTTACCGCGGAAATCCAGATTCCCCTGCAAAGAATATCCGGTCAGAATACTGAAGGAGAATTCTGGGGTTTCAATCTCACTTTAAACGGAATGAACAACGGAGAAGTATTCCACACTACACCCATGGGTCTTAAATCTGCAGATGCGGCAAATTTCGGGCATATACTTTTTAAGGGAAAACTCAATAATGCCCGGGTTAACCAGTTAAAGTCATCACTGCCAGACATTCATAATACGAATAAAGAGAGAAAACTGGAGGCTAATAGATCCCTTTGTGGTCCAGAGTTGGAAGAGATACCGGGAGAACTAAAAGAGATAAAAACAGGAAATGAATTCAAGTTGCAGGATGGGACCAATATCACCTGTCTGGGTATGGACAATCAACCCATAGTCAGGTCAGATTATCCCTTCTTCTATGAAAAATTTGGAAATCCCGATCTACAGCGCCTGAGAAATCAGTACAGCCTGGAAGAAATTATTGCACCTGGGAAAAACGACTTCGAACAAATATTGCTGCTTAATGAATGGCTTGTGAACCATGTGCCCTTTGGTTCACCTCCTAATATGAGGCCGCAGGCTTTACAGGTTCTTTATCATGGATTAAATGGCCAGACCTTTTATTGCACCTACCTCTCCTTCACATTGATGCAGATGTATTGTTCTCTGGGTTTTACAGCCAGGAAACTAACTTCAGTTGGGCACGGAACACTGGATGTCTGGTCGAACTACTGGCGTAAATGGATGCAAATCGATCCCAGCCGCAACTCATATTTTCGCCTTGCGGGAACTGCCATTCCGCTCAACAGCAACGAAATCAGAAGGGAATACTATCGCAATGGGGGTGTGGATATGGAGATGGTTTTCGGGATAGAACAAAGAGCCGAGAGGGTCACACTTGAGAGACGTGACAGGGATGGAGCCTTTAAATACCGTCCGGAAGGTTACGCATGGGTAGCCTATAAATCAAGAAATAACTTTTTTGAAATTCCATTTGCTTACTGGAACTATGATTACCTGATCGTTGAAGATGAGTATAATAAGAACAGAACCTGGCAGAGCCAGGGAGATACAGATGTCAGAGATAAGCTTGGGATCAGGACCACCCGTGCTGGAGATGTTTTCTGGACACTGAACCAGGCGTATATTCATCTTTATGATCAGGGAAATACTTTTCTGGAAGTACAGTTAGAAACACATACTCCTAATTTCGAAAGTTTTGAAGTTTCGATTGACAATGGTGATTGGCAATCATCAGATGCGGTATTTTCCTGGGAACTGCACGACGGTCAGAATCACCTGAGGGCAAGGAGTGTTAATAAATTTGAGGTGACCGGGTCAGTGCATAAAATAGTGCTTAAGGTAAATGGAGATTAATTATTTTAATACATATGAAAATGAAGCAATTATTTAAAACATTCATCATCGCAGTCATCTGTCTTGTCTCCTTTTCAACTGATAGTCTTGCAGCAAAGCCATTTCGTGTGCTTGTTGTCATCGGGGATCAGTGGGAAGACCCAGCCAGTTACATGGTTAGCCGGTCTGCTCCAACAGGTGAGTATTCCGGCTACTTCACTTATCCCGAAGTAGCGGGCCCCAATGATTTTCACCAGCTTATGATCCTGCTCAAATCATGGGGCATTCCCTTTGATGTGGTTCGGTTGGATCAACAATTCCTGGATCGATATATGTTTCTGGATATGGATGGAAGTCCAATTTATGGAACAATTATCTGGGATGTCAGTCAGAGTGATAAATTGTTACATCCGGACTATTCGATCATAAAGGAGATGGTAGAGGATCAGGGAATTGGATTGATTGCTTTATCAGATCGGATTTCACAGGCTGAAATAGAGTCTGTGTTGGGTTTAAAATATATGGGTAGCTGGGAGAGTAACAAAGAAATGGAGCCCGTAGGTAAGCATTTCTTAATAGACGGACTTAAATCTCCCTTCATGGTAGACGAAATTACCGCAACAGACATTTCTTATGGTACTCATTTAAAGCGACAGCAGGTTGAGGTGCTGGATGGGACTGAAATTCTGGTAACCCAGGGATCCTATCCACAGGCAACTGCTAAAGCATACAAATCGGGTGGGCGAGCAGTTTGGATAGGTAACGATTACAATAATATGTTTAATTATCAGGATATGCGTACGCTACTGAGGCGCTCCATTACCTGGACCATCGGATATAATCTTTATAAGAGCTGGGAAAATGATATCATTATGATCATGGATGATCCGGGAGGTGCACAGAATACATACTTGGAACACTGGCAATATCCCACCTTGACTGAGGAGCTCATAGAAGAGCATCTGATCAAGCCACTGGTGGATAACAATGCCGTACTCAATGTTAATTTTGTGGCAGGTTTTGTCAATGAGGAGAAAAAGAGACTTGAACCGGCCTGGAATCAAAACTTTACTGATGAATTTGGCACCAGTCAGAATTATATTTCCGGCAAACGTGGTTACGACAAGGGGGTTAAACTAGGCGTCTTTGAAGTGTTGTGTCACGGATTAACACACATGCAGCCCGATCTTGTTTCAGAACCCGGCTGGTACGGAGCTCCACTGGATCAGGAGAAGGCTGAAGTAGGGTGGTACCGTGAATTCGGAGATACCCGCCGGCACCAGGAGATTCCCGCTGCAGAGCAACTCTGGCGTATGAAGACTGCTAAACGATGGATCACGGAACAGTTTGGGGTTACCCCGCTGCAGTTTTGTGCAGGTGGCAATGGTACTTCAATCTCCTATTATAACAATACCTTTAAATTGGCAGCACAGGCTGGTTTTGGATGGTGCGGATGGGAACAGGGCTATTGTGGCACCGATATGGTGATCATTGGATGGGATTTTATGGGTACCAGTGACTCTCCGTTAATCATTGCAGCTCCTCCTGATGCACATGATTTCGGGATTGTTACAAATCCGGAGGAATTTGCCAAAATCTTTAGTCAATATCCGGAGGGTCGTTTTATGAGTATTAATGAGTTTATCGGTTATCTGCATACCAATAACTCGGGAGTCTGGATGAAGGAGGATGCCACACTCAAACTAAGTGTGGAATATGACCCACACTACTGTCAGTACTTCAATAATCAGAGTTCAGCCTGGAATCTGGAAATATCCGACTGGTTCGAAAAAGAGACAGGAGGAATATCTGCCATCAAAGTAGATGGAGAAGTTGTTTCAATCTCCTCATCCGGTATAAAGATTCCGGTTCCATCCGGCACTGGAGAACATATGATTGAAATAGATTTTTAAACTGAACTAAATCAAGGTTATGCGACGAAGAAAATTTTTCAAGTTGGCTACAACCGGGGCCGCAGGGTTAACCATGGCTGCATCCTGTTCAAATCCCAATAGTGATGCTGATTCCTTGAAAGGCGATCCGGATCAGGCCATGGAGGTGCCAGCCTATAAGAAAAGCAAACCTGCTTCGATCTCACCCACCAGGCAAAAAAGCGCCAATGATAAAGTAGTAGTGGCGCTCATAGGGGCAGGTCATCATGGTATTGCAGTAATACTGGAGGCAGCTAACCTTGGTGAGAATGTATTTGTTAAATATTTCTGTGATGTGGATGACACAAGGGGCGGATACGGGATAGAGGAGGTGGGAAAGATCCAGGGAACCAAACCCATTCGCGTTCGTGATATGCGGACTGTATTTGAGGACAAGGAGGTGGATGGTGTGTTTATCGCCACACCCGAACACTGGCACGGACTGGCGACCATGTGGGCATGTCAGGCCGGGAAGGATGTGTATGTGGAGAAGTGTATTTCCCATACCATTGGTGAGGGACAGCAAATGATTGAAACAGCCATGCAGACAGGACGAATTGTCCAGTGCGGTACACAGAACAGAAGCTCAGATTATGCATTAACAGCGCGCGATTATATTAAAAGTGGTGAGCTGGGTGATATCATTGCAGTTCATATCAAGGAGCTGCTGGCCGGCCCCGTTCCCTTTGTGGAAAAAGAGAATACCAAAGCTCCCGATACCATTGACTGGGATATGTGGTTGGGGCCTGCACCCAAAGTGCCATACAATGTATCCCGAAACAAGTCATGGAGTTATTACTGGGACTATGCCGGAGGCAATGCAATGGCTGGAGGGATCATTCACCAGCTTGATATGGCACGATTGGTACTTGATGATCCGGGATTACCTCAATCAGTCTATTGCTCAGGGGGCAGGTACTTTTTCGATGACAATAGAAATGTTCCTGATTACCAGATGGCAAACTTTGATTATGGAAATTTCACACTTACACTGGAAGCTGGCGAGTGCACTTCCTACATGAAAAAGTCGGGTCCGGAAATTCGTTTTAGTGATGATTTTCCTGAATGGAGGCAAAATGCCACCAGGATAGAGATTTTGGGGACAGAAAAAATGATGTATGTGGGGCGAATGGGTGGTGGATGGCAGGTCTTCGATAAAGACGGTCAGATCGTGGCGCAGGAATCGGGATACTATCCTTTAAAAGCACATATCAAAAACTTCATCGATTGCATGCGTTCAAGAGATCAGCCCAACGGTAATATTATTGAGGGACATAACAGTTCCGTACTGATCCATCTGGCCAATCTTTCATACCGATCAGGGAATAAACAACTACTATTTTCCCCGGAATTTGAGACGATTACCAATGACCCTAAAGCACGGGCTCTGTCTGTTCAGCATAATCGAAAAGGATTTGAAGTGTGAAAAATATAATAAAATGGGGATTCATAGGCTCCGGGTTAATGATCGGTGGTATAATATTTTTTGCATTTGCAAGGACCTGGAACAAAACAGAACTCGAGTTCCTGATACATATCAACCAGGAGCTGGTACATCAGTCGGTGTTCGGTGAATCCCCCACTTTCGCCATATGGCTGGAAGAGTCTGGCAAAGGAGCTACCCATACTGTGTTCGCAACCAGGCGTGTAGCAACGGGTGACTGGGAAGGAAAAAGGGATGTGCCGGTTGCACTGCCTGTCTGGTCAATGGTTAACCAGGCCGAGCAGCTCATTAAGTCAGGAAAGGTCCAGGATATACAAGACGAATTGGCCATCAGCGGGGCCACCCCGTTGCCGGGGTATTTCCGAACCAGGGTAAGGGTAAAGCCGGGTAGCAAATGGACCTGCTGGATAGAGGTAAATCTGGCCGGTGATTACAACAACACCTATCCGGAATATAACCCTGTGACCCACCAGCAGGATGAATATGGAACCGGACAACCTGCCTTACTTTATAAAGCCGAAGTTGAGGTTCTGGAAGCCGGAATGGCAGTGCCGGCTATATCCGGCATGTCTGTTTTCGACAAGGAGAACCGGGTGGTTGTGGTACCATTGCAAGGCATTACTACAGCAAATGAGGTGTTTGATGAAATCAGCATAGCTGTTGTGCGGCCCAAACCCAGGATTATTCAAAAACCATTTCTTGAAATCCTATAAATTCAAAAACTAACATGATCAGCAGGAGAAGTTTTGTTAAAGTTGCTGCCACGGCCGTTGTATCCGCCAGGATTTACCCGGTTTTCGCAACAGGAAGGAAGGCTGGTACCACATCTAGGATCGTTAGGGTACATGATCCAATGGCAACAAAAAAATGGGATTACGGTGCCAATGCACCCTGGAATCATACGGTGGAACCCGGAGAGGATTATCCTGAAAAGATCAAGGAACGCTATTTTGACTATATCAATGAGGATATTGTGGCTAAAATGCTGGATCGGGGATTGTGTGAGCTGACTGATGCCGAATCGGCGGCCGATGCCTGGCGGATTCTTTTGCCCAACCTGCAGAGAAGTGACAGGATCACCATAAAGATGAACATGAACAATGCCTCGTTCGATGAGAACGTGACGACGAACCGGATGGACCAGACCATGCCTCTTGTGAATGGGATCCTGGAAGACCTGGTATTTGATCTTGGACTCTCAGAAGAACGGATTACCATACTTGATGCATCACGCTGGTTTCATCCGGCCAAAATGAAAGGACGCTGCAGGTTTAAGAATGTGCGTTGGGTTGATGAAAAAGAGGAGGAGCGGTGGGACAAAAACGAATCGGTGACCTTCACAAAAGATGCACCTGAGCCAGGAGGGGAATTCTGGATGCCTAAGGCTTACACTCAGTCCGAGCATATTATAAACCTCTGTCTGATGAAAAGCCACAATTGCGGAATCACCGGTGCAATGAAAAATCATTTTGGTTCGATTCCTTCACCACGGAACCTGCATGAGGAGATGGGGGAGAGAAGTTATATTGCTGACGTGTGTAATACACCAAGCATCAGGAATAAGGTGAGGGTGAATATCGCGGATGCTCTTTTTGCAAACTGGCATAACAACGTTTGGGCTCCCAGGCCCTGGAAGACCTTCCCCGAAGAGTCGCCGAATTCATTGATTATGGGGACCGATCCGGTCGCATTGGATTCAGTAATGCTTGACCATATTTCTGAGGAAATAGAAGCTCAGGGTGACAACGCCCCGGAGTGGTTGAAGAAGAACTCGAAAAATCACGATTTTCTTCAGTACGCCATGGATGAGCTCGGATTGGGCATTCATGAACACGCACCGTATGATCGTATTGATTACCGGACTTTTGAGGCTTGAAGACTTAGGTTCTTTCGTTTTCAAAAAAATGCCAGTATCTACTTTTACTGGCGTTTATTTGATTTCTAATATATGCCAAAAAATTGTATCTTTGGCATAAATTGGATTTGGGATGCCGAAAATCATCGAAAACAGACTAATTGAAGAGTTTAAAGACAGGGAGTCCTTCAGCCGGGAAGAACTCTTTGACTTCTTTCGGGATTTCGAACCAAATTTGAAAGAAGGAACATTAGGTTGGAGGATTTATGATCTGAAGAATAAGAATATCATCAAATCTTTGAGAAGAGGACTTTATATTATATCATACAAGCTGAAATACAAACCAGTCATTTCTGCCGAATTACTCAAACTAGCAAAAAAAATTGTAGAAAGATTTGAAGAAGTTAAATACTGTATTTGGGAAACTGATTGGCTGAATGAGTTTTCACAGCATCAATCCAGTAAAAGAATTATTATAATTGAGATTGAGAAGGAATTTGTTGAATCAGTATACTATTATCTCAAAGACAATTTTAGATATGACCTGTATCTCAATCCGGACGAGAAAGCCATTGATTTCTATATCTCGGAAAGTAACTATCCGGTAATTATCAAAAAACTGATTACCAGATCTCCAATCGGCAAGAGAGCAGAGAGCAAGGTAAAACTATCCGTTCCCAAACTTGAAAAAATACTGGTTGACCTTTATTCTGAAGAGAAGCTATTCTACTTCTACAGAGGCTCGGAGCTAACAAATATCTATGAAAATGCAATCAATAGCTATACAATCAACTTTACCAGGCTTTTCAGCTATGCAAAAAGAAGAGGAAAAGAGCAAGATATTAAAGCCTTTATGATGAATAACATAGGCTACCTGATTAAAGATATAATTGATGATTAACCAAAAGTGCTTTACATCTGAATGGTTAGAGTTTTTTAAAAACCAAAAGGAACATAAACAGATCCAGACCAATATTCTGGAAAAGATGATTCACGCACTTCACCTGCTTGAGCAACTTAAAATCAACGGACTTGAATTTGTATTCAAAGGTGGCACCAGCTTGGTCCTTCTACTTGAAGAAGGTAATCGTTTTTCCATAGATATTGACATTATTTGTAAGACTGATCGGAAGGAGTTAGAGAAAGTACTGAACAATACAGTTGATAAATCCAATTTTACCAAGGTAACACTTGACGTAAAAAGAAGCTACAAACCCGGCGTTCCAAAAGCGCACTACATTTTTGAATATGAATCCGTCTTCAACATTGAAGTTCCAGGTAGAATCCTTTTAGACGTCTTAGTCGATGAAAGTATCTATCCTGACCTCATTGAAAGTGCCATTCAAACTAAATGGATTGTAACGAATACAACTACACTTGTAACAACACCTTCTATTAATTCCATTATAGGAGATAAATT
>Ga0164315_10002973_pt1 | contig 13073 bp, 9 predicted proteins | sample GuaBasSedimGuay6_FD_113737 | JGI IMG/M metagenome (GOLD analysis project Ga0164315, IMG submission 113737) | Subseafloor sediment microbial communities from Guaymas Basin, Gulf of California, Mexico - Guay6, Core 4569-2, 0-3 cm | ecosystem: Environmental > Aquatic > Marine > Hydrothermal vents >... | reverse complement strand
ATTCGTTTCAGGCGAACCTTGCACGAGACCTGAAGCCTGTGTGCCAAGATAATTAATTATGATCCAAGAAACCATAGCCGAAGTTTTAGGCAAACGCCAACAAAAAGTCCCTAAACTTGACAGGGTATATCAAGGCCTTTCCGAGCTTGAAACGCAACTTGATGCGCTGCAACAAATGGCCAGTCAAGAAGTGCCAAAGGACACCGGCCATATCACTGCGGATATTTCTAATAAAATCAATGCTGTCCAAGAAGATTTGACGCATCTGACTCACTCCGTTTCCAATGTCACCAAACGGTTTAGCCGAAAAGTCATTAATATTGGAGTGGCCGGTTCTGCGCGCCAAGGTAAAAGTACGCTGTTGCAACAAATATCGGGCCTCACCGATAAAGAAATACCGACTTCTAGTGATTTGCCTTGCACTGGGGCGAAAAGTAAAATTTATCATTCTGAAGTGAGAGCAAATGCGGAGGTGGTGTTTTACTTTAAACAAGAATTTCTGACAGAAATTGTCTACCCTTATTTTGACCGATTGGCTTTACCAAGACCATACTCTCTTGATAAGTTTGGTCAGGCTTTACCTGAGTTTGTGGTCCCTGACAACACAGATGAAAGAAATTTAAAAAGTGCCATTTATCAGGAACTCGAACGAATTCACCGCGCTTTCCCGTCTTTTAAGGAACTCCTGTCTCAGCCGGCTGAAACGGTGGAGCTTGACCATATTCGGGATTACGTTACCCAACATGACGATGATGGCAATATACGCACCAAGTATCTCGCTGTCAAAACGGCCAATATTTATACCAAGTTTCCAAACCATGATGTGACGGGTTTGTGTTTAGTCGATCTGCCTGGGCTTGAGGCCGCTCAAGGGCATGAAAAGAAATTGGTGGCTTCGTTTGAGCAAGAAGTGGATGCGGTCATTTTGCTGAAAAAACCGAGCCCTGAAGGGGATAATTGGATTTCAGATGATTTTAAAGTCATTGATTTGATTAATGACGCGGTTCGGGAAATCGAATTGTCTAATTGGCTGTTTATCTTGCTGAATGAATTAAAATTGGGGGATAACAATAACGAGAAGATGATCCACCGGTTAATGGAGAATCCCCCCAAGACCTATAGTAGTAAGCCCATCCTTCTGAAAGCCAATTGCATTGATGCGTCAGAAGTAGACGAACAAGTGTTTTCGGTGGTGCTCAAACATGTTGAGCGGAATTTGCAAAGTACGGATAGACAGTACGTAAGCGCGTTAGCGCACAAAATGCCAACGATTTTGGATACACTGAACAGTGTTCTTAAACCGGCTTATGACTCCCTTAAACCGGGCGAGAACGTGAACATGGAAGAATATTGGTTTCTGTTCTCTAAATTTATGAAGGATTTACGGGGAGAACTTGAACAGTTAGTGCGATGGGTGCAAGAAGAATTCACTTTTGAGGAGGGCTTCAAGCAAACAGTCTACGAAGTGTGCGATATGGCACAACAAGACCCCCCTATTCCCACCCCTGATGAACTAAAAAACCAATATTGGCAACAAGGCGGTTGGCCCGCAGTCTGGCAACCACAATTGAATCAATTACGTGCCTATATCACGCAATATCTTGCTAAACATTTGGACACGTACCTGAAAGAACGGGTGGATGAAGTGTTAAGGCGAGTGCTGGCGCGGATGTTTCCACATTCCTTACAAAATGTGCTGGAACAAGAAGAGGCGGATGCGGATCCTCGTAATATCATTATCGCGTTGCAAAAAGTGGTGGATAAAGTCAAATATCCCCAGTTGCACGATAGTTTTGAATACATCGTTAAGTTTGATTTTTCCTACCACAGCCTGTTTCATTTTCGTGTGCGTAGGGAGATGTGGCGTTTGGACACTTACGAAACCGAAACCATGGCCGAACTCATGCACGGCGGTACCGCTAAGAATGTCAAGGAAACAGCGGCTCAAATTAACAATGGTCTTGATCAATTTTATAAAGAGACTGTCTATGATGTCCGGAAAAAACTCAGTGAAGAAATGCAAACCGATCCGGGGGATGCGATTTTTGCTCTGGTTGAAGAACTGAAAGATCGTCTCGCTAGGGCCAGTGGCATTGAAGATGAGTGGCGACAATTTCTTTACCCGCTCCGGGGCCAAGTTTGGGCCGATAAATTTGGGGCCATTGCCCAAGATATTGCGTTACGCACTCAGTGGCAAAATGCGATTGATGAGGCTATCAAAACCGCTAAGCAAGTGCATGAAGATTTTTCGGGCATGGTTTAAAATATTGAATTATAAGGATTGCTGATTCGTGAAGGGGCGCATTCCCATTTTCACAGTTAAGTACAACGAATTACGTGGATAAACGAATTACAATCTCAAACCATGCGTTTTTTTCCTTGATTGATAATCCCATATAAAAGTGTGTTTATCTTTCTTTGCATTTCTCGAACAAAGCCATCCACGTATAATAAATAATCAAGGATCGTTAGGCCTTATTCGTTTATCCACGTAATTCGTTGTACTCAAGACCAAGAAATTGATATTAAAATTGCCAAATCATTTAGTCTATTTATACATACTATTCATTATTATAAATCCTTATAAAATGCAATCCCTTATCCCTGTCGTTATTGATTTTTCATTAACCTAGTGAGTTAATTTATGCAAAAAAACATCGTTATGACAATGCTTGGACCTGAAGCGGTGGGTAAAACCACATTACTCGCTACCATGTATAATGAATTGGCCAAGATTGAAACCACTGAACATGGATTCCATTTTGCAGCGGCGAACGATACAGGTGTTGATCTTGAAACGGCTTATCAGAAACTGAGCCAAATTATTGAGAAACAGGCTTACACTCATATAGGCCAACTGTTACCCGGCACCGCGGGTATTATTGAACGCCAATTTGAAATTTCATTTCAAGATAACAAAGAACTGGATTTATCATTTTATGATATAGCCGGTGGCTTGTTGCTTGCCAAAGAAGACAATAAGGATATTAAGGAATTTAAAGGCATTTTGGCTCAAGCGGCCGTGATTATCAACGTCATTGATGGTGCAGCCCTTGTGGAAGGCAGTTTACTGCTTTCAGACAGTATCAATCAGCCAACGAGAGTGCGTGATTTATTGCGTCCGGGTTTCACCCAAAGTAAGCAAAAACGTCTCGTGCTATTTGTCATTACCAAATGTGAAACATGGCTCAAAGATGAACAAGGCCAGAAGAAATTGCAAAAGGCCTTTGAAACACGCCATAAACCCGTTCTTAATTTTATTGAAGAACGCTCAAACGTTGTGGGGGTTTTAATTCCGGTTAAAACGCTGGGTTGCGTAGAATTTTCACGCATTGAGGGCCGTGGTGAAGATGAGACCATTGTTTTCACGAGACGGCCCCATTTAGAATTTAGTCCCGAAAAAGTGGATCAACCGCTACGTTATGCCCTTGCCTTTGCATTGTTGCAGCATGATAAAAACCGTAGTGGCTGGAGCAGATTTGCCAGCGATTGGTTATCAAATAAGGGGGAGGCTTTTCAAGAGTCACTGATTTGGTTTGCCAATGGACGGGATAGAAATTTCAAAGCTTATGGAAAGAAGTCACTGATTGATGTCATATGAATAAAAAGATTTTACCCATTGGTGCGGCCGTTCATACGCGAGGGGTCAAACGTGGAGAGGACTATGGCTGGTATGTGAGGGTGGGGGATACGCCGTTATTTGATAAAATTGAGGATATTCATCGGGTTGCGTTGCGTGATGTCGAGGGAAACACGCCCAGATTGGCGGTACTTGTGGAACAACAGCATGTTGGTTTTTTAATTGGCAATATGCAAAGCCAACGGCTGGATCATGCCCAGAGGATAATTAATGACACGCTTTATTTAGAATTTGACATAGATCAATTTATGGTTGTTAAGGCAGCTGCTATTCTATTGGTTTGTTCAGAAGACGATTATAAAAAATATGAACATGATTTGACTGAGTATGCGGAGGCACTTTATCAAAAATATTTGGAGGCTTCATTATCTTTCAATGCGTTAGCCGATATTGAATGGCCGGTTGACGAACATTTAGAACCCATCAAACCGGCTAAATTAGCCTTAGCCTTACCTATCAATGACAGTACCTGCAAACAATGTGCAGGTTATCTTGTGGATGCCGCAAATCGTGAAGTGAGTTCATTTTGTGTTGTTTCTACCGGCCGCGTGAATCTTGATAAATGTCAGCAAATTGCTAAAATAAGCGATGGGTGCATAGTCCTTACTCAATCTTCTGAAGTAGGGCAAGAAATTGTGTTAAAAAAAAAGTTGACACAACGACAAAAATTAAACAAACGGTTATCGACACCGTTGAGAAAAGTTTTGATAAGATTAAGCCAATGCTCAAACGAGTCAATATCCATATTATAAAAAATGCTTATAATTCTGGCCGTGATATTATTAATAAATTTACTAAGGGCAACGATAACGGGCAGTCAAAATAAAGAAAGTCACAGGCTAATGGCACTTACTTAAGAAATAAGTTCCAGGGGCGTTGCCACGGGCGTAGATAATACGCCCCGTTGGGGCTTGGTTTTTTACGCCCCTTTGGTGCAAAATAATATAGCCAGGGGCAACGCCCCTGGCTATCGTGCGTGCCATTAGGGTCACAGGCCACCTTTTTACAACCACCTGTTAAATATACGGAAAATAAAAAATTGGCGTTTTTTCTGAACGAGTCAGTTTTAACATGAAATGTCTGTCAATGATGGAGTATTAAAATGCCAACAATTTCAATGTTTTATGGAATCATTATTAGACTGTATTGTTCTCCAAAAGAACATAATCCACCCCATTTTCATGTCTATTATCAAGACTACACAGCCATTATTGATATTAGAAATTGTGAATTAACCGAAGTGATGTGCCATCGAAACAACTGAAGTTGGTATTGGCATGGGCCGAGATCATTATTAGCTGATTGGGAATTGGCTTCAAAAGGTGAGATTCCGTTCAAAATAGACCCTTTAAGGTAAGGCTATGTATTTCACTGTCATAAATGTAGAACCCTTAGAAAATTACCAACTACTTTTAACTTTTGAGAATTTTGATAAACGAATTTTTAATTTGTTACCCTATTTGCACATTGGTAGATTTTCTGAATTAAAAGATATTTCTTTGTTCAACACGGTTCGAGTGAATTTTGAGTCAATACAATGGGATAATCATTTAGATATTGACCCTGAACTGTTATATAAAGAAAGTTACCTTATTTAGTTGGGTGGGGTGAACAATTGATGTATGTTTCAGGAATGAACGTAGCGATTTCCCGAAATCACCAAAATGCTCACCAAAATGCACAAGTTAAATAATTACCATTTCTTAATTGGATATAGGTGCCCAGAAAAATGTGCCAAAACCTTCAAGGTTTGCCAAACCTTGAAGGTTTTTACGGGGGGGAAATTTTTTCATGATAACTAAAAATTGAAGATGACGAAGATATGAAGCACGTTGAAAGATTTTTAAAATTTTTGCAAGCGGCTATCCATACCTTGGGAAAAGCCAATAAAATCAGATAGTTCATTTATTTTATAGATAATGAGGCTGTTCTAGTAGAAAAGATTGTTATTCCAAACAGAGAACAGAGAAATGCAAGATAAGGATCGAAGAAAAATTAACTTCCCCCTTGATTGGGTTTAGTGCCCTTTAGGGTTTGGCGCTTCGCACCCCCGCTATTAGACAACTGCTTTCGCGCCAAAGTTTTTGCGCGCAAAAACTTTGGCGCGAAAAGCTGTTGGCGGTTGTTATTTTTTAGCCGTTCCTAAAGTGTTTTTTGATACCAATTTAGGAATTTACCTCTTTTTAGCTTCTTCAGAAAATGAAGATATTACCAAAATAAATAAATTTATAATGAGAAAAGGCGCATTTAGGAAGCAATGTTGCCTTGCACAAATCCGTGCAAGCTAACCTTGCACTCCAAAAAGCAACCTGAAAAGAATTCAAAAAAGCGGTTATGAACGATTTTCCAGCACTTTATAATGAAGAATATCAACAAGATGGGATTCAACAGGTGGGTTCATTAAATCATAGCCTTGCTCAAGCAAGAATAACAACTTTGTTATCCAATAACGATAAATTCACAACCTTTATCGAGTTGAGTTTGGATGCCAGTCAAATAGACTTAAGCCAATTTGGACTCAAGGCTAAAGAAGAACTCAAACCTGATATATGTCTTTATCCAAATACAGTTTGGTTTAGCGATGGCTTAACTGATACTATCAAAATGTCAGAAATGCCGTTGTTAGCCATTGAAATTATCTCGCCAACACAAGGTATTAATGAAATTTTTGCCCTTTCGGTAAAATCATGTTGGTTGGTGGTGCCTGCCATTAAGTCTGTCACCGTCTATTCGCAGCCAACTCATTTTAAAACTTTTGCCGATGAAGGTGAAATCATTGATAATGCATTAGATATTCGTTTGCCACTTAAGATGATTTTCACAAGACAACATACTGGAAGTACAACGGATTGACGGATTTTTCGGATTTTTTTATTTGAATGTTCATATGTAAGTACAACTTCTTTCCGGATTTGACGGATTTTTTTATTTGAATGTTCATATGTAAGTACAACTTCTTTCCGGATTTGACGGATTTTTTTACATGTTTCAAACACCACCTGTATATGTAGGTAATTAATTTATAACATTTTGTTAAAACATAAATCCGTCAAATCCGTAAATCCGTTGTACTTACAAATCGGATTTCTCATCAAACCAAAAATGTCAACTGATTTATGTGCATCTATAAATCCGTCAAATCCGTCAATCCGTTGTACTTACACTGAAGAAAAGGTCAATTTATGGCATTACGTTTAGGCGTTTGTAAAAATAAGCCAACATGTTCCAAGGCTAGAGTACAAGAACCAATTTCCATGAAGTGGAGTAAAGGATTTTGCCCAGAATGTGGTAAAAAACTTAAGCCAAAATACTCTTCCTATATTCCTAAAAAACCGGTTTTTTTAATTTCAGTCATTGTTGGTGGTGCTGTATTAATCGGTTGGAATTATTTAACGCCGTTTTTTTCCCAACGTTCATTCGGGGATGATGAGCCACAACCCGAAGAACCACAATCACCTTTTATTCATGTTTCGTATGATGCACAGCCCAATGAACAGGCTCTCCCAAGTCATGTAGAAGAAAACGTGGATGTCAATATGCCCAAATGTTTGTTATCGTCATCCCCAGAGATGAGGAAAAGATTGCCTATGGCTCAGGTCCCAAAGATGCAAAGGGAAAAAATACCCGGTTATCTTCATGCTTGGATGAAAGCTATTGCTAATTCTACGATTGATGAATCACCTTTTTTCATTATGCGTAGAGAAGTGACAGTGGGAGAATTCCAATCTTATGTGGATACTCTAAATAGTACCGATAAAGAAAAGTTAGGAGAAACATGGCTGCAAGAAGATAAAGATTATCCGGTTGCGTCGGTACCGTGGTGGGCAGCTCAAGGCTATGCTGATTGGCTTTCTAAAAACACCGATTGTTCATTTACATTGCCGACTTATAACCAGTGGGTTGCAGCGGCAATACACTACGCCGATCCTAAAAAGGCTGTCATTCGGGACACCTTTGAGCGAAAACATCGAGTACACGATGAAAAGCCAAACGAGGTTGTTGATTTACTTGGTAATTTACGAGAATGGTCAATTGATAATTGCCGCAAGGGTGGGCACTACCTTTTAGGAGAGGATTATAAAACTTGGCAAGTTAATATTGCTGGAAAGCCGTTTTGTGAAAGAAGTACTTTGGACACTGTTGGTTTTCGCGTGGTATTGCAATAATTACAGGTGGAGGACGTAATCATGCAAAAAATATCACAATTTTTTCTGAGTAGTTTGATGGTTGGCTTTTTTTGGGTGTGTACCACAATACCCGCTGCGTCTTCACCGGATGCTAGATCATGGGGCAATGTTTTCCGCAACAGTGATGTGCTTGCTTTGCAAATTAATTTAGCGGGATACTGTATAACAAAAAAGTGGAACAAATATAAAACGAGTGGTAAAGGTAAAGTGCATATTACCGGTATTGGTGCTGTCGTAGACACAAATTATGTTATTACTCCCCGCAATAAACTCCGGGAGCTAGGAATCCGCGTTATTCCTTACGTCATTAGTCAGAAACAAAAGAAACCGTTATTTCTAATTCCAGGAATTCCTAGAAAAATAGCAGGCGTGCAAAAATTTAATAAATTTTATCCTGCATGTACACCAAAATCTAACAGCCTTGCCAGAGGTAAAAACAGCATAAGATATTATCCCTTGGTTCTATTGGAGGTTGACGATGAAAAAAGTCGTGATGCGCTTGGGGCACACCTAAGGGAATTACCTCGGCAAAACGACTGGCAACATAGGGAGGTTCTTGAAGAACCTATAGAAGCAATTTCAGTGCGTACAATGGCCGAATTGCTCGAAAAGGTTTTTAGTCAAAAACAAGCCAAGTTTTTGGAGGGTTTGCCATTTGATGTCCGTGTCAAATTGATAGATGAGAACCAGAAAAAACACGTGCAATTTATGGTGAAAAGTACGACACCATTTACTACGGCACCACTTCAAAGAGAGGATGGTGATTCAGAGAATAGTGATTCCGTGTCTGAGCAAAAGTTTGATGATAAGTTTGATAATGCTTTACGGGTAATTGAAAGACTGAAGAAAGAGAAAAGCGGGTTAGTCATAAAACTTGAGCAAACTGAACGGCGTTTAAAATTGTTTGAAACACAAAATGCTCTATTAAAGACTCAGTTAAAGACTAGCCAACGGAAACACAAAACGAAAAAGGTGAGACTTGAGACAAAAAATGCTGAATTGAATGCCCAAGTTAACCAATTAACCAAACAATTGGCAGCTGCAAAAAAATTATGTGAAACAAATCCCGAAATTTTTCGGCAGGAACAGGAAATTGAACAACTTGATCAAGAAAATACTGGGCTACAAAGACAGGTCGAAATATTGACCAAAAAACTTGCTAAAGCAAAGCAGCAATGTTCAGTTCAGCCCTAACACTGCTTTTTTGGTAGTTCTGGAGTCCAAACTTTAGTTTGGGCGACAGTGCCAAACTAAAGTTTGGACTCCACACTACCCAAACTTAAATCGTCAATAGAATGATGGGAGAAATGATGTTGAAAAAAACAATCTCAAGGTTAATTCTGATGAGTGCTGCTATTTGGGGGGGGATTGCAACAGAAACGGCTTTTTCCACAAATGCGAAACAGTGGGGTAATGCATACCCAAACAGTAATTTGCTTGCCCTGTCAATCAATTTGCGCGGTGCCTGTGTTAAAAAGAGTCGTAAGCGGTGGAAAAAGACTTGGAGCAGTGGTGGTAAAGTGCATATTACTGCTATGGGTGCTTTAGTAGACACAAGGTATCCAGCTGTTATTCCTAATAATGAATTAGTGGTGGGTGTTCGCATTATTCCTTACATTGTTAGCAAGAAACAAGGTAAAAAACTGTTTTTGATTCCTGAACAACTTATTGAAAAAAATGATTTTAATGAGTTTTATCCCACTTATTTATGGAAAGCTAACGCTCTTGTAAGACATAACTCAAACAACCTAAAATATTACCCACTGGTTTTGCTGAAAGTTAACAGTGAAAAAGAGCGTAAGTCACTTGAAAAACACCTCAAAAAACAAAAATGGCAGCTTGGAATATTGACATATCCTATAAAAGCAACTTCAGTAAAGACAGTGGGGGAGTTGCTCGAAAAGGTTTTTAGTCAAAAACGAGCCAAGTTTTTGGAGGGTTTGCCTTTTGATGTTGTAGTCGAGTTAATACATGAAAGAGGAAACACTATACGATTTGAGGTGAAAAATGTTGAAAAGCCATCTGTTGAAAAGTCATATGTTGACGTGAAGAATGTTGTCGACAAGTCAACTTCTTTAACAGCACATTTCTGCTCACCACCAAAAATTAGTCTTCCTCAATCACAACAACTGGAAATTGGAAAATCTTGTCAAGATGATAAAGACAAAATAGACAAGCTTAAGGAAGAGAGAAATAACCTGAAAACACAACTTGATGAAGCTGACTCTAGAATTGAAAGTCTTGAACAACAACGTCAAAAACAGGCTGTTCTTCTTGAGAAAGGGAAAACCGACTGTGAAGCACAGCTTAATGAAGCAAATTCCAGATTGGCTGAAGAATGTTCGGACAAAAACAGGCAGTTAACTAACGAACTTGCTGATGCTAAACGGCTAGTTCAATCGCATCTTGAAGTAGTTGAAAAACTTAAAAAGAAAGTAGAATTGCTTCAACGTCAGCTTAATGGGCAGCCTTCTGGCAACCATCGGCTAATAGTCCTCTCTCTCACGAGAAATTTACGGAGTAAAGAGAAGGTGATTCGAGAGACTTTGATCAAGGTGTTTTCAAACTGGAAGACATCGGAAACGAAAACACCATTTACTTTACTGACCATTCAAACGGGGATACGGCTAAATTACCCCCTAACCTCTGATGAACTACCACGTTTACCCATAGAGGGCGAGGAGAAATCTATTAAGGGTAAGGTTGAAAGGGGATTACGATTTGCGAAACACAACTTAAGGGCACTTGATGATTTAAAGTTGGTGGATAAGATTATACGAGAGAGAAAGGGTGAGGCGATAGGAAGTGTGCTGTACTTAACTGACAATGCAGGCATTAGTAGTAAAAAACGAAATATTCCTAGCCAACAGCGCGGTGTACCATTGGCTTGGCGCAAAGATGGTATTCGCCTTAAAGTGTTGACGACAGAAAAGGAGAAAAAAGGAGAAGAAATAGCTGGTTGTCAGCTATGGGAATATGCCGGTGTGGCGGAAAAACAATGCACTTACTGGCAAGAAAACTCTGACACCTTAAAAAAGGAATTAGAAGTTTTTCTTGGCATAACAAAGTAGCTTCACAGATAGTATCCCTTCAAGGGATGCTATCTGTCACTGCTTGTGACTGGGTTCAGTGCCCTTTAGGGCACTTGAGCTTTTAGACAACTGCTTTAGCTGTTGGCGGAGGTTATTTATTTGCTGTTCCCCACTACAAAAATCCGTTTTGTCCGTACAATCCGTTTCTCAATACAAGCAAGTAGCAAGGAGGTATCAATAAATGCGAAAACGCTGGGTGATGATGATTCACTTATCATTATTCTTGATAAGTTCAACCATTCATGCACTGCCTGAAGATGGCAGTTGCGTGAATTACGATTTTTCAGCTGTCATGGATAAACAGGGTGTGATTGACACTAACCAGCTTGTGCGAGTGTTACGCCACAATGCACCCGTGTATCCCACTGCTAACAGCAACAGCCCCAAAAAACATTTAAAATTGGGAAAGTATTTGCTGCCGGTACAAGTCAATATTCTTCAGAAACGTGTACAAGTGAGGAAAGTGGGAATACGTGCGCCACTGGGATGGTTAGAAGCATACGATTTGTTATGTGTTGTTACTCCCCTTCAGAGTAAAAAAGGCTTAGATCGTAAGGTATTTATCAAAACACCAGACAGTCATGATCCTAACATGAATACTATTCCAGCTTATCCTTCTTATCAAGGGGCATGCCATGGACGCTGTAAACAGCTTTCTCGGTTTCGCTTGTACTTTATTTTCGCAGAAGATAAGGTAAACCAACGTTATCTAGTCTCTGATAACCATACCTTAGAGATTGATCCGCCACCCCCTTTGGTAGGATGGATAGGAGATGCTAACAGTATTCCTTGGAATACCACATTAGGGCTACGCCCCAGAGAAGAGGTAGAGCGCATCTCATTAGCACCCAAAGTTGCAAATCACGAAAGAACCGGTATAGAATTAGGCGGTGGGAACATTTGGTACACTTTCCCAATTCATCTTCCTATCATAGATATCAACAAACAGGAACAGCTTTATCACGTTGCCGCGCCTAGCATTGGTATGCAAGGGTTTAAGCCGTATAACGGAAATGTGTTGGCGGCCATGAAACAAGTTGATGTCTTCTTTTTGTTAGATGGCACCGCCAGTATGGGCCCCTATATCAAAGCGGCTAGACAAGCCGCGCAAGATATTGCTGAAAAATTGCGTAAAGAGCCTGAATTTAAAGAAACTTCATTTCGGTTTGGTTTTAGAGTTTACCGAGACACTTATGCCGACAGCATATTGAGGGAATGTCAACAGGGCATTTGCGAAGGAATGCCATTGTCGTCAATCTGTAAATCAGATCGTCATACCACTGATGAGAATTGGCAAAACTTTACTCAACGACTTAGCCGAGTTCAAGAAACCCGCAACGATAACGATGATTATCCAGAAAAATTGTTTGATGGCTTGCGTCAAGCCATAGTGGATATGGCATCGTGTCCAAAAGTGGGCAAACTGCTTTTTGTGATTGGCGATCACGGCGATAAGCAAAATGAAATACCTCAAGATATTGTTGATGGTTTAAATTACACGTTTGATAGAGCCGTGGTTTTTTTTATTCAAACGCCTAATAAATCACATCAGGCGCGTACCTCATACGCTTATCAAAGGGCCTACAGAAGCTATAGAACGCAAGCCATTAAAATACTTGATAAAACGTTACCGATTGAATTTGAAGGGAGAAAAATCGCACGCACCAAGTATTTTCTATCTCTGAATAAAACTCAGTTGCCAACAAGCGTTGTGGAACAGGTTAAGCTGTTTTCCCGAAGTGATTTCATCAACGAACTTGAACAAGCATTGGCCGGTGGAGATTCTTTAAGGAATATTCTCAACAGAAGTATTGAAGCAAGTGGGATGCCTATTTTGTATTGGAAATGGCTTGAAGATACTGCTTGCCCAGTGTTAGGTGAACAATGCAAAACGATAATCGATCATCGCGTGATTGATTTCTATATTCCGGTGGATAAGACAAAAGTCCAAGAAGAAGTTTGGTTAACGGATAAGGATTTGTCTGATTGGTTAAGTTTACTCAAGCCCTTTGAAAATTTGATAGGAGATTATAAGTAGTGAAGCATGAATTTTATGGTATAATAATTCAGTTAAAAGTGACAATATTTTTTATAAGGTTAATAATGAAAGTTCCAGTCAAATTTATCTCCTCATTAGAGGAAAAAACGGTTGAT
>Ga0164315_10002972_pt1 | contig 13075 bp, 10 predicted proteins | sample GuaBasSedimGuay6_FD_113737 | JGI IMG/M metagenome (GOLD analysis project Ga0164315, IMG submission 113737) | Subseafloor sediment microbial communities from Guaymas Basin, Gulf of California, Mexico - Guay6, Core 4569-2, 0-3 cm | ecosystem: Environmental > Aquatic > Marine > Hydrothermal vents... | reverse complement strand
TATGAGTTTATTATCCTAAGACGCTAGTAAAAACTATGCACTTTTAGTGCAAGACTTTAGTGAGCTACTGTCATCCTGAACGATAGTGAAGGATCTCGAAGGTTAGAGTTAAGATCCTTCACTATCGTTCAGGATGACAAAAATATGTTATATAGATAACTCTGAAATGCCAGTGTCGTCAAAGAGAACGATTAAAAATCGTTCTGAAACAACCTATGGACTTTCAGTCCATAGTCGTTGAGTTCGACGGAACCCAGCCTCTCGTGCTCTAGTGTTGAATTCTTCGCGCTCTTCGTGGTGAATGATAAATAAAATTGACTGTAAGCCCGGGGAGCTCACTTCGTGAACCATACGGACGCAGTTTCTGCGCACCTGTGTTAACCAGGCTTCACTGGTATTTTCCTATACGCAACATTAACTTACAGTAATATTCTAATGCGAAAAACTGTAAATAGTTATTGTTTTTTTTAATCATGCTGATATACAATTAGCGCTCCAATTAAATGAAAGTATGGAGCTGTAATGTCAGATCGTGAAACTGGTATCGTAAAATGGTTTAATAATTCTAAAGGATTTGGTTTTATTGAAAGAAAAGATGGTGAAGATGTATTTGTGCATTTTAATCAAATTCGTGGTGATGGTTACAAGTCTTTAGCAGATGGTCAAACAGTAGAGTTTACCGTAGTAAAAAGCGATAAAGGCTTTCAGGCAGAAGACGTCTCACCCTGCTAGTTCTGTTGTAGCTAGCCCTGTCGCAGTTGGTACGTTATAACCTGGCTATTATTACAAGTTATAACAGTAAAATATATTCCTTAGCTGGTTATCATGATTAGCTAAGTTTTAAGTGGGTTCACTTAAGGTTCTCTTTTGTGCTGGTTAACGGCGCGTCTAAACAAAAAGCGCAGCTGCCTGTTTCTGGCTATGCCGCTGATACGAAATATAAAACCATTCACTGCGGACTCGCCAACCGAAGCTGCCCTGGATGTTATGATCATTCTTATAGTAAATTATTGGAAATAGTAATGGCAGATAAAAAAGAACAATCTCAACAAAAATTAGACGAAGTTGTTGCTACAGCCAGGCGTGATAGTGAAAAACGTGGCCATGGCTACCGTGAACAGGCGTTAAAAATGTATCCCTGGATATGCGGACGCTGCAGTAGAGAATTTAGCCGTGTCAATCTTCAGGAGTTAACCGTGCATCATAGGAACCATGATCACGATTTCAATCCATCTGATGGCAGTAACTGGGAGCTTTTATGCATGTACTGCCATGATAATGAACACCAGCGCCAGACAGAAGCTTTAGCGAATAAGGGCATTGCGCTGGATGGGGCTAAAGCGCCGAGTGCCAAATTTAATCCGTTTGCTGATTTAAAGAGCATGATGGATGATAAAAATAATGAATAATGAATAGTGAATAGTGAATAGTGAATAGTGAATAGTGAATAGTGAATATGGAAACAATTGACATAATAGCAATGACTCTGGGTGTCGCCTGGGCGTCTGGTATTAACTTGTATGCCGCAATTCTGGTAATGGGAATAATGGGTGCGGGGGGGTATACCGAATTACCTCCATCATTAACTGTATTGCAGGATCCGATGGTACTGATGGCAGCAGGGCTGATGTATTTTGTTGAATTTTTTGCTGACAAGATTCCCGGTGTGGATTCGGGATGGGATGCCATCCACACCTTCATACGGATACCGGCCGGTGCCATGCTTGCTGTCGGTGCAGCTCAGGGATTAGAAATTAATCAGGCCGCAGAGTTAACCGCTGCACTATTAGGCGGTAGCCTGGCGGCAACATCGCATTTAACCAAGGCCAGTACGCGACTTGTGCTTAATACATCACCGGAACCGTTTACCAACGCCACCGCTTCAATTCTAGAAGACCTGGCCGTTATCGGTGGACTGTGGACGGCATTGAATTATCCCTTAGCCTTCATAATATTCATCATTGTATTTGTTCTGTTTGCTATCTGGTTATTACCTAAATTATGGCGTGCGATAAAAGATATTGTCGCCACGCTACGTGGCTGGTTTGCTAATAAAACGGATGATGCTGACGTTGTTGACTCAAAGAATAATATTGTTGAGAATTTGATCGAAGCAAAAACCAGGAAGATAGGTGATGAGTAGTTTTAGCCTTATTTGAAAAACAACTAATTATTTTATCCCCGCATCAGGGGGACCATGTTCTTTCCAATCGTAAACCTCATCTAATTGCATTTTGCTAACTATTGTATTCTCTTGGGTTTTATGAGGAGGAATAGCTCATATTTGTACATTATTTGACATCGTACATGTAGCGTGTACACTATTATTTAATGTGCAGATATGTGTGATCACGCTATTTAGATATGGACTACGAAAACCAAATACTTAACAATGCTATAGCAGCGTTCAAAAATACAACAAATCTTCCTGCTGATGTGCTGGCAGAGGAAGTTCGTTTGCCTAATGGTATTGCTGACGCTGAAATTCGTCTGGCTGATGCAGAGCCCTTACTTGTGGAGATAAAGAAGACGCTTAGGCCTGCAACGCTAGGTATTGCGATGGCACAATTGCAGCGTTTTGGGCGCCCTGGTATATTAGTTACTGACTATATAACCCCTCAAATAGCTGAAAAACTTAAAGAACGGGACATCCCATTCCTCGATGTTGCCGGTAATGTTTATTTTAAAACACCAAATACCTTTATTTATGTCACTGGCAGAAAAAAACCAGAGGAGCTCATCCCACAGGGACTCAACAGGGCATTTAGAGCGGCAGGATTGAAGGTTATATTTACCTTGATAACCCTGCAGGGGCAGTTGAAGGCGCCGACACGGGAAATTGCATATAATGCGGGTGTCGCCAATGGCACTGTCGGTAATGTACTTAAAGATCTCGAGCAGCTTGGCTTTGTTTATAGAAGCAAAACAAAAGGTCTGGTATTAGAAAACAAGGACAGGTTAATAGATAACTGGGTAGAAGCGTATCCAAGAGAGCTGCGCCCACAACTGAAAGCACAGCGATTTAATATTCTTCATCCGGACTGGTGGAAAGAGTTCACCTATGACCGCTGGCAGAAAAACCAGATGTGGCTAGGCGGAGAACCAGCTGCTGCAGTGTTAACGAAATATCTTCACCCGGAAAAGATAACGGTTTATGGCCACCCGGATTTTAAAAAACTGGCGCAGGTTATAGAGCAACCAATGCGTGATAAAAATGGTAACTTTGAGCTGTTAGAACCATTTTGGAATTTTGAGACTGAAGAGCTTGATGAAGTGCACAGGCTTTGTCCTCCCTTATTGATCTATGCTGACCTGGTGGCGACGGGCGATGCACGTAATATCGAGGTCGCAAATATGATAAGGGAGCAATACTTGCGTGACTGAATATACTGCCGAAATTGATGAGGCACTTTTTGAAGTACTGACAGTTTTCTCGCAAGCTGCAGAATCTGTTGGAACATCCTGGCTGCTTGTTGGGGCTACAGCACGTATTTTGTTACTGGAAAATATCTATGGACTGCCACAGGGGCGAGCCACTCAGGATGTTGATTTTGGTGTGCAAGTGGGTGATTGGGCGCAGTATAAAGCCCTGTGTGATCGGCTTAAAGAACAAGGTGTATATGCAGCTGAGCGTAAACCTGAAAAACGCTTCAGGACTAAACAGGACATGGTTTTCGACCTGGTCCCCTATGGTGGTGTAGAAGATGGGAATGGGCGCGTATTCTGGCCACCTGACAATGATGATGTGATGACTGTACGTGGTTTCGGTAGTGCCGGACAGGCAGCTATTGAAGTCGTGGTAAATAAGCAGTTAACTGTGCCGGTGATCAGCCCTTGTGGTTTGTGTGAATTAAAGCTATTTGCATGGGAAGAGCGGCACAAGCAGCAGCCCGGAAAAGATGCGCAGGATATCGCGTACATCATCAGGCATATTGAAGCGCTTTACCCGGCAGAAAAACTTTTTAATGATTATATGCCTGCAGTGGAAGTCGCAGACTACAACATACCGCTAGCAGGTGTGTTTCAGTTAGGTAAGGGTATTGCGAACATGTTGAAAGACGAGGAGAATAAGTTTCTGTCAACATTCGTAGCAAATGAGCTGGCACAACAGGATGATTCAGTGTTATGCAGAGAATTGCATAATTATATGAATACGAGTTCAATAGATGAAACTATAGAAGCACTCGTTTTTCTTCATAAAGGCTTATGTAGCTGATATTAATATCATGGAAATAAGTCCGGTTAAATAATGAAATTCAACGAAGACTCAAGAGTAAAAGTCCCGACTATCCTGCACCTGATCAGATTAGGTTATAAATACCTGTCCTTGAAAGATGTAAGTGGGATGAATCTTCAAAAGGAGTTAAGTTGGTAGATCTTTCATTCATGACGTATTCCTCAAGTGTTGTTAATTGCACTTAGAACTCACTTAATGAAGAAAATACGAGCAATATGGTTATGCTAAAAAGTAGCATAACCATATGATTTTATTGGTGTCCCGAGAGGGAGTCGAACCCCCGGCCTGCCCCTTAGGAGGGGGCCGCTCTATCCGGCTGAGCTATCGAGACAAGCGGTGAATTATAACAGTATTGTTATATGATACGACAGTATGACAATGGCTTTTGCCTACATGGATGTAGGTAAGGGGCGTGAGCAGGAGCGGAAGCTTTACCTGATAGGTTCAGCGTGAAGCAGAACGTCGTTCGTATTTATGTAAGAGATGGGTAAGTTTTTTCCAGACGTAGGATTGGGGTTCGTTTTTAGATGTCATTACATAATTAAGCTGGTTCAGGTGAGTCAATGTCGGTGACATTGTGTGTTTGACCTTGCGTAAACCACAAAATAACAGTTGGTCAAAGGCTTTTAATTCAATGTCCTCATCGGGTAATAACTGTAAGTTGTCGCCACGTTTTAATAACAGGGGTACGCAGGCAAGGTTCCTGCTGTGGACTACCGGGTCTCGAATAATGTGTTGTAAATGGATGCTGCGGCCAAAACCAAGTGCTTGTGCGATAGCAGGGGCGCTTTCTTTATTAATGCTAACGGACCATATGTATGGACGCTGCTCGCCAATTACTGCACTTAATCGACTGATGGTGATGTTTGCCCACTCGTTATCTTCAAGTAAAGCCTGGGAGATGAAATCTATTAATAACGGGGCTATCAGGATAGAGCGTATCTGCCTGGTAATAATCTCACTGGGTTGCATAGCCAGGTGAGCAACGGTTGAAAGCTCTTCTATGTTTTTGTGTGTGTCTGTCTGGTAGTGTTCATTGATTTTTTTGTATAATAATTCGTGTCTTTTAAAGTTCTCACGACCGACAACAAACACTGCTTTGTTAAGTTGCCGTGCTGTCATGATAATTGAAAGATTATTGGAATCGTTATTGGTTCCTGCAATGACGCCAGCAGCAGTCTTGATGCCTGCTGTGGTTAAGGTCTTTGCGTCAGTACCGGTACCAATAATAAAGCTGTCATCAGGCAGTTTGTTTTTTGTATAGATTGCCCTGGTTTCTTCTTTGGGGTCGATAACAACCGTAGGAATATGTTTTTGGCTTAACTTTTTATGAAGTTGCTGGCCAAAACGACCGTAACCGGAAAGAATCCAGTGTCCGGGTCCTATATTCGCGGGTGTACTTAACGATGTATTTGGTGCACCAGTCAGCCAGTCGTAGATCAGTTGCATTGATGGTGAGTGTAAAGTCATGCCGAAGATACTGGCGAAACTCTCAAAAGGATTGATGATGTGATCAGTGCCGAAAGACAGCATGTTCTCTTCATGCTCTTTATTATCTGAGCGGCAAATGACAGTAACGTCAGGGTGTAATAGCTTGCTGCTGATAGCAATGATTAAATTAGTCTCGTCCGATGAGGTGACTGCAATGACGCCTTTGCATTTATCCTGGTGTACACCAGCAAACTCCAGGATTTCCGGTTCAGAAGCATCGGCGGTTAAACTGGGTACATATTCCAGTTTGTCATGTATGCTACGGTCGCTAAGGTTTTCTTTTTGTTCGATAACGACAGCGCCAAAATGTTCATCCAGTAATGCATCGACTACAGCTTTACCGGTTTCGCCATAACCGCAAACCACGTAATAAGGTCGATTAATATGTCTGACATCGCGTTTAAATTTTAATTTTTTTCGTTCAGCCTGGAATGCTTTATCCTGAAACAGTGCAATGGCGGTACCTAAAGCATAGAACCAGGAAATGACCGTCATATAAATGATAAGAATAGTCCACAACCTTTGTGCTTCAGTAAATGTGTAGGGGATCTCGCCAAAACCGATTGTGGTGGCGGTGTAACTAACAAAATAAAAAGCATGGAATATGCTCATGTGCCAGGGATTGCCGTTCTCATCAACGCCAGGAATCAGGGTCATGCCCAGAATGGCGATGCTGTAAACGACCACTATCAGCAGCAGCGGGGCTTTAATTCGCTTTAAAAATAATGCAGTAACTTCATTCATATGATGATCTTAGGTATTGAATGTAGAGGCACCCCGACTGTCTTTAACTGTGGTGTCAGTTTATCTCTCAAATCGTGATGCTTCGATCATTAAAAGAATAACTGAAATAATATTAGCCAGCATTGCGCCGCCGCTTAAAGCAACAATGGTAGAGAGGTTGGATGGGGTAAGCCCTGTATGCTGTATGTGTTCTGCAAAAACCCAGACAATAGATGCTGCGATTAGCTGTACCATAGCGACCAGGCTGGTTGCCAGTAACATTGCACCCATTTGCGTTCTATCACCAAATTTCATGATAGTCGCGATGAGGTTAACGACGATGACGGCAAATAATTCATAAACATTATGATGTGCTGCATCGTTAATCTCACCATAAAAGAATCCAAAGTTTAAGGTGAGTGCGAGGATCATAAAAAAACTAAACCAGACCTTTTCGCGATTCATAGGAAGCCCCTCTTATAATTATTTTTAATATGTAGTGTCGTTTAAGCAGTTCTTATGCTCGGCACGATTTTTCCAAAGCGTGAGAAACTTGTTTATTTAACTCACTCATTTCAATGCTCCATTATAGACTTGATCAGGTGGGCGCCAGTAATCTTTTTAGCATATCGAGGTAAATTTCTGTGAGTTGCTCCAGCTCTTTAATATTGATGTTTTCATCAATTTTATGGATGCTTTCATTAACCGGGCCAAGCTCTACAACCTGTGCACCTGTTGGCGCGATAAACCTGCCATCGGATGTGCCCCCGGCGGTTGATAGTTCGGTATCAATGCCGCGTACCGATTTAATAGCCTGTTTCGCGGCATCGACTAATTTTCCATCAGGGGTTAAAAATGGCTGGCCTGACAGTGTCCAGTTAAGTGTGTAATTCAGCTGATGTTTGTCAAGTATGGCTTCTACGCGTTGCTTTATTGCCAGGTCGGTTAACTCCGTTGAGAATCGCAGGTTAAACTGTACATTTAAGTCACCCGGTATGACATTAGTTGCACCGGTGCCGCCGTTGATATTTGATATTTGAAAACTGGTTGGCGGAAAATGATCGTTACCGTTGTCCCAGGTTTCGTCAGATAAATCCTGCAGCGCGCCAGCAAACATATGAATAGGGTTTTTTGCCAGGTGAGGGTAGGCGATGTGACCCTGTACACCATGAATGGTTAAGTCACCGCCAATAGAGCCGCGTCGTCCGTTTTTAATAACATCACCAACAGTATTTGTGCTTGATGGTTCGCCAACAAGGCACCAGTCTATTTTTTCATTGTTGTTTGTTAGCTGCTCGATTACTTTTACGGTGCCGTTTATGGCAGGGCCTTCTTCATCACTGGTGATTAAAAAAGCCATTGAGCCATTTATTTTATCATTGTGTTTAAAATAGTCTTCACAGGCGCAGACCATTGCGGCAATACTGCTTTTCATATCGGCAGTGCCTCTGGCAGTCATTACATCATTTACAATGGTAGGTGTAAAAGGATGGTTGCTCCATTGTTCGACGGGACCGGTTGGTACCACATCGGTATGACCGGCAAAAACAAACAGGGGTGCCTGTGTACCGTATCTTGCCCAAAGGTTATCAACCTCAGCAAAACGCAGGTTTTCAATTTTAAAACCAATGTTACTTAATCTATCTGCAATAATTTTTTGACACCCCAGGTCTTCAGGAGTGACAGAGGGAATACTGATAAGTTGTTTTGCGAGGTCTAATGTTGCTGACATTTTTATCCCTGGATTATAATAATTTTTTAAATTCTTGTTCTAGGTTTTTTTGCTGTTCAGCAGAAAGGGCAGTATCCTGCATGGTACTAACCACAAAGTAGTCGATAGCTTTTTCACCGGCAGTAGCAATTCTTGCACTCATGAGCCTGATTTTGTTATCGATAAATGTCTTGGCAATGTTTGCTAACACTCCGGTTCGGTCTGTGGTTTCGATCTTTATTTGAGTAGCATTGTTATCATTAATGTTTTTAAAGCTGACAATGGTCGGTGATGTGAAGTACTTGTGTTTAATGCTGCCGCTTAATGGTGTCGGCGTAGCGTCTGTACTTTTATTTAAGCTTTCCTGTAAGCGCTCAATGATTTGTTCAGCTATTACTGACATTACCGAATTATTTATATTGACGGGCGCTAAACGAAAAGTTTGTAGCGCATAACCATCTGTTGTATTAAGAACTTGCGCATTGATAATATCAACTTCACACTTACTTAATGCTGTGACCACGTCATGGAAAACACCGTCCCGATCTTTCATGTAAATCAGTAGCTGGATGCTGTTGCTGGATTCATGAACGCGCGTTTGTATCAGGGGGGAATCAAGTGTCTGCCCTTGTTTAGCTGCATGCTGTCTGGCATCAATGATTAATGCGGTATGCCATGTGATCTGGCCGTAAGTGTGACTTTGAAAGTATTCCGTGTTAAATGTTTTCCATAGCTCATTGGCCTGATGTGAGTCGATTCCCTGTTGTTCCAGTCGCCGTAGACTGGCTGTCTGGATTTCAGATATATAATTCTCTTTATCGCTTTGCTGGTCCAGGTTTTTCAGGCCGGGGTCTTTATTTAAGAATGATGCCGTTTTGTTATACAGTTCACCGAGTAATTTGTCTTTCCAGTCGTTCCATTGTTTTGGATTGGTCGCACGTATATCTGATATGGTCAGTAAATAAAGATAGTCCAGCCGTTCCAGCGTTTTTACCCGGTCTGCAAATATGCTTATCACATCAGGGTCGCTAATATCTTTTCGTTGTGCTGTCATTGACATGATTAAATGACTTCTTACCAGCCAGCTAACCAGTTTTCCGTCTTTTGCAGGCAAGCCATGTAAGTCACAAAATGCTTTTGCATCAACAGCGCCAAGTTTGGAATGATCGCCATGGCGGCCTTTTGCAATATCGTGAAATAGACCGGATAAATACAATAATCCAGGGTTGGGTAAATGCTGGAACACACCGCTGGCTAGCGGGAACTCGTGGCAATATTCAGTTATCGATAGGCGCCGCATATTTCGAATGACAAATAATGTGTGCTGGTCAACCGTGTAGGCGTGGAATAAGTCGTACTGCATTCTGCCAACAATTGAATCAAACGCAGGTATATATGCGGCCAGTATACCGTAACGGTTCATGCGTTTTAATTCGTGGGTAATGCCACGAGTGCTGCTCATAATCTGCATAAACAGGTGTTGTGCACGGGGAGACTGCCTGACTTTGTCGTCAATTAAATATTTGTATTGTCTTATCTGACGAATGGTGGCTGCGCGTACCCCCTGAATTTCAGGGTAATTCTGCAACATTATAAACAATTCCAGAATAGCGCAGGGATTGTCTTTGAATATACTTTCTTTCGTGGTTTCAATGTAGCCGTTTCTGACCTGAAAACTGTCATTGATTAGTTCAGCTTCTTTGTCAACGTCAGCATAGATGATGGCTTCTCTGAAATGCTGCAGCAGCATTTCGTTCAAACGTTCCAGCTCAATAACCGTGCGATAGTATTGCTGCATGAATTGCTCGATGGCTTCATTCCTGGAATTTTCTTCTTTATCTTTAAAGCCAAATTCATCAGCAAGGTCGCGCTGGTAATCAAACAACAGGCGATCTTCGCGACGTCTTGCAAGATAGTGCAGGCTGCAACGAATGCGCCAGAGTAAATGCTGTCCTGCAAGCAATATATTTAATTCATCTTCAAGAAGAAAGCCTTCTTTTACCAGGTCGTGCAGGCTGTTTGCATTAAAATGTCTTTTCGCGACCCAGCCAATCATTTGAATATCGCGCAAACCACCCCGGCTCTCTTTTAAGTTAGGCTCAAGATTGTAAGCAGTATCGTTAAATTTTCCGTTACGTTGAATTTGTTCGTCGAGTTTTGCCTTGAAAAAAGATTTTGAATCCCAGAGTTTATCGACGCTGGTTTTTTCTTTCATGCTTGCGAATAAAGGTTCACTTCCTGCCAGTAACCTGGCTTCCATGATATTTGTTGCAACGGTAATGTCTTTGCTCGACTCATCAATGCACTCTTCAATGGTGCGTACACTGTGGCCGATTTCGAGATGGATGTCCCATAACAGCATGAGGAATTTTTCAAGCAGGTCTTTTGTCTTTTGATTCTCTGCTTCTTTTAACAGGATCATCAAATCAATATCAGATTTGGGGTGTAACTCGCCACGACCATAACCGCCAACAGCGACCAGGGCGATCTCCTGGTTTATATCCTTAAACAGGTGTGAATAGATGGCATCGATTAACTGGTCGATCAGACTGGATCGACCATATACAATCGTATTTACATCGCAGCCGTTTTGATAAATATTTTTTAAGCCTTCATCAATAGTGGAGACGGCATCTTTTAATAGTTTAATCAGGGCGGGATTGACCAGCTCAGATGGGAATTCAGCTGCGTTATTAATAATCTGTTTATTTAATGATTCAAAGTCAACTACTTTCTCAATTATGTCCAGGCATGGACGGTAATCGGCTGCAGCAGGAGCGATCGCCAATGCAACATTGTCAGCAGCATGGCCGGCCATAGTTTTAAGCTGATTTTCTTTAACCGTTGCCATTAAACTTCATCACCTTCGCATTGGGTTAAAACCTCGTGACCGTCATTGGTTACCAGTATAGTGTGTTCCCATTGCGCTGACGGACTGTGGTCTTTGGTAACAACGGTCCAGTTATCATTGAGTAGCTTAACGTGACGTTTTCCAGCATTAATCATGGGCTCGATAGTGAAAATCATACCGGGTTCCAGTTTTAAACCGGTACCGGCTTCACCATAATGTAATACTTGCGGGTCTTCGTGAAAACCTTTGCCGATACCGTGGCCGCAATATTCTCTCACTACAGAGAAATTGTTTGCTTCCGCATGTTGCTGGATAACGTGTCCAATATCACCCAACTGGGTACCGGGTTTCACCAGGTTTATGCCGAGTTTCAAACATTCGTGTGCAATCTGACTAACCCGTCTGGCGCGAACGGGTGGTTCACCAAGAAAAAACATTTTGCTGGTATCACCGTGGTAGTCATCTTTAATCACTGTGATATCGATATTGATGATGTCGCCTTTTTTTAGTTTTTTGTCACTCGGTATACCATGGCATATCTGATGATTAACAGAGGTGCAGATAGATTTGGGGAAACCGTGATAATTCAGTGGTGCAGGGATGGCCTGTTGAATATCGACGATATAATCGTGGCATATTTTGTCGAGTTCATTAGTGGTAATACCGGCTGTTACATGCGGCCGAATCATTTGCAGGACTTCACCTGCGAGCCGTCCGGCAACTCGCATTTTTTCTATTTCCTGTGCGTCTTTAATTAATATTGCCATGTCATTTAATTCTTTAATATCAATTGCTTACAATATAAATAGCGATATCTTAATATTAAAATATCATTGTTTATTTTAGCTGGTTATGGTATAAAGCGCCCGCGCTAACAAAAGCTTAGCGAAAACGAGCGATATTGTTGTCCATTGATGACCGTTTATTGTACTTATCTGAAATGACTTTTTGGTCGATCAGGAGCATAAGTGGGGTCAACAGGGCTAACTATATCTTATTTAAATACGCACATATACCGACACATGTAATTGGGTGCTGATTTAAGCAAAAAAACATACGTAATGTATGTGCTGATTTATTTGCTTAAGCGGTTATTACATGGGGTATATGGAGGCTTAACCCCAACTGGAGAAATACTAATGTCTAACGTATCTATGCGTCTGATGCTTGAAGCAGGCGTGCATTTTGGTCACCAAACCCGTTTCTGGAACCCACAAATGTCTGAGTACATTTTTGGCTCACGTAACAAAATTCACATTATCAACCTGGAAAAAACCCTGCCTTTATATCTAGAAGCAGTGAATGCACTCGGTAAAATTGCGGCTAATCGCGGCAGTATTCTGTTTGTTGGTACAAAACGCGCGGCACGAAATATCGTTTCAGAAGAGGCGCAACGCTGCGGCATGCCTTTTGTTAGTCATCGCTGGTTAGGTGGTATGTTGACTAACTACAAAACAATTCGTCAATCAATATCACGATTAAAAGAATTAGAAGAAATGTCTGAGAACGGTGGTTTTGACCGTCTGAACAAAAAAGAGCAACTTATGTTGACTCGTGAGATGATCAAGAAAGAGAAAGTTCTTGGTGGTATCAAGGACATGAAGGGCCTGCCAAATGCAGTATTTGTTATTGATGTTGGCCATGAAGATATTGCTATTAAAGAAGCAAATACATTAGGCATTCCGGTATTTGGCATTGTTGATTCAAATAATTCACCTGATGGCGTTGATTATGTTATTCCAGGTAATGATGATGCGATTAAAGCCATACAGTTATATGCTCAGGGTATTGCCGATGCCGTAATTGAAGGCCGTGCATCAGCCGTTATACAACGTAAAGAAGAACCCGCTGCTAAGCCCGCCCCTAAAAAAGCGGCAGCAAAACGTCCGGTAGCTGCTGAAAGCGATGCGCCGGTTGAAGCAGAAGCAGAGCCTGCTGCTGAAGTTAGCGAAGCAGCTGCTGAGGTGAAAGCTGAAGCTGTTGAGGTTAAAACTGAAGCGGTTGAGGTTAAAGAAGCAGTAGCTGAGTCTTCAGAAGCAAAGTCTTCAGAAACGACAGATGC
>Ga0164315_10002966_pt1 | contig 13094 bp, 11 predicted proteins | sample GuaBasSedimGuay6_FD_113737 | JGI IMG/M metagenome (GOLD analysis project Ga0164315, IMG submission 113737) | Subseafloor sediment microbial communities from Guaymas Basin, Gulf of California, Mexico - Guay6, Core 4569-2, 0-3 cm | ecosystem: Environmental > Aquatic > Marine > Hydrothermal vents... | reverse complement strand
CGTTCATGGCTCTCATTAAGTCGTAGAATGTACTCACAATCAAGATACACCCCGGGGGAACATCATGACCATCGCAAGAAGAGAATTCCTGAAAGTAGTCGGCGGCGCTTCGCTGGCAAGCAGCCTCGCAGGCTACACCGTATCCGCAAATGCCGAGCCGAGCGTGCCGACATTCGGTTTCTCCGATGACACGGTGCCAATGAATGCAGCCAATTTGTGCCCCATGCCCTCGAGTGTCGTTCAGGCACATGCGCGATACGCAGCAGCACTTGATCGCGACCTGAGTTCGGCAAGCCGCAAACGGGTCGAAGCATTAAAGGAGACCGCGCGCAGCCGGATTGCGCAACAGCTCGGTACGTCGGCCGACGAACTTGCCATCGTTCGCAATGCATCCGAGGCGAATAACGTCATCGTGCAGGGAATGCCACTCGAAGCCGGAGATGAGGTTGTGTTGTGGGACCAGAATCACCCATCCAACAGCATGGCCTGGGATGTCCGGGCCGCAAGAAGTGGCTGCATAGTTCGCCGCTTTTCCGTACCGACGAATACGAGTTCCATCGATGAAGTTGCCAACTTGTTCGTGCAAGCGCTAAGCAGCAAGACCAAAGTAATTTCATTTACACATATATCGAACATTACTGGTTTCCGGATACCAGCTGCAGAAGTTTGCTCAGCTATTCGCAACAAGATGAGCGACGTGCACATTCATGTGGACGGCGCGCAAACCTGGGGGGCGGTTGACATCAACTTTGATCGGGTGGACTGCGACTCATTCAGTGCCAGCGCACACAAGTGGTACATGGGTCCGCGCGAAGTTGGCCTCCTGTTCGTACGCGATAAACATATCAATCGTATCTGGCCAAGCATTGTTAGTATTCCATGGACCGAAGCCGTAGATAAACCTCCGCATGGCGCGAGAAAATTCGATGCGTTGAGTCAGCGCGACGATGCTGCGATCGCATCGCTTGATGATGCTGCAGTTTTCCACGAAAAAATCACTCCGGCAGGAGTAGAACAACGCTCCGTATTGATCGCAAATCGGCTGCGTGATGGACTGCAGGAGCTTGGTGTTCCATTCGTTTCTTCACTAAACCCGAACTTCACAAGCAGCGTGGTTATTTTGCAGGCTGCGAGGGAAAACGGCGGCAAGCTGGTGAGTGAAGTATTCAAGAATTCAGGCATCATTACGGCGGCAACCGGTGGCTTTCGCATGTCGCCGCATGTTTATAACACTGAGGATCATGTTGATCGGGTTGTGGCGGCGGTTGGGAAGTCGCGCGGGTTGCTTGGGGGTGGTTAGTATTCCTGCGTAGTTCGGCGAGGACCCATAGTATTCGCGGCTAAAGCCGCTCCCACAGATTGGCGCAGACTGTGGGAGCGGCTGTCTAAACAAATGTATTTAGTTGCAGTGCATAGATAAGCACGAGAACGAAGTCGCCGCGAATAGATCAACCATGCGACCAGTTATCAGGGTCGCTGGAGTCTCCCGGCGATAATCCAACATCATCGCCTTCCGTATTAATACCAAGACCGAGTACCGTGCGATTCGCGTAAGCAAAGTAAGCCGCAACCTGGTTAATCTCCAAAATCTCCCCATCATCAAACCCGGCCTCACGTAATGCCTCTATATCACTTGCAGACATCGCCGCAGCGTCCGTAGTCAATTTCTCCACATACTCCAATCCGGCAAGTTCCTTCCCTTCGAACGCGGCGGCCGGATTCCTGTTATCCAACGCACTGCGGATCGCCGTTGCCCGCGCATCATCCTGCAGTAAACGGATCAAACCGGAATAATGATGGTCAATACAGTATCTGCACTTGTTTAGCAGGCTGACATACACACCAATTGTTTCGAGATAGGACTTCGGCACAACATTACGCGGATGGTGCAGCACATACTTATATAAAGACATGTGCCCTTCCATCGAATGCGGTCGCAAGCTGTGGGCCAGCATGATGTTGTCTACATTGTTATCCGGGCCCTTGATACGGTCATAGAGTTTTTTTAATGTCCCACTCGCATCTTCGTATGAGATAGTCGTTATCCAGGTCATTTCTACTGTTCCAACCGATTAAAAGAATGAAAAAATATTACACTTTGGATGTAGATCGGCGAAACCGAATTATCGCACTCGCCCTGCCCATCATCGGTGGCATGGTATCGCAGAACCTGCTGAATATCGTCGATACGGCAATGGTGGGTTTCCTCGGCGATGCCGCACTGGCCGCCGTCGGCCTCGGCGGTTTCGTCGTATTCATGTGTCAGGCAATAATTCTTGGCATATCGACCGGCGTGCAATCGACCGCGGCGCGAAAAAAAGGCGAGGGTCGCCCGGATCGGGCTGCCGCAATTCTTAACGTCGCCTTGCTGATTGTTCTCGTCGTTGCGCCCATTCTTTCATTTGTTCTGATCAAACTTGCCGGGCCGGTTTTTCCGTACCTGAATAGCGACCCCGCCGTGATCGAGAAAGGCATTCCCTATCTCGAGTGGCGTCTCGGTGCAATTCTATTTGTCGGCATGAATTTCGCTTTTCGCGGTTACTGGAATGCGCTTGATTTGTCCCGCTTGTACATGATTACGCTCATCCTTATGCACGCCAGTAATATCGTTCTGAACTACGTGCTGATCTTTGGCAATTTCGGTGCGCCAGCATTAGGTGTAGCCGGTGCCGGTATGGCCAGCGCCATTTCAATGGGCATTGGTACTTTGATTTATTTCTATCTCGGCTTCAGGCACGTACGTAAAGACGGCTTCTTGCGCAGCGTGGCGACAAAGTCCGAGACCGCATCTTTGATCAGGATTTCGATTCCGTCCGGGATTCAACAGCTGTTTTTTTCTGCAGGCCTGGTGACCATGTTCTGGATTATTGGCAAAATTGGCACACCCGAGCTTGCGGCGGCCAATGTGCTGATTACCGTGCTGCTATTCGCCATCCTGCCCGGCCTGGCCCTTGGTATTGCCTGTGCAACACTGGTCGGCCAGGCGCTTGGGCGCGGTGAGCCGGAGGATGCTTACCAATGGACGTGGGACGTTGCCAAAGTAACCGTAGTGTTCCTGACCATTCTGGGTCTTCCGATGTGGCTGGTGCCTGACCTGGTTTCTTCTATTTTCATTCACGAGTCGACAACCCGCGATATTGCGCGTTGGCCAATGCGGCTGATCGGACTGACAATGCCGATTGAAGCGATTGGCTTCGCTTTCATGCACGGGCTCCTCGGCGCTGGTGATGCGAAGAGCGTTATGTTCGTCAGTATTGGCACCCAGTGGTTCTTGTTCCTTCCGCTCGCCTACTTTTTTGGGCCGGTTTTGGGGTTCGGCCTGTTTACTATATGGCTGTTGCAGGGCGGCAGTCGCGCGCTGCAGTCAGTACTCTTTTTGAGTTTATGGCATGCTCGAAAATGGCAGCATATCGATGTGTAACTACGCGATGAGGAATTAAAAAATGGCCGCGAAAGAATCCACGATGCTTGCGCTGGGAACCGTTGCGCCCGAATTCTCCCTGCCGGACCCTGACGGGACATTGCACACATTGGCTGACCACGCCACGGCATTGCTCGTCATGTTCATCTGCAATCACTGTCCATACGTTAAGCACGTGCGTGCCGAGCTGGCCCGACTTGGCAGTGACTACCTGCCACGCGATGTTGCGGTGTACGCAATTAACAGTAACGACGCTTCAAGCTACCCGGGCGACAGCCCGGCAAAGATGAAAGAAGAAGCTGCAGCCTGGGGTTACACGTTCCCCTATCTGATCGATGCAAGCCAGGAAGTGGCCAGGGCTTATCACGCCGTTTGTACTCCGGACTTTTTTGTTTTCGATGCGAGCAAGAATCTAGTCTATCGGGGACAGCTAGATGCCAGCCGGCCGTCAAATGACATTGCGGTTACCGGTGTCGATATCCGCTCGGCACTGGATGCGGTTCTCAATGGGGCCGAGGTCTCTGCTGAGCAGGTACCGAGTATTGGTTGTAGCATCAAGTGGAAGCCGGGTAACGGGCCTTAGCTGATCGCCCGCTGGGCGGGCTCCTACAATGCTAATTAGTATTGTAGGAGCCCGCCGTACGATAGTTGTGGCCAGCTGTTCGTTGAGACTTTCTGTCCATCGGCACGGGCGATCAGCTAAGTAACTGCCGAACGTCATCGGCACTCGCCGGTGCTCTCGATACCTGGTTGCCACTATCGGCCGCAAGCCTGACCAGCGCAGCATTATCCGCGGCAGGCTTGCCATCAGGCAGAACGAGATTGTTTTCGAAGCCAACCCGGGCATGTCCACCAAGGTGTGCCGCTTCCTCTACCGCGGCATGTTCAGTTTTACCGAAACTGCAAACAGCCCATACGGTGTCCGTGCTGGCTGCAGCAACAAATGCGCCAAGCTCTTTCACATCTCCTGTCAGGTCTTTGCTGTATCGGCCCAGCACGAACAAAACGAACGGGATCTCATCACCAATGACACCCCGACGACGAAGTTCTTCGAAGCGCGCTACTTCGTCAGCCGAATAAAGAATGTATTGCGTCAATACATCATGCGTATTCAACCAGGCAAAGAATTCCGCTGCGGTAGCTTCCGACTCGTTGTCGGGGCAGAGTTCCCTCAAGGCCAGTGACACTGCTTCCGGTTTGAGTGAGCGTACAGTTGCCATTTGTTGTTGCCGATCAAAAATTCCGCAGGCTTCGGTTGTAACCTGAATGACGAGTTGCTGACCAACCCGTTCCCGTATTGCACTGATTGCACTACGATAACGGTTGACATCAAGCGTATGGGCGCCATTTTCGTCGCGCACGTGCAGATGAATAATCGACGCACCCTCTTGCAATATGGATTCAGCACAGTCTGCGAGCTCGCTATCTGTGATTGGCAAAGCCGGGTGGTCTGTCTTGTTTTTCCGCGCACCGTTTGGCGCGCACATGATGATGAAAGGCTGTGACATTTCTTACTCGTCAGGGTTTACCAATCGCCTTATCGATAACCTTGCCAAGGCGCTCGGTCAGCTCGTCAAAATGCTTGTCTTCCGCAATGAACGGCGGCGCCAGCATGATGTGCGCACCCTCGAAACCACCCGCAGTCCCGTGTCCCGGGTAACAGATCAGTCCGGCTTCCATAGTTGCTGCGAATATTTTCGCGGCCAGCTTGTCTTCAGCGGGAAACGGCTTCTTGGTCTCGCGATCGGCGACGAATTCAATCCCGGCGAACAATCCACGGCCACGAATATCACCTACGTACGGGTGATCGCCAAACGCGTCCTGCAGAGCCGCCATTAATTGCTCGCCCTTGCCAGTAATTGATGCCAGCAGACCATCCTGATCCAGGCACTTCTGAATCGCGACGCCCGCAGCACAAGCGGTCGCATGCCCGATATAAGTATGCCCGTGTGCAAATTCGCTCTTGTCCTGGCGAATGGTTTCGCAGATGTGCTCTCTGGCAAGTACTGCGCCAAGCGGTTGATAACCGCCGCCAAGGCCTTTCGCCATAGTCACCATGTCAGGTACCACATCTTCCTGTTCGCAAGCATAGAATGTGCCGGTACGGCCGCTGCCGCACATCACTTCATCGGCGATAAACAGGACATCGTGCTCATCGCAGATGCGGCGTATTTCCTTGAAGTAGCCGCTCACTGCTGCGGCAGCGCCCAGTGTCGCGCCGACTACCGGTTCGGCAATAAATGCCGCGACATTGTCTGCGCCCGCAGTCCGAATCGCGGTATCCAGTTCCGCAGCAACACGTTTACCGTATTCAACAGCAGATTCGTCTTCGCGTTGGTGACGGTAGGCGTAGCACGGAGCAATACGCGGCCAGTCGTGCAACACTTTTTCAAAAGCAGCGCGCCGTGACACGGCACCGCTAATGGAATTGGCACCCAACGTGCCGCCGTGATAACTGAAGGCCCTGCTGATGACGATGGTCTTGTCGGCGTGACCACGAGCCCGCCAGTATTGCCATGCAAGTTTCAGCGCTGTTTCATTTGACTCCGAACCACCAGAAGTGAACCAGGCTTTTGCATCCTGCTCTGGAAAACGCGCCGCAAGCCGCGCGGCCAGCTCTTCCTGTGGTTCATTGGTGAAAAATGAAGTGTGTGCGAACGCAAGCTCTTCAACCTGTCGTTGCACGGCACTGATAATTTCGGGGTGCCCGTGGCCAAGGCAGGAAACCGCCGCGCCGCCACTCATATCCAGGTACTGGCGATCCTCGTTATCATAGAGATACACGCCTTCGCCGCGTGTTGCCATTGGATAGCTTGATCCGACATTCCTGTAAAAAACTGATGACACGCCCTTATTCCCCTGTAAGTTCTTCTTTGTCCACATTCATCCGGTGTGCGAGTTCCCACTCTGCATCCTGCTCCGAACCAATCAGAATTGCCGCCCATCGCGTTCGATCGTTGGATTCCAGCGCCATTTTTACCGTCATGGTCAGCGGAACTGACAACAACATACCCACCGGACCGAATATCCAGCCCCACAAAACCAAACCCGCAAATATAACCAGCGGTGAGATACCAACACCGCGACCCATCAGTCGTGGCTCAAGCATATTGCCGAACACCATATTGATGCCGAGAAAGCCCAGTGCGGTAGTCAGCGCATCCCCAGGCCCCAGTTGTACCAGTGCCAGCAGGACAGCGGGAACTGCAGCGATAATCGAACCGATCGTCGGCACATAATTGAAAAGAAACGCCAGCATCGCCCACAGCAATGGAAAATCGAGTCCAATCCACCAGGTAACGAGTCCCGCCGTCAGCCCGGTTGCAACACTAACCAGTGTTTTAATACCGAGATAGCGCCCCAGGTTGCTGACGAAAGCACGTGGACGCTCGAGTGTCCCGGCGGAGACGCCGAACGCTGCCTGCGCCTTGACGGCCGCACTCGACACTTCGAGCAGAACAAACACCATCGTGAATAATATGAGAAATACGTTTGTCAGCACATCCTGAAGTGCAGTCAGAATGGTTGCTGCCATACCCATCGCCCAGCCGGGATCTATGAGTGCTCCCAGGTCAGAGAATGATTTTTCACTGCCCGAAATCCTGGCGAGAAAGTCCAATGCACTTTTCTCGATTATCTCAAGGCGTTCCTGGTAGGCCGGCAGCGCAGCCGTAAACTCACCGATCGATGAACCGACGATCGCTCCAACCACGGTAAGGATCAGCATCATCGTTATAACGATCAAAAGCGCTGCCGCGATTGATGGCACCTTTTTGTGTTGCAGCCAAAGCATCGGCCGTACCGTTATCAGCGCGAGGAATACAGCAAGCAGGAACGGCACGAGCAAAACTTTGGCAGCCTGCATACCATAGATGATTACAATCACCGCAGCGGCGCTTATCAACGCATTCGTGTTTTTCGCTTCAAGTGTTCCCATGCGTATCCTGTAGCGTCAGCGAACCGACCAAATCATCGCATATGCCTGCGACAGCTGCTTCTCTATTTACGTTTTCCTGCCAACCAGAATGTTGCGAGGAAACCTGCCAGCGCCAGGAACACCGCAACATATGCACTACGCGCGGAAAGATACGGAAACCGGTAATAGTCATCGCTGATACCAGGGACGCTCCACAGATCACCACTCCCCTTTCCCACAACCAGTTGCCCGCGCATGCCTTTTTCCATGTGCTGTGCCATGTCGCAATGGATCAAATAGGTCTTGTCTTCCGGTGGCACGATGAACACGCCCTTTTGCGTCTGCTCGCCCATGGCTTCGATATGAAACATGCCCGCCGGATACAGATACTTGGGCAAGCCATGCACCATCCACTGGTGACGAATACCATCTTCGTTGACGAAGGTTATCTCGACCCGGCTGCATGGCTCCACCTGCACTTCATGTTCACTCATGCCAAACATCATGCCGTGTTGCTGGTCCGCATACTCGCGTCCAGCGTAAATAGTGAAGGAGTGATCCCGGCTGACTTCAGTACATCCGCGCGGCAAGGTATCGCGGTTCTCGTTCATGACCACGCCGGTTGTGCCGACGGTCATCTCATGCTCACTGTGATCCATTTGCTGCGCGGCCACTGCGGCAGGTAAGAAAACCAGCAGTGCTAATCGCAAAAACATGTCATGCCCTGCGTCGCATCAACGCGGTCAGCAGCAATGCTGCCAGGATACCGAGTGACAGCGCTAACAAAATGACTCGCACAAACATGACCGGGTCATTGCCTGCCTGCGAAAACAACCCCGGCGCATAGTCTTCCCAGACTGGCACTTCCCGGCGGTAGTACGCATCCGTGAAATACTTGTCCATGGAGACACCGCGAGTGTTCGGCCAGCCGGAATCCTGCAAGTATTCCTCGTAGACGATGGCGCTAATGTTGCCACCGGGCCCGATACCGTCAGTCGTTACGCCCTGATTCTGGTGGTCGTGGAAGAGCCATATACCCGGGCCATACGCACGCAAACCATCATTTGTCAGCTCCAGTGACAGATCAACTCGTTGTGAAGTTGCAAGCCAGACCACGTCCTGTGGCACCTGCACGGCTTCCGGCAAAGGGACACCGTCACGGTGGGTGACCGTATATTTATGTCCGTGCGTGTGCAGTGCAATACCTTTCGAGCCGCCATTCACGACCCTGAGTTTGATGCGCTCATTTTCTGCACCGACGAGCAGCGACTCCCTGAAGGTATAGGGAAATGATCGGCCGTTGAGCGTGAAAAAATCCACGGATGCATCTGTAATGTCGTAGTCACGATGCATCGATTGTGTGATCAGCCGCGGATCATTGTATTTCTGAATGCGTTCACTGAGTTCTTTGTCGAGATCGAGATAGTGCAGGTCATATTCCCTGTCGTAGGACTCAACCGAGGCTACGGATGGCGCTCGTACAAGACCAGCACCAATATTCATCGTCTGTAAAGTGTTGTTCGGTCGGTTTTCCTCGATGATGAACAATCCCTGCAGGCCCATCTGCACATGCACATGCGGTTGTACGTGGCAGTGGTAATACATAGTCCCGGACTGGCGCGGTGTCAGCTCATAAGTACGCGCATCGCCTGGCAGCACCGGCATTTCACTGGTCAGGGGAACACCGTCGTTCCCTTCTCCCGACACATCCGTAAAACCGTGATCAGCGCCATGCAGATGCAATGTATGCGGCATGTAGTGACTGTTTTCCAGCGTGACGTAGACCTGGTCACCCTGCTCTATCCGTATAGCCGGCGACGGCAACCGGAGTGAATAGCGTGCAACATTTGACTCGAAATTTTCGACCGCCATGCCGACGAACTTTGGTGCGAAAACCCACATCCCTGGACTAACGCCCGGCGCAATGTCGAAACTCGTTACCGGTTCGCGCGTGATCGATGAACCACCGTTTAATTCGGCAACCTCGAGTCGGATATGAATTTCATCCGGGTCGCCATCGCCATCCAGGTCGCGACCTTTCACGACGGCGTCTGCCGTCAGCCCACTCTTTAGCAGTGTGTCTTCAGATACGTTATTTGTGCCTTTTACGAACGCAGCGACCGCGTATGGATTGTCGGCAACACAAGGTGCGGAGGCCGATATCTGTACACCTTCAATTTTCTGCTCGTCGCGCCAACCGGAAGGATCTGGCGGGCAGAATGACTCTGGCTCTATTGATTGTGCTGCAGTCGACGCGGGCAGCGGCCTGAAGCTTGCAGCACCGAACCACTCAGTAAGCTTTACGCGCACCGGGTCCGGGTACCACTGCGGTGGAAAGGCCAGCAAAGCCACCAGCAGCGTTAGCATCCAAATACCGTGTTTTTTCAGGAACGACGTCACGTCTCTTGTGCTCGTTTTCCGGACTTTGCAACAAACGCCTGGCGTATCAGGACGATGAAAATCGCACCAAATACAATGGCAAGCGTCCAGTACGGGAACTTGAAGGCCCCCACGGTAAACGGGAAGACCGCACTATATAGTGTGTCATTGGTTGGATGACCCGCAGTCACGATACCGACGTATTCACCTTTTTCTGCGAACACGTGCTCTATACGAAATGATGCTCCAGGTTCGATGACCGGCGGTTGATAAAAAACGGTGAGTGCGTCGATGTCTTCAATCGCCAGGATGTCGTCGTGCTGCACGAAACGACCGAGACCGGTGGTATCCCGGATAATGCGAAAGCTTACTGGTACCTCACGCATGCTGGCGTGCAGATAATCGAGAACAAAAATAGACTCGCCCGTATCGGGCAGGTCTTCGCAAAACTCTTCATTGCCGCTCGTTTGCGGCTGGTAGGCAGTAAATCGCGCTTCGTAGAAACCAACCTCGATGATACAAACATCACCTTTGAGAATTACGCCGCCACTGGCAAACGCTGCGCCGGACAGAAAAATAAAAGGCAGCAGTCGCCAGGTAGTGAGGAAACAATTTTGCAGCGGGCGTGACAACAAGGAATTAAGGCTCTTCGAATTAGCGGTTTACGCAGTCGCTGCCTCTGCGGACTCGTCGATCTTAACCATCGTGAATCCTGTGAATCCGTAAATCATAGACACGACTGGATTAATAAGGTTAAAAAATACGAAAGGCAGATAGGCGAATGTTGCAACGCCCAATGTTGCGGCCATGTATGCGCCACAGGTGTTCCATGGCACCAGCGGCGAAGTCAGGGTGCCTGAGTCTTCTATGACCCGTGACAGGTTTTTTGCAGCAAGACCGCGTTTCTTGAATTCCGCGCGATACATTTTTCCCGGTAACACAATGGCAATGTACTGATCGGCAGCGACGATGTTAATTCCGATACAACTCATGACGACTGTTGCCACCAGGGAGCCAGTTGTCTTGGCACGTTTTAATGCGCCATCGACGAGGCGCTGCAGCATACCCGTGTGTTCGAGAATGGCGCCGAATGACAGGGCCGTTATGATTAACCATATTGTGACCAGCATGCTGCTCATGCCGCCGCGAGTGAGAAGGTCATCAACGGCTGCAACGCCGGTGCTTGAAACATAACCATCCGACATTGCGAGCCAGACGCCTTTGGCCATAGCCATTGAACGGGAGAGTTCCGGCGAATCGGCAAACTTGAGTACACCCTCTGGCTGCAGAATTACGGCAAGTATGCCACCAAGCAAGGCGCCGAAGAGTATTGTCGGCAAAGGCGGTGTCTTTTTGTAAGCAAGATAAAAAACGACGACCAGCGGTGACAGTGCAAAAATCGAAATTCCGAAGTTTTCATCGAGTGTAAGCATCAATTGCTCTAATGAGGAGCTGTCCGCCGTGGAGTCTACTCCGAAGCCAACAATCGCGAACAGGAACAGCGCAATTGTGAATGAAGGTCCCGTGGTCCAGGCCATGTGGCGAATGTGGGAAAATATATCGGTCTCCACAACTGCAGGCGCCAGGTTGGTAGTGTCGGATAGCGGTGACATCTTGTCACCGAAATAGGCACCGGAAATGACCGCACCGGCCGCAATCGCGGGCGACTGCCCGAGTCCCAATGCAACACCGATCAGTGCAACACCCAATGTACCGGCGACGGTCCAGGAACTGCCGGTTGCCAGCGCGGCGATAGCACAAATCAGGCAGGTTGCCGCAAAGAACCAGCTCGGACTGAGAAGTTCCAGGCCGTAATAAATCAGTGACGGAACCGTGCCGGCCATGAGCCATGTACCGATCAATGCGCCAACCGATAGAAGAATAAGTATCGCGATCATTGCGGTGCTAATACCGTCAACAATTGCTCTTTGTAGAGACGCCCACTTATATCCGTTCCTGATCGCGACAATCGATGCAATGGCTGCCGCCATGGTCAACACGATCTGGTTCGGCCCGGACGAAGAATCAGATCCAAATATAAAAACAGACAGCGACAGCATTACGACCAGTGCCGCGATCGGGATCAGAGCATCTGTAAGAGACGGGGGCTTAGCAGATGGGGATTTAGGAGTTGTCATAATTATTATTTCCTGGCCAGCGCCGGGGCATCATAACTTTTTCTGTGGTTGCTTGTCGGAGAAGCAAAAGGACGCCGCCAACGCTCTATTCCAGCGCACCATCATCGATGGCCAGCACAGTCTTGAGCAAAACACTGGCGCCATTGGCCATATCCAGTGCCGTCGTAAATTCCTTTGGCGAATGGCTGATGCCTTTCACGCTCGGCACGAAGATCATTCCGGTCGGGGCGATGTGGGTCATATCCTGGGCATCATGGCCAGCACCGCTCGGCATCAACCTGGAGGACAAACCAAGATCGTCTGCTGCTGCAGCGATTATGCGCCGCATCTGCAGGTCCGTTGGCGCCGGTGGAGACGCGACATCAATCTCGGCAAAGCGAATCGGTGTAAAGCGCGCGTCTCCGATGCGGTCTGCCTCAACTTTGATCAGGTCAAATACCTGCTGCATTTTTTGTGCCTCCAGGTCGCGAATCTCCAGACTCAGCACAACTTCACCAGGGATAACGTTGGGTGCGCCCGGCAGCGCACGAATTTTGCCAACCGTCGCCACCTGACGCCCGGGTAAATCTGTGGCGATACGATTAATTGCCAGCGTGAGTTCTGCGGCAGTGACCATCGCATCCCAGCGTTTGTTCATCGGCGTCGTGCCAGCGTGATTGGCAAAGCCGTCAATCGTTACATCCCACCAGCGAATGCCTACAATTCCCTCCACGACACCAATGTTGATGTTTTCTTCATCGAGAATCCCGCCCTGCTCTATATGCAGCTCGACAAAGGCAGCAATGCTGCCTGGCTCGCGCGCTGCAAGCTCGAGACGATTGGGGTCGCCGCCTACGGCGAAGATACCCTCCCTGATCGTCAGGCCACTATGTGTCATGACTTCAAGTGCATTGTCCGTGAGTTTGCCGATCATCGCCCGACTGCCGGTCAGGCCACCCTCCTCGTCAGTAAAACTGACGATCTCAAGGGGATGGTTGGTTTCGATGCCACGCTCATGCAGCAGTTGCGCTACTTCAATCGCACCGATCACTCCAACATCGCCGTCGTAATTACCACCACCCGGCACCGAGTCGATATGCGAACCAAACATAATCGGCGGCAGGCTCTCATCGCGACCCGCTCGCCGCCCGATGATGTTGCCGGCGGTATCAACACTTACGCTTAATCCGGCTTCACGCATCAGGCCCATGATGTATTTTCGCCCGGCGAGGTCAGCCTCGCTAAAGGCGACACGACTTGT
>Ga0164315_10002965_pt1 | contig 13095 bp, 9 predicted proteins | sample GuaBasSedimGuay6_FD_113737 | JGI IMG/M metagenome (GOLD analysis project Ga0164315, IMG submission 113737) | Subseafloor sediment microbial communities from Guaymas Basin, Gulf of California, Mexico - Guay6, Core 4569-2, 0-3 cm | ecosystem: Environmental > Aquatic > Marine > Hydrothermal vents >... | reverse complement strand
CTTAGGGGTGAAGTTTATATTCGTTTTGGAAAAATAGTAAAAAAGGAGGGATTGCATACCACCGAAAAACTTATTGAAACCATTGAAGGGGCGCTTATTTGCGAGCATGATCCAAAACTCAATACTTGCAAAATAAATTCCTATACAGCACATAAAGAATTAGTAATCCGAAATACTGGTTACAGAGGTTTTTTGCACAAAGTGGTTGACACACGAGATCATGATGGTTAATTAAAGTCAAAAAGTCAGAACTATAAATTAAAAAAATACATAATGGATGAGGAGAAGGAGTTAACTCCCGAAGAACAGGTAAAGGAACTCGAACGATTTATTTACAATAACCATGACCTGGAAGAACTTGAATCAATCGCAGATAAATTTAATATTTTCCTTTCCTTAGGAATAATCAATCAGGAATTACGCCATTCAAATTTTTTGGCCTGGATTTTAGATCCAATGGAGACACACAATCTGGGCGACTATTTCATCAAAAGTTTCTTAAAACAAGTATCATCGAATGATCCTGATCCCTTACCGGACATCGACATTTTTAAAATTGATGCATACGATTATTCGGATGTCCAGGTACTTCGTGAATGGAATAAAATTGACATTCTGCTTATTGATGAGGTTAATAAATTTCTATGTGTAATAGAAAATAAGGTGGATAGTGGGGAGCATTCGGATCAATTATCAACATACCGATCGGTAGTCGAATCACATTACCCCAACTACAAAAAGATATTTGTTTACCTGACTGTTAACGGTGAGAAGCCGGAGAATGATAACTATTATATACCTATTAGTTACGGTGAAGTATCGGAATTGATATCCGAATTGATGGAAAGAAAGTCATCTCAGTTAAGTGAGGAGGTCAATATATTTATTAAACATTACAACGAAATGATAAAAAGATACATTGTGGAAGAGTCAGACGTACGGGAAATCTGCGAACAACTTTACAAAAATCACAGAAAAGCACTAAACCTCATTTTTAAATATAAGCCTGATGTTTACAGCGTTGTGAAAGAAATATTAGCTAAAATAGTTGAAAATAATGATGAGTTAATATTAGATCACTCTATTAAATCATACACAAGATTTTTACCAAAATCGTTTGACTTCATTCCATTAAAGGGAGATGGATGGACACCTTCAAAAAGAATTTTATTATTTGAGATCTCTTACACTGAAAAAGCTTATAGGCTATATTTGACAATTGGACCCGGTGACGATTCAATAAGACAAATTATCTATGATAAGGTTAAACCACTTAAAGAGTTTAATAAAAACTCTAATCAGATCAGTAAACAATGGAGTTCAATATTTACAATGGAATTCATTAAGTTAAATAAACTGGAGAACCTTACCAAAGAAGAAATAAGAGAACTGATTACTGAAAAGATGGATAAGTTTATGAAAGTTGATCTTCCAAAACTTAAAAAGCCAATTGAAGAACTTGAGGACCTGATCGTTCCAAATAATTAAATTCGTAAATTTTGGCACCCAAAAAATTAGCCACACTATGAGCCAAAAAATTAACACTTTTCAAAAGAAATGTTGGAAAAATTACAAGAAAGATTTAGGAGTTGAGAATTACAACTACGGTTTGGGCAATCCTGTAAAGGTTCATGTTCCTGTAGATACCAATATTGGAAATATCATGATCGTAGGTGCCTATCCAACAGCACATTTTAATACTGTAAATAGTATTACCAACGTACCTGTTGCTGATCACCTTTATCCGTTTAGCGATGAAAGATATTTTGATGGAAGCAGTGTCAGACCAGTTAAGTCAGGAGAAGAATTAACAGAACTTTATCTTAAGCCTCTTGGTATTGAACGTGAAAATTGCTGGATTACTGATCTAGTTAAGGTGTTTTTATTTAAACCAGGACATATTGATAAATACAAAGCACTGGGTTACCCAACACCAAATGTTCACCGCAAGGATTTTATGAAGCTGGCCAAAAAAAGTCTGACCTACCTTTATGACGAAATAGAGCTTGCAAATCCAAAAGCCATTATATTACTTGGGACGGAAGTCATCAGGACTGTTCTGAATGTATCAGATAAAAAGGCAAAGGAATTAATGAAGCCTGAAACGGTACAAAAAAAAATCCGGGGAGAGGATTATACTTTTTTTGCGCTACCTCATCCTGGTATTGTAATGAGAAATTCTGAAGCTGGGAAAGCCTATAAAAAGAAATTGGCTGCACAGTTTGATTATATTCGAACAAACCATTTAAACCAACCAATGTGAAAAAGTATAACGAAGATACACTGGCAACTATTTTTAAAGAAGCGAAAAGTTTTTTTCTCGTTTATTCGAGCTTAAATGAAAAAGAATTAATGTAAAGGCCTTATCAAAAAAAGGTGGAATGATAAATTGTGTAACATGGGATTATTAATCTTTTAGCATCATTAAAATATTTATTTTTATGGCATGAAGAGTTTAATCGCACCAGTTAATCATCGAGCTTTGATTGAAAGTAATATTGCTGAAAAACAAGCGATTAATATCCTCAGTGCACCACCTCAACACCATAGTGCACCACCTAAAAGCAGACTTATAATAAAACTCGGCTCCTCTGCTATGGAAAATCAGGCAAATAAAGGATAAGATATGTCTAACTTTAACTTCCTACATACCGAATGGTCTTCTCTTTTCAATAAAATGAAAAAAGCAGAAGAGCGGGTTTATACAGAACCAGTCTCCACAGCTGGTTATTGCCGTTTGGTATTGGAAGAGAGCATGTATCAGCTTTACGATCTTGAATATCTTGAATTACCATACAATACGGAATTGGTAAACCTGATGAATCAGGAGGAAATCAAACAGATTATTCCATTTCAGCACATTAACGGAATTCACATTGTAAGGAAAACAGGCAATAACGCGGCACATTACGGCAATAAAGTAACGCCTAAAGACGCACTGATAAGCATTAAATATATTTATGGCTATTTAAAATGGTTTACCGATACTTACAGTGAAGTTCGCCCGGAATTACCTGGAAGATTTAATGAAGATTTTATTCCTAAAGTTGGTGCTAAACAACGCCGACTTAAAGAACTTGAAAAGGAACGTGAACAGCAGCAGGAATTACTGAAAGCCCAGATTGAAAAACTGCTGAACGAAAAGAAGGAAATACTTGAAAAAGCACTGCAAAGTGAAATAGTTTATGCCAATCTTAAGCGCAAAGAGGAGGCCGCCAGGGAGCAACTTCAATTACAGAAGAAACAACGTAAAGTAAATATCGGAAGTGAGTTTACCGAAGCTGAAACACGCAACCACCTTATTGATGTTGATTTAAGAGAAGCCGGTTGGATTAAACTTCGCGAAGGTCGTGAATTGGAATATCCGGTTAAAGGAATGCCAATTACATCTGACAACCCACAAGGTAATGGATTTGTGGATTATGTACTCTGGGACGACAACGGACTTCCCTTAGCAATTATTGAAGCCAAACGGACTTCAATAGATATTGAAGCCGGAAAACACCAGGCCTTTCTATATGCCAATTGCCTGGAAAAAATGCATGGGCAACGTCCTGTAATATTTTATTCCAATGGCTACGAATCCAAAATCTGGAACGATACATTTTATAGTACCCCACGCAGGGTTTATGGATTTTACACCAAAGAAGAACTCCAGTGGCTTATCCAACAACGCACCACCAGAAAAGATATTCGGAAAGCTAATGTGAACAGTGCTATTGCCGGTCGTCCTTATCAACTGGAGGCCATACAACGTGTGAACGAGAATTTTGTAACTGATGCCGGAAATCAACTTAAGGGTTACAAAAGAAATGCACTGCTGGTAATGGCAACAGGTAGTGGAAAAACACGAACTGCCGCTGCCTTGGTCGATGTATTGTTTAAAAACAACTGGGTTAAACGTGTTTTGTTTTTGGCCGACAGAAATGCTTTGGTACGACAAGCCAAAAACAGTTTTGGCGAACACCTACCAGAATTGAGTTCAATAGATTTAACCGAAGACAAGGAAAACGATACCACACGCTTAGTATTCAGCACCTACCCAAGTATGATGAATAGAATCGATAATGTCCGAAATGCACATGAGCGTTTCTATGGTGTAGGTCATTTCGACTTAATAATTATTGATGAAGCGCACCGATCTGTTTACAACCGATACAAAGCCATATTTGAATATTTTGATGCTTTAATTGTAGGGCTTACTGCAACTCCAAAAGATAGCATCGACCACAACACCTATGAATTATTTGAATGCAGTAGCGGTGACCCAACCTTTGCTTTCCAACTGGAGGAAGCAGTTCCAACTTATCTGAAACCTTTTAAAAGCTTAAGCATTACAACCAACTTTCTGAGAGAAGGGATTAAATACAAGCAATTATCTGCAAAGGAAAAACTTAAATACGAAGAGACCTTTGAGGATAAAACAAGCGGTTTATTCCCTGAAGAAATTAGTGCCAATGCCATGAACAAATGGCTGTTTAATAAGGACACCGTGAATAAGGTGCTTGATGCCTTAATGAGTAATGGCTTGAGAATAGAGGGAGGAGATAAGATTGGGCGAACCATTGTATTCGCAGTTAACCAAAAGCATGCGCAGTTTATTGTGGATTGTTTTACCGAACGTTATCCAGAACAGCCCTCCGGTTTTATTGCTGCTATCCATAACAAGGTGTCGCATACTCAAAGTTTAATAGATGCTTTTTGTGATCATCACAACGAGAATTTACCGCAGATAGCCGTTTCTGTTGATATGTTGGATACCGGAATTGATGCCCCACGGGTTTTGAACCTGGTATTTTTTAAAGTGGTGCGTTCCTATGCCAAGTTTTGGCAAATGATAGGAAGAGGCACCCGATTATGTCCCAATATTTTTGGTCCTGATCAACCAAAAGAATACTTTTTAATCCTTGATGTTTGTCAGAATTTTGAGTTTTTTGACATAAACAAAAAGGAAGAAGGCGACATCGTCATTAAAGCAATAAGCCAATTAATCTTCGAATCAAGATTGCAAATTAGTAGTCTGTTAAAAGAAACATCAGAGGCCGAAGATGTGGAGCTTTCAAATAGTTTGCTGGATATTCTGCACAAATCAATCCAAAATCTTGATAGAAACCGTTTTCAGGTGAAGATGAGCTTAAGACATGTTGATGAATTTAATGACAGAAGCAGATGGAATAATTTGGATGCTGATGATCACCATATTATTGAAGAATATTTGTCTGGCTTGCCAGTACCGGAGGTAATTAGCGAAACAGCAAGGCGTTTTGATTTAATGATGCTTAAACTACAGTTGGCAAAACTGTTAATGAAGAGCACCAAAAAAGTTTATGAAAACAACTTAGTAAATATTGCAAACGAGCTGAGTGGGAAATACACCATCCCCCAGGTATTTTTATCTAAACCCTTAATTGAGAGCATGAGGGATCCTGATTTCTATAAAGAATTATCTCAAAAGAATCTTGATAATATTAGGGAAGAAATTCGCGAGCTTGTACAATACCTGGATCAGAAAAGCAGAAAGCCTGTTTATACCGACATAGAAGACTCGGAAATAAATATTGCTGAGGCAGGGGGAATGCCGATTTATGAAAATGACTCTATTTACAGAAAACGTGTTGAGCGTTTCATTAGAGAGAACAAAAACCATCTTACCATAGCTAAACTAGCAACCAACCAGCAAATTACCGAGCAAGAATTAAAAGTACTCGAAGATCTTTTGTTTGATGGAGATGAAAGAGGCACACATGAGAAATTTGTTGAAGAATATGGCAATGAACCACTCGGCAAATTTATCAGGAGCATATTAGGATTAGACATTGAAGTAGCAAACGAAGCTTTTTCGTATTTCCTTCAAACAGCAAGCCTAAGGGCCGACCAGATGACTTTCATAAAAACCATTATAACCTACCTAAGCAAAAACGGCACTATTGACAAACGTATGTTATTTGAAGCTCCTTTCACTGATGTCAACGATCAAGGCTTAATGGGCGTATTTGATGACGCCGAAGCTGTAAAAATCATCCACATCATTGATGAGATAAATGAGAATGCTATGGTTGGGTGATGGGATGACTTAACTCTAACCAAAATTAATTCACTTAGTTCGAAATGTAGAAAAGGATAAACTTTCAACTATTATCTAATAAAAAAAGAAAAATGAAACATGCCTATAAATGTGAAAGCATCCATGAAAAGCTTGCAATCATGGAATATTTGAAGAATAATAATATTGCCTTCCAGGAAACTGCCTGGAAATGTCGTGAAAAGGATTTTCAGAAATATAATTTTGTGTATTTTGATGACTATCACAGAAACATTGGTAGCACTGATAATGATGAAGACTTAGAATTAGTCTCTTTAGCTAGTTTATTCAAAGTTGCCATAACTACTCCGCGTGGTTTAGATCTTAATGTTATGTAGCAATAAATCAATTAATTGGGAGTGTGATCTAAACTCTGTCTGGTTAATATTAAACCAATGTTTTTAGCCATTTAAAATATTCGACACTTTTAAGACACTTTCCAACATTCAGAAATGATGGGTAAAAATCATCAGGATAGATATTCTCTATCTCAGCGATCATACGATATATTCTTAGTTGATTTGAATTCAAGAATTGTATCTTTCTAATTTATATAAAAAGAAAATATTAGTCAATGTTTTCATTTTGAAATGAAATTATTCAATCTCAAAAACTTTAAAACCCCATTTGTTCTTGTTTTTGTTGAATGACAGTATTGCTCTTCCCTTAATTTTATCGCCATTCTTTAGTTGATAACGAGAAATAAGTTTGGGTTCCACAAAAATATCTTCAACGAAACCAAAGCTTTGATTGTCTCGAATAGTGATTTCGTCTTCATATTTTTTTATTATTGATTCATGGGATAATTCGTCGGTCTTTTTTACGGTTAAGGTTTTAAAGAACTTATCTCTTCCTTCACCATCAAATCGCACGAGGAGGACATCACCCACATTAACTGATTTCAAAAATCGGTCATACTTAAAAAAGCCCGTTTTTTCTCTATTAACAATAAAGTTCAAAATCTTTTTATGGGAATTAACATATTCAACAACAACAAGCTCTTCCTGAATATCACCAAACAATAATTCCTCGGCAAATGGAGCCTTTTCTTTGTATAAAGCTATGTTATTACCTAGTTCCGCTGTTGACTTATACCAATCTTCATTCAGCCAGTTTGCCAGCCTCCCCTTTACAGCCCATCCATTATTAATTCTGACATTAACGATTTGTGCTATTTCTATTTTTGCTTCCTTATACTGTTGTTTTTCTATAAGTATAGAGGCAAGTTTCTCTCGAGTTTTAATAAGAAATTCATTTTGTGAACGACACAACAGAGCTCTGCAAAGACAAGATAACTTCCGGTTATCACCTTCTGCAAATAAATCTGCCATAAGATCCCAAACCCAAAAATCGTTTTTTTTCTTTCTTGCAAAAGGAATAAAAGCCAGTAGGCCCTCTTCTCCTCCTCCGATTGATAGTAATAATTTTGCTTTAAAATAAGCTGGGTATTGATATTCCGGATGAGACTCAATCAACTTATCAAGCTTTGGCAAAAATTCCTTGATATGATCTTTCTTAATCACCTTCCCTAAAGACACATGTCCATGTTCTGATTCAGCAAACTCTTCCTCTCCTTCAAGAAGTTTTTTTGAATAAGCAATATATGCTTGCTCTACAATTGACATTATTCTTTTGCCATTATATTCTTCCGGTAAATAATCTTCCGATCTGAAATATTCGTAATTCCACCAATCTGCAAAACTGAGATAAGCAGGCCAGCCTTTATACGTTTTATGAAATGCTTTGTATAAAAACGAATACGATTCAGACGGTTTTGTCAAACGAAATCCTTTCACAAAATTAAAAATTGTATTAACCTTTGAATAATCAGGCTTATCCGATTTAGCTATTGTAAAAAGTAATTTGCCGACTTGGAAAACACAAGTATCAAAAATCATTTTTTCTTCCTCAGGTAGTTCCAGTTCTTGTAGCTTTCTCAGAATTTCGATATGCTTATCAAATTTATCAAGCGTTGAATTATTTTTAAGCGTGTCATAGTAAACCCATGCAATTGAACGCTTATTCCAAATGTTTTCGGGTTCATTTGCTAAATCTTGTTGAGCCAATATTAAAGCTTCATCAAGCTTTCCCGTTTTTCTGAGTTCCTTTACTTCCTTAAACGACATAACCAAACTCTTTAATATTCAAAACTGCTTTCTTTACCACATTAAGCAGATTATCACTGTTACATTGATTTTCAAGCGGTAAAACTCTTGCAAAAAAACCATTCCCGTTGTATTCAAAATCAATAACGGCTGCTGCTTCATTATTAGTAAAGTGATAACGTTCGCGATAACTGTGATGGCCAACTTCATCTATCGAAGTATTGGAGGCTTTTAATTGAACTTGTAAAACATCAAATAAAGTTTTCAAAAAAGGTCTCTCTTCTTCCAATTGTATATCAAACTCTATCTTTGCAAGAATTGTATCGGTGGTGTTCCGAATAAAAATAACATCTGGCGTATCTTCTAAAAGCTTTGTAATTTCTTCAAACAAAGAATCCGAATTTGTTTCTGCGGGTAATTTTTGAAAATTTGTTCTAAATTCATCTTGACCATTTACCCAAAATTTAATAGCAACAGTGTCATTTTCTCTTCTAAAGCCATACCGGATTTCATAGCCAACCCGTTTCCAGGAAACAATATCAACATATTGTTTTTGAACGAAGTAGTTTGCTTTTAAAAAATGATTCTGAATTGACACAGGAGTATCTTGCAGATTAAATCGTTTTAAATGCTCTAATTGTTCAGTTTGCACCTCAATTTCAATTGGCGTTAATACTTGTGCCGTTAATTTCTGATAAGCATTTTGAACCTTTACGTCAATAAACGACATATTGGAAAAAGAAGTAAAGTAGGGCGGATTTAAACAAAGTAATTTTGTTGAGGCACGGGTTACCGCTGTATAAGCCCACCTGTAAAAATCAGGATTTGTTTTTCCTGTACGGTTATGCTCCGAATTTAAAAAATTGAAATCTTGCTTAACACCCTTATCCCAAAAAACAAATGTTGTATCCCATTCGCCACCTTGTGCTTTGTGGCAAGTGACAGCATAACCATACTTTAATAAGATACAATTGAAATATGGATCTGCTGTTATTGCTTCTTTAAATTCTTCGGTCTTAGGTTTTAGTTTTGGAAATCGGTTTTTGAAATCAACATATAAAGCTTGCTGCTCTTCAGGTTTAAGATAGTTGTCCCCATTCAAATAATTTTCGAGCATATACCCTATAACCGTTTTGCTTTGTCCGTCTTCATCTGGCATAAGCAATTCTATAGAACGCCATGTCAATGAAACAGATGCAGTGCCACCGTTTTTCTTATAGAATTTGATTTCTCGTGTAATAGTTGTTGGTTCTGTTTTGGAAACAACACCAAATTCCCCGTTCATAATACCCAAGCGGTAGTTATTGCCACCGACAATAATATGGTCGCTCGGTTGAATTGGTAGATCAGCCCCAAACCTGTCCCTCCGAATCATAAGATTTAAATCAAGTGCTGTTTTGTTCTTATAAGAAATAATGACTTTTGTTCCTTGCTGAGATTTGTATGTTTCAAGGAAATTCTCAAATTTTGGATTGAAAATATCCTTTCCATTTTCTCTGAGGTCAAAGTCGTTAAAGAAGCCAGATGTTAAGCATTTTCGGATTTTGGTAGCAGAAGATAATATGCCGTTATTTGCATCTTGGCGTTTAACTTCTTTCATTTCTGTTAATGCGATGTTCAATTTGTAGTTGTCTGCTAGATATTTGTCATCTAATGCAGGAGAGTAGTTCATGCCAATAGGGGGCAGCTGTGCAGGGTCGCCAATGAAAATAATCTTAGTTGTTGCATTCGGAAAACCTATCTGAGAATATTGGATTAAGTCTTTCAATAAATACCCGCTACCAAAACGGAAAAATTCGCCTTGACTCTGAACATCAGAAACCATTGAGGCTTCATCGATAATAAGCACTGAATTATGAACGTCAGGATTATTACGTAATTTATAATAATACATGAAACTTACATCGCCATTTTCTTCTTTAGATTCTATTTCTTGTAACTCTTCAAAACTGTAAATGCCTTTATGGATGGTTGTTGCTTCAAAGCTCGTCTTCTGATTTATAACTTTTGCAGCTCTGCCGGTAGGAGCCATTAATTGATACTTTTTTTCAATACTCCGGAGGTATTCCACAAACCCCTTAAGCAAAGTAGTTTTACCGCTTCCTGCATATCCTTTTAGGATGAATATTTCTTCATCGCTGTTCAGGAATGCTTGCATCTTTTCCAAGGCCGTTTGTTGATCTCCGGTCAAGTTTAAATGCTGAAAGTGGTTTAAAATGCTCATCGTTTTAATATTTAATGCAAAGATGAAGCGTATGTGCGCAGTCGTTTTGCGTTTACTTATTTTCTTTTTTCATTTTACTTAAAACTTCTTGTAAAGCAGGATTATTTGTTCCAATTGTATTAGATAAATTTTTCTTGATGTTTGTACTACTTTGTTTTTCAGGGATAATACTAATATTTTTATTTATGTTTCGAATAAAGTCTTCAAGAAAACCGTAAAATTTGAAATAGTATTTTGATTCTTTTCCTTTGATTTTATCCAATGTTCGTTTTTGATAATCTGTTGGAGAGCTTCCCCGATGATTTAAATTTCTTATTTGATAAACCTCATTAAAAGTGTCAACTAAGAAATTAAAAGGAATCTGAACTTTAATATTTTTGTTGAAATAATAGAAATACAGCAAGGATTTAAATTTTACATTAATATACCAATCTTTGGCGTTGCCGAATATTAGTTCTTTTACCGTTTTTCTTATTTGCTGATTTTTCCGTCTGTCAAAATATTGGATTGCAACTTTGTCCTTTTCAGCATCCCAATTCTTATAAATATTTTGTTCAAATAAATAATTAGTAATATTCTCAATTTGTTGGTAGACACAAAGTGAAAAATTTTCAAAATCATCCCTTCTTCTCTCATGTTCCATTTTTATAAAATCTCCAATAAGTTCTTGTTTAATTTTTGTTATTTTAAAATCAGCATAAAAATCATTGGCTTGCTTTATTATTACTTTTTCAATGCAGTGTTCGTGGATATCTTGAATCACAGAATGTTTTGCAATTTCTTCTATTGATGAAACCTGCTTTATTTTTTCTAAAATTGCATCAATAAGCCATTCATTACCTTTTATCTTTAGCAACTCTTCTAATATATCAAGTAGTTTCTTTAATTTTTCCTTATCCTGCATATTTAAGTGCTTTTATATTTATCGTAAAGCGAAATACCTTGGTCAAGTCCTTTATTAATTATAGTATCAATAACTGCATCCAAATCGACCTTTTCTTGTTGTGTTTTTTCTTTGACATCAGTTAATTTGTCAAATCGTTTTTTAAGTGTTTTATAGGTTGAATCTTCAAGCCCTTTCACCATTTTCAAAAATTCAAGTTTTCCATCTAACACATTTGCAAAATTTGGTTCGCCTTTTTTCACGTGTCCTTTATCAGTTAAGTAGTCTCTTTTGAAAATTTGTTGAGCTTTCTCGTAGCCGTATTTTTCCCAATAATAAAGCCACATCCTGATTTGTTTTACGTATCGCTTTCGAACATTTGCTTTTTCGTTTACAATTAATCCTGTAACTTCTTGGCGATATCCTGCTTTTTGTAATCGGGTTTTGTCCGGATTGATTGCAAGTTTTTGGTCATCTTCAATAATACGACTTAGTTCTCTTAAAAACTCTTCGTCTTTATAAATGTTATGGGGTGAAGAAAAGGTAATGTCATCAGCATAACGGCTGTATTTTGCTCCAAAACGATTGGCGAGTCCAGTTAACCTTCTGTCTAATTTTTTACATAGTATGTTAGTAATAGTCGGAGATGTAGGGCTACCTTGAGGTAAGACGGTTTTTATTTCGCCTTCTATTTCAAACGGGTGAGTACATAAACTTGCGAGTAAAAAAGCCAAAGGTTCACGGTCTCCCCCTAAATTAAATGGTTCGTAAATGTAGCCCATTTTAACTCGATTCCGGTCAAAAGAGTGAAAAAAATCTTTTAGGTCAAGATTATAAACATTATGATTTCCAGTATGTAGGTTGGCGTTATCAACAATAGATTTATCGAGAACAAATCCAGTTGCAGCATGATGTGGTTCATAAATGCACTGCAATACAAAATTCAATGATCTTAACAATGACTTTAAACCACCTACAGGAGCATTTATTATTCGTTCTTTACCCGATTTCTTCTTTATCGAAAATTTAGTGTACCTTTTTTTGCACAATTTCGGATTAGCATAATAAGTAAGGCTCTTAAGGTGAAAGGGCTTACACTCTTTACCATACATAATATTCTTTGCATCACTCAGTAATGAAACCAGTTCTTCTTTTGTTTGCATCTCTGCAAATCTTTGACGGATATGGTCAATATGTTGTTGTTCTATTTTCATAACTGTTTTTGCGGAAATTCTTTGAAAATACCTACACGATACTCTTTATGTATGAATATTCCAGCTTTATTAACTGAAATCCGTAATCCTATTCATCACTAATAAATTCATCAATAACAGTTTCATTGCATCATATCATTTCAGATATAATATGACAACCAGCTATTAATTCATCAGAGACATTCATCCCGACCAAAAGGTCGGGAAAACATGGCGATCATTGTTTTGTTGCAAGCAACAAAACCGACATGCACGAGTCAATATCTTTTGGCAGGTATTTCAAAGAACTCTTTCGCAAATGCAAGAATAGAGGCCTATTGTGCACTTGTATTGCACTCTACGATCTATTGTAAAAAGACTATCAAATAGTCTATTATTTTGCATTCGCAAGATATGAAATTTTCATTTCGAGTATGGTTGATTTGACAGGGCAAACGCATCTAAATAAATAATCAATATAATTAGTTGAATATCAGATATATAACTTGTTTTTACGGATATTAAATTGTATATTTGCCTGATAATCAATCAGGTATAATATGTTTAATGAAACAAGTTTTTTAATGTATTTTTCAGAGATGAAAGAT
>Ga0164315_10002964_pt1 | contig 13097 bp, 10 predicted proteins | sample GuaBasSedimGuay6_FD_113737 | JGI IMG/M metagenome (GOLD analysis project Ga0164315, IMG submission 113737) | Subseafloor sediment microbial communities from Guaymas Basin, Gulf of California, Mexico - Guay6, Core 4569-2, 0-3 cm | ecosystem: Environmental > Aquatic > Marine > Hydrothermal vents... | reverse complement strand
CTACCAAAAGCGGATCGAGATTACGACTACACGCGAACACACTGCATAGAAGAGGATTAATAGTATGCCATGGTCTAGAGAAGAAATAGCACAACGTGCAGCCCAGGAATTAGAGGATGGGTTCTACGTAAACCTGGGGATTGGTATTCCGACCCTGGTCGCCAACTACATCCCAGAAGATGTTCACGTAACTCTGGAAAGTGAAAACGGGATGCTGGGCATGGGCCCGTTTCCGTACCCTGATGAAGTAGATTCTGATTTAATTAATGCGGGTAAGCAGACTATCTCTGAACTACCTCAATCCAGTTATTTTTCCAGTGCCGATAGTTTTGCCATGATCCGGGGTGGACATATTGACCTGGCGATTCTAGGGGCCATGCAAGTGTCGCAGAATGGCGATCTGGCCAACTGGATGATACCTGGAAAAATGATCAAGGGCATGGGTGGGGCGATGGATCTGGTGGCAGGTGTGAATAAGGTCGTGGTCATCATGGACCATACGGCCAAGGATGATAGTCCAAAATTTCTTAATGCATGCAATTTGCCATTGACAGGATCCGGAGTTGCTGATCTGTTGATAACCAATCTGGGGGTGTTCGACTTTCAGGATCAGCGACCAATATTGATTGAATTGGCACCTGAAGTGAGCCTGGAAGAGATCACTGAAAAGACCCAGGCTGAATTTACCGTATGTCCGAAGCTTGGCAGGCATTTACATACTCAATAGGGAATATATCTTTGCTCTATTCAGGCGACAGTCTCCCTATGAACATTACGACTGTAATATTGTTCCCAACCCATATCGCTGGGGCATGAATATCACAAGATACTAATATCATGAAATTAAAAACAATTCTGACGGTCACCTTGATACTGTTTGTTTCTATGACAAGAATTGGCTGGTGTGGTGCTGGTGAGGGCGACACTCCTGATGCAGTAATGCTTGAGTATTTTAAAGCTGCCCAGGCAAATGATTTTTCAGCTACTTATGATTTAATCTCAGACAAGATGAAGGATGGCCGTACTCGTGAGCAGTACATTGATGACTGGAACAATGTTATGAAAATGGCACAAGTCGAGATTGTTAGATTTGGTGTTACTTCTCATGAGATTAATGGCGACGATGCGATCGTGAATGCATGGATTGAGGCCACTGACATTTTTAATGTTCTTGGTATTTTCGAGAAAGAGATTGATCACTTTGTCCTTGTCGATGGTGTCTGGAAACTGGACATAACAGAAGTATTGATGGAGGAAGTAACCGAAGTTCCAACAGAATAATCTTTATTACACTCAGATTTAGAATTGCTACAGAATAATACTGACCCAGATACACCTTGCCTTGGTGTCCAGGCCGGAAATGTAGAAAAAAGGATTTGAATCTGAAATTTCGAGGAGAAGATAATGAAATTTTATGATTGTCATGTTGCCCCTAATCCACGTCGCGCACGTATGTTTTTAGCTGAGAAAGGGATCGAGTTAGAAAAGATTGAAATTGATATTCTTGGCGGTGAAAATCTGGGAGATGACTTCCTGGCAATTAACCCGCGTGGCCTGTTACCAGTACTTGAGCTTGATGATGGCACGCGTATAGATGAAGTAATGGCGATCTGCCGGTATTTTGAAGAACTCCAGCCAGAACCAGCAATGTTTGGACGCGATTTAAGAGAAAAAGCAATTATTACAAGTCGTCAACGGAAGATGGAATTCGATGGCATGATCTCGTCTTCCGAAGTTTTTCGTAACCAAAATGAGCAGTTTTGCAAACGCAGCATTCCTGGCGGTGGTAAGGATGATATTCCTGCTATCCCGGCCCTGATTGACCGGGGACAACAAACGCTGGATCGTTTTTTCTGGTGGCTTGAAAGCTATCTTGAAGAAGGGCCTTATCTCGCTGGCGAATATTTCACTATGGTTGATATCACAGCAATATGCGCTGTGGATTTTGCAGCCTGGTCTGATATCCATATCCCGGAAGCGAATATACGTACAAAATCATGGTATGAAATCATCTCTGCCCGGCCTAGCGCAGAAGCATGAATTGTGTTGTTTTATGAAAAATGTGCGAGTTAAATAATATCTGTGAAACCTGCTTGATTTAGCTATTGAATCAAGTCAGCTTTAATAAATAATTATATTATCTGTTTCTCAAAACAGATTTTCAAAATCCAGGGGGGTTGCCGTGGTTCAATCATTGGCTAATTTCTTTACCCGCATTATGCAACGTTGGTTACCGGACGCATTTTTGTTTGCCATCATTCTCACGTTTATAGTGCTATTCGGGGGTGTTTTTGCAGCAGACAAATCGGTCAATCAGATGATTGATTTCTGGGGTGATGGGGTATGGAATCTTTTAACATTTTCGATGCAGGCACTGCTCACGCTGGTAACAGGGCATGTGTTGGCACAAACACCTCTTGTCAACCGTGGCCTGCGATCAATTGCTAGCCTGGCGAAGACACCAGGTCAGGCCATAGTCTTGATGACGGTAATAGCGTTAATCTGTGGTTGGATTAACTGGGGCTTTGGTTTGATTGCCAGTGGACTCTTTGCCAGGGAAATAGCGCAACGAGTCAAGGGCGTACATTACCCCTTGTTGGTTGCAGCAGCGTATTCCGGGATGTTGATCTGGCACGCGGGACTTTCTGGCACCATTCCATTGAAGATTGCGGTTGCTGATGGAGACATTCTAGGCGAATTGCTGGGGGGGCAGTCAATTCCAGTAAGTGAAACTATCTTTAGTGGGCCTGTGCTCATGATAAGCGGCTTGTTGATACTGACTGTCCCAATAGTTTACCGATTGATGATGCCTGCTGCTGATCAAGTGACCGAAATTCCTGACGCTCTTAGAACGACGGTTGTAGCCAGCCATCCTGTATTTGCTGAGATGAGTCCGGCTGAAAGACTTGAAAATAGTATGTTGGTGTCGCTTTTGTTGAGTGCTATGGGTCTTTACTATCTGCTGGGTTACTTCATGGATGGCGGTAAACTTGGTCTCAATAGTCTGAATATGATTTTCCTGATGCTCGGTCTTTTGTTACAAAAAACACCAGCTAATTATTTACGCGCTTTAAATCATGCGATTGGTAGTACGTCGGGAATTGTCCTGCAGTTTCCTCTGTATGCCGGGATTATGGGGATGATGGTGCAGTCAGGATTGGCGGTTTCGATTAGTGAATGGTTTGTTGGCATATCGACAGCTGAGACATTTACATTATTTACATTTCTTAGTGCCGGGGTGGTTAATTTTTTTGTGCCCTCAGGAGGTGGTCAATGGGCGATCCAGGCCCCCATTGTGATTCCCGCGGCCGAAGCACTGGGAGTACCCTTGAACCAGGCCGCAATGGCTGTGGCCTTTGGAGATGCCTGGACCAACATGGTACAGCCATTTTGGGCACTGCCATTATTGGGAATCGCAGGTCTGGGAATCAAGGATATTATGGGTTATTGCACAGTCGCCTTGTTATGGTCTGGACTCGTTATGGGTCTGGGCATGCTGTTTTTATTCTGAATAATCATCAATATTGTCGACAATTAACACATAATATATTAGAATAAGCGTATAAACTCTCTTATTCTAGATATATTGTCAACAATATGAGCTTAAGAACCAGTGTCAGAAATACTTGAAAATAAACCAGCAGTTTTCTCGACAATAGCAGATACAGTTTGTAGTAAATTACAAAATGCGATTGTAGAAGGAATAATACCTGCTGGTTCTAAAATCAGTGAACCAGCTTTGGCAATTGAATTTGGTATCAGTCGCGGACCATTACGAGAGGCTTTAAGTCGACTGGAAGCCTGTAACCTGATTGAACGCACACCAAATGTGGGCGCCCGGGTTGTATCACTAACACCTCAACACCTTGTGGAGATTTACCTGATCCGTGAATCACTGGAAGGTTTAGCTGCACGCATGGCGGCAGAGAACATGAGTGATAAGGAAATCAACGAACTCGATGAACTACTTGAAAAACATCAACAACAAATCAAACAAGATCAAAGCTACTACCAGAAAGAAGGTGATATGGATTTTCATTTTCAGATAGTTAAAGGCAGCAAAAATTCACACTTGATTGATATGTTTTCTAACGATCTTTACCACTTGATTCGTCTTTATCGATATCAATTCGGCATGGTCAGTAATCGTGTGCAGCGAGCCTTTATCGAACATGGACATATTGTCGATGCCATACGCCAACGCGATGGTGAGTTGGCGCAATTTTTAATGTCTCGACATATCAGCAGCTCGCGTAAAAATGTCGAGAAGATGCTTGATGAACATCTGACCATAACAGATTAATAAAACGGGAAATCACTTAATGAGTAATAAATTGGTATCACCAGGAACGCGTTTTCGGCTTGCTGTTGAAGAAGAAAAGCCATTACAGGTTGTCGGCGCTATTAATGCCTATCACGCACGTTTAGCTGACGCTACTGGTTTTCGTTCCCTGTATATTTCCGGTGGCGGTGTAGCAGCAGGATCCTGTGGTATACCTGACCTGGGTATTACCACTTTAGAAGATGTCTTGATTGATCTGCGTCGAATTACAGATGTGACTGATTTACCGGTATTAGTAGATATTGATACGGGCTGGGGCGGTGCTTTTAATATTGCGCGGACTATTCGTTCGATGATCAAGGCCGGTGCCGCAGCAGTGCACATTGAAGATCAGGTACAACAAAAACGCTGTGGTCATCGCCCGAATAAAGCCATTGTTTCACAAGTCGAGATGGTAGATCGTATTAAAGCCGCTGTTGATGCGAAGACAGATCCTGAGTTCGTTATTATGGCGAGAACCGATGCACTGGCTATAGAAGGGCTGGATGCAGCAATTGATCGCGCCTGTGCCTGTGTTGAGGCTGGTGCCGATATGATTTTTCCTGAAGCCATGACAGAACTGGCAATGTATCAAAAATTTGTTGACGCAGTCGGTGTGCCGGTGCTTGCCAATATTACTGAATTTGGATCGACGCCTTTATTTACAACAGAAGAGCTGGCTTCGGTTGGTGTTAGCCTGGCACTTTACCCTTTGTCAGCTTTTCGTGCCATGAATGCTGCTGCACTAAAGGTTTATTCAACCTTGCGAGAAGAGGGCACTCAGAAAAATGTAGTTGATCTGATGCAAAGTCGGGCAGAACTCTATGATTATCTGGCTTATCACGATTATGAACAAAAACTAGACAAATTATTTTCAGGAGACAAACCATGACCAAGAAAAAAATACATAAACCGAAACCTAAAAAATCCGTCGCATTAAGTCGCACAGAAGCAGGTAATACAGCGCTATGTACTGTTGGTTTAACGGGTAACGATCTACATTACCGGGGCTACGATATCCTGGATATTGCTGATACTTGTGAGTTTGAAGAAATTGCCTATCTATTGGTGCATGGCAAGTTACCAACAACAGCAGAATTGAACGCGTATAAAAACAAATTGCAGTCTTTACGTGGATTGCCAATGGCAGTGAAGAATTCCTTAGAGCAGTTATCACCCTCTGCTCATCCCATGGATGTGTTGCGAACCGGGTGTTCAGTATTAGGCGCTGTGATGCCGGAAAAAGAAGACCATAATTCAGCTGGTGCAAGAGATATCGCGGATAAATTGATGGCGTGTTTTGGTTCTATGTTGCTCTATTGGTATCACTATGCAATTAATGGCAAGCGTATCGAAGTTGAAACAGATGATGATTCTATAGGTGGACATTTCTTACATTTACTTCACGGCAAGAAGCCCTCGGCTGCATGGGTTCGTGCCATGCATACGTCATTAAACCTGTATGCGGAACATGAATATAACGCCTCGACATTTGCTGGTCGCGTTATTGCAGGCACAGGATCAGATATGTTCTCAAGTATTACCGGAGCTATTGGTGCCTTGCGAGGACCTAAACATGGTGGTGCGAATGAAGTTGCTTTTGAGATACAGCAACGTTATGCCAATCCGGACGAAGCCGAAGCAGATATCAAAGAACGCATGGCACGCAAGGAGATTGTCATCGGTTTTGGCCATCCTGTTTATACTATTAGTGACCCACGCAATAAGATGATAAGAGATCTTGCCAAAAAGTTGGGAACTCAAGCTAAAAACCTGAAGATGTACAAGGTTGCTGAACGACTTGAAAAGGTGATGTGGGCTGAAAAGAAAATGTTTCCTAATCTTGACTGGTATTCAGCTGTGTCGTATTCATTAATGAATGTTCCCACAGCAATGTTTACACCATTATTTGTTATTTCGCGTACCTCTGGTTGGGCTGCACATGTTATGGAACAACGAGAAGACGGAAAAATAATTCGACCCAGTGCTAATTATGTTGGTCCGGACAACCAAAAATTTGTACCGATCAGTAAACGCAAATAAGCTGTTGTTGAGATATTAAGGCCATAAATCATGAACACAAATTACCGCAAACACCTGCCTGATTCTGATCTGGATTATTTTGATACACGCGAAGCGGTTGAGGCGATCAAGCCCGGTAGCTATGCCGGTTTACCTTATACATCCCGTGTATTAGCAGAACAACTTGTACGTCGTTGTGATCCGGCTACGCTGACAGACTCCCTGAATCAGATTATCGAGAGTAAGCGCGATCTTGACTTCCCATGGTATCCAGCGCGTGTGGTTTGCCATGATATCCTGGGTCAGACTGCTCTGGTCGATCTGGCGGGTTTGCGTGATGCGATTGCAGATCAGGGTGGTGATCCAGCCAAGGTTAACCCTGTGGTACCCACTCAATTGATCGTTGATCACTCGTTGGCCGTTGAATACGGTGGTTTTGATCCAGATGCGTTTGCAAAGAATCGTGTTATCGAGGATCGCCGTAACGAAGACCGTTTCCACTTTATCGAGTGGACCAAGACTGCGTTTGAAAACGTCGATGTAATACCTGCCGGGAATGGCATTATGCACCAGATCAACCTGGAAAAGATGTCACCGGTGATTCAGGTACGCCCAGACAAAAATGGAAAGCGTGTAGCTTATCCCGACACCTGTGTCGGTACCGACAGTCACACTCCTCATATTGATGCCTTAGGTGTAATCGCCATCGGAGTCGGTGGTCTTGAAGCCGAAACCGTCATGCTGGGCCGACCCTCCATGATGCGTCTGCCTGACATTATCGGTGTCAAACTGACCGGTAAGCGTCAGCCGGGTATAACGGCTACTGATCTGGTGCTGGCAATAACTGAATTTCTGCGTAACGAGAAAGTTGTTTCTGCCTACCTTGAATTCTTTGGTGATGGTGTCGCCGGATTAACTATCGGTGATCGTGCCACAATATCAAATATGACACCGGAATATGGTGCCTCAGCTGGCTTGTTCTACATCGACGAGCAGACTATCGATTATCTAAAACTGACTGGCCGTGAACCAGAACAAGTCGCACTGGTAGAAAACTACGCTAAAGTAACAGGCCTGTGGGCTGATGATCTTAAACAGGCTGAATATGAGCGTGTACTGACATTTGATCTGTCAACGGTATGCCGCAATATGGCGGGACCATCAAATCCACATCGACGTTTGCCGACTTCGGATCTGGAAGCACGCGGTATTGCGGTTGGACTGGACAAGGCAAAGGCGGAAGAGGCAGAAGGAAAAATGCCAGATGGTGCGGTGATCATCGCGGCCATCACCTCCTGCACCAATACCAGTAACCCACGCAATATGGTTGCCGCTGGTCTGATAGCACGTAAGGCCAATGAACTGGGTCTAGTGCGTAAGCCCTGGGTTAAATCTTCTTTTGCACCGGGTTCCAAGGTCGTCAAGCTGTACCTGGAAGAATCTGGTCTGCTGCCCGAAATGGAAAAGCTTGGCTTTGGTATCGTCGCCTACGCCTGTACCACATGTAACGGCATGAGTGGTGCGCTGGATCCAAAAATCCAGCAAGAAGTCATCGACCGTGACCTGTATACCACTGCCGTACTCTCTGGTAACCGGAACTTCGATGGTCGTATCCATCCTTATGCCAAGCAGGCCTTCCTGGCTTCACCACCGCTGGTGGTTGCCTACGCTATTGCCGGTACCATACGTTTCGATATCGAGAAGGATGTATTGGGCACAGACAAGGATGGTAATCCGGTAACGCTGAAAGATATCTGGCCCAGCGATGAAGAGATAGATGCGATCGTCAAAGAAAGTGTTAAGCCTGAACAGTTTAATCAGGTCTATACCCCCATGTTCGAACTGGGCAAGGCGAAAGAAGCCGAAAGTCCATTGTACGACTGGCGTCCCCAGAGCACCTATATTCGTCGTCCTCCCTATTGGGAAGGGGCATTGGCGGGTGAGCGTACTATGAAGGGCATGCGTCCATTGGCGGTACTGGGTGACAACATTACTACCGATCATCTATCGCCTTCTAATGCAATCATGTTGGACAGTGCTGCCGGTGCCTACCTGGATAAGATGGGCCTGCCAGAGGTAGACTTCAATTCTTATGCGACCCATCGTGGTGATCACCTAACCACACAGCGTGCTACCTTCGCCAATCCGAAATTGTTAAACGAAATGTGTCGTGATAAGAATGGTGAAGTGAAGCAGGGTTCCCTGGCGCGCATCGAGCCGGAAGGCAAAGAGAGCCGCATGTGGGAGGCCATAGAAACCTACATGGAACGTAAGCAACCGTTGATCATCATCGCCGGTGCTGACTACGGTCAGGGCTCTTCCCGTGACTGGGCTGCCAAAGGTGTTCGCCTGGCCGGTGTGGAAGCCATTGTGGCCGAAGGTTTTGAACGCATCCACCGTACCAACCTGGTGGGGATGGGTGTTTTACCGCTGGAGTTCAAGGCCGGTGAAAACCGCAATACCTACGCTATCGATGGCACCGAAACTTACGATGTCATCGGTGAGATCTCACCAGGTGCAGATCTGACTGTCGTCATGACTCGTGCCAACGGAGATAAGGTGACAATACCAGTGACCTGTCGGCTCGATACCGCCGAAGAAGTGCATGTGTATGCCGCCGGTGGCGTCCTGCAGCGTTTCGCTCAAGACTTCCTTGAATCTAACGCGGCTTGAGCAGGAGATAAAACATGAGCCAGCTACCCCAGATCAGGATCCCTGCCACCTATATTCGTGGCGGCACCAGCAAAGGCGTGTTCTTTAATCTTGAAGATCTGCCAGCACCGGCGCAGGTGCCGGGTGCTGCACGCGATGCCCTGTTGTTACGCGTCATCGGTAGCCCGGATCCATACGCAAAGCACACCGATGGCATGGGTGGTGCGACCTCCAGTACCAGTAAGACCGTGATCCTGTCAAAAAGTATTCAGGCCGATCACGATGTGGATTATCTTTTCGGTCAGGTTTCAATAGATAAACCCTTTATCGACTGGAGCGGTAACTGCGGCAACCTGACTGCGGCTGTGGGTGCTTTCGCCATAAGTAAGGGCCTGGTGGATGAGAAAAGGATCCCGCAAGAGGGTACCGCCGAGGTGCGTATCTGGCAGGCTAATATCAATAAAACTATTATCGCGCACATACCCATGAGCAATGGTGAGGTGCAGGAAACCGGTGATTTTGAGTTGGATGGAGTGACGTTTCCGGCCGCAGAGATCAAGGTTGAATTTATCAACCCGGGTGATGGTGCTCTATTCCCGACAGGAAACCTGGTTGATGACCTGGAGGTGCCGGGGATTGGCAAGCTTAAAGCGACGATGATCAATGCCGGCATCCCGACTATTTTTATCAATGCAGAGAGTATTGGTTATTCCGGCACCGAATTACAGGACGCCATCAACAACGATGAAAAAGCGCTGACCATGTTCGAAACGATCCGGGCACATGGGGCCATAAAAATGGGTCTGATCAAGGACATCGGTGAGGCCTCACAACGTCAACACACGCCAAAAGTGGCTTTCGTGGCAGCCCCGGAAACGTATACGGCCTCCAGTGGCAAAGCAATACCAGCAGGAGATATTGATCTGCTGGTTAGGGCACTGTCTATGGGGAAATTACACCATGCCATGATGGGTACAGCAGCGGTAGCTATCGGTACAGCTGCAGCCATTTCCGGCACATTGGTGAATCTGGCTGCGGGAGGCAGCGAGCGTCAAGCCATCCGTTTCGGACATCCCTCCGGCACGTTAAAGGTTGGCGCAGAAGCGGCACTGGTTGATGGTGAGTGGATCGCCACCAAAGTGAGCATGAGTCGCAGTGCACGGACACTGATGGACGGTTGTGTATTTGTTCCCGGTGATATTCTCTGAATGTTGGAACTTTTTCTTGTTCAATAAGAAGATAAATTAATGAATACTGATCTTGACAAGCACTCTGTTTTTTTTGTCTCTGATCGGACGGGTAAAACAGCTGAGTCACTAGGTCAAAGTTTACTTTCACAATTTGACGGGATTGAATTTGTGTATAAAACCTATTCATTTGTTAGTACCGAGATTGAAGCGCATTTTGTTGCAAGTGAAATAAACAAGGATTCGATAGCTACTGGGCAACAACCAATTGTATTCAGCACATTGGTGAATGATGAAGTGCAGCAGTTTATTTCATCTACCGATGCTTGCGTCATTAGTTTGTTTAATGCATTTATTGAGCCCCTGGAAAAAAGTTTACAGATTGAATCCTCGCATACTATTGGCAAGCCACATGAAACTTATGATGATGCCGACTATAAAAAGCACATGGATGCGATTGACTTTACGCTAAAAAATGATGATGGCATCAGAACAAATAAATTTGATAAAGCAGATGTTATCCTGCTGGGGGTATCGCGTTCGGCAAAGACACCAACCTGTCTATATCTTGCCATGAATTTTTCGATCAAGGCGGCGAATTATCCTTTAACGGACGATGACCTGAAAAGTGATACCTTGCCCGGGTTTTTATTACCATATGCCGACAAGATTGTTGGCTTGACTATTCAAGCGTCTCAACTGAATGCGATTCGCGAACAACGCCGTCCCAATACCATGTATGCAAGTCTTAAAAAATGCCAGGAAGAAATCAAACACGCAGGAATCATTATGAACAGTCATAATATTTTCACGATTGACTCAACTGCCATATCTATCGAAGAGATAGCAGTAATGATAGTCAAAGAAAAAAAATTGTTGAAGAGTCACTGATTTTAGTAGCAGTGATCTTTAATATCATAACAGGGTCTTAATACATATGAACAAGTTGATTAATAATGATTACATCATGCCCTTACGAGAATTGGGCATGAATGATGTCGGTCTCGTTGGTGGCAAAAATGCTTCTCTCGGAGAAATGATCAGTAATCTTGCCGGGGCAGGTGTGTCTGTGCCAGATGGATACGCAACCACTGCCAGGGCCTTCTGGGAATTTCTTGATTCAAATCAACTTAGAGAACGAATAAATGCTCGTCTTAAAGGACTTGATGTCAACGATGTTAAGCAATTAACAGAGACAGGCAAGGAGATTCGACAGTGGATTATTGACTCACCTCTTCAGGCTGAACTTGAACAAGCTATCATCGATGCATATAAATCCATGTCTACTGGTAGTAAAGAAGGCGCATCAATCGCCGTGCGATCCTCTGCCACGGCTGAAGATTTACCCGATGCGTCTTTTGCCGGGCAACAGGAAACCTTTCTCAATGTACGCGGTATTGATGATGTCCTGTTAAAAGTAAAGGAAGTCTTTTCTTCTTTATACAATGATCGAGCCATTGCCTATCGCGTACATCAGAACTTTGCTCATGAAGAAGTTGCATTATCAGCTGGCCTGCAACGTATGGTTCGTAGTGATATTGGTGTTAGTGGTGTCATGTTTACACTCGATACCGAATCTGGCTTTGATGATGTGGTGTTTATCACCGGCAGTTATGGTTTGGGAGAGATGGTCGTACAAGGCGCGGTCAATCCCGATGAATACTACGTCTATAAAAAATCATTAGATGCAGGCAAACCCTCCATCTTGAGTCGTCAGGTTGGCAGCAAGGCCATCAAGATGATTTACTGCGATGATCCTGATTCAGGTGAACTGGTCAAGACGGTAGATGTGTCAGAACAGGATGCAGCATTATTTTGCTTGACTGATGAGCAACTCGAGGATTTAGCCCGGCAGGCAGTGATTATTGAAAAACATTATGGCCGACCGATGGATATCGAATGGGCCCTGGATGGTGAAGACAAGGCCATCTATATAGTACAAGCGCGTCCAGAGACAGTACAAAGTCGGACTAATGCCAATGTTATAGAGCGTTATCAATTAAATGAAACCGGTAATGTACTTTCTAAAGGTGCGGCTATCGGGCAAAAAATTGGTTCAGGCAAGGCCAGAGTCATTGAAAAACTGGAAGATATGGATGATCTACAGGAAGGAGATGTGTTGGTAACCGAAATGACAGATCCAGATTGGGAGCCAGTCATGAAGCGTGCCTCCGCTATTGTCACCAACCGTGGCGGACGAACCTGCCATGCCGCAATCATCGCACGTGAGTTGGGTGTACCAGCCGTTGTCGGTTGTGGTGATGCGACGCAACAGATTCAACATGGAAAACCAGTCACTGTTGTCTGTTCGGAAGGGGAAAATGGTCATGTCTATGAGGGCATACTGGAATTCCAGATTAACAGGGCCGAACTGGATAACATGCCACCCGCACCATTAAAGATCATGATGAATGTTGGTAATCCAGGTAAGGCGATGTCATTTGCATCCATCCCTAATGCGGGTGTTGGACTTGCACGACTTGAATTCATTATTAATAACAAGATTGGCATTCATCCCCGTGCCTTGCTTGAATACGATGACCAGGAACAAAAGCTGAAACAGGTCATCAATAAGCGTATTGAACCCTATGGGGATCCGATTGATTATTATGTCAAGAACATAGTTGAGGGTGTATCAACCCTGGGTGCCGCCTTTGCACCGAACCCCGTTATCGTTCGTTTATCTGATTTTAAGTCCAATGAATACGCCAATCTGATTGGTGGTGATCTTTATGAACCGAAGGAAGAGAACCCGATGATCGGTTACCGCGGGACATCACGATATCTATCAGATGATTTTGAGGCGTGTTTTGAACTTGAATGTCGAGCATTACGTTATGTACGAGAAGATATGGGACTGGAAAATATCTGGGTAATGGTGCCGTTTGTGCGTACCGTAGGTCAGGCCAGGGACG